>OLYA01000044.1_pt1 | contig 83459 bp, 75 predicted proteins | sample 1674361 | NCBI WGS metagenome assembly OLYA01 (sample SAMEA103958165, study PRJEB25191) | human gut metagenome | biome: human-associated habitat [ENVO:00009003]; feature: intestine environment [ENVO:2100002]; material: feces | place: Germany | collected 2013/2015
CCGCTGTGCAGCCGCTTACGGTGGCGTCGCACTGATAGCTCCACCCTGCGGCCTTCGCCTCGTCGTCCGAAGTCTCGGCCCAGTCGGCGGCGGGCAGCGTGATATCGTAGGCCCGGATGATGGTCCCTGAAGGACCCTGCGGGCCGGTGTCACCTTTATCGCCCTTGAAATCTCCTGCATCCTTGGCTTTCTTCAGCGCGTCCGTGGCCGCGTTGGCTGCATTATTGGCAGCTTCCGCTGCCCGGTCGGCGTCTTGCTTAGCGGAACCAGCACTGCCCGCCGCTTCGGACGCACTCCCGGCCGCTGCTGTTGCACTTCCCGCCGCGGTGTTCTCGCTCCGGGCGGCTGCGGCAGCGGAGCCGGCAGAGGCGGAGGCGCTGCCCGCGGCGTTGCGCTCCGACGTGGCAGCGGCCTTTTTGTACGCCTCGGCGTTGGCCTCCGACTGTGCCGCTGCGGTCTTGCTGGCGTCGGCTTTTTTTTCGGACGTGGCGGCTGCCGCTTTGCTGGCCGCAGCCTCTTCAGCCGCTGCCTTCGCCGCATCCTCGCTGTCCTTGGCGTTGGCCTCCGACGTCGCCGCCGCCGCTTTGGCTTGCTCCGCTGCGCTGGCCGAGCCGGAGGCCGCTGTGGCACTTCCCGCCGCAGCACTCTCGCTCCGGGCGGCTGCGGCTGCGGAACCGGCAGAGGCGGAGGCGCTGCCCGCGGCACGTTCTTCCGATTCCTTTGCCGCCCTTGCAGCGTCCACCGCTGCCTGTCCCCATTTTTTCACCAGCGCCACAAACTGCTCGTATACGCTTGGCGTGATGGTCTCGGTGGTGCTGTTGGTGTCGATGGTCTCATAGCAGGTGTATTGGCCGGGCTTCGTCATGGCGATGTAGCCGTTCTCGTCCACGGCCAGCAGCATCCAACTGCCCTGCTTTTCCTGTGTCCAGCGCCGGTCTACCACAACGCAGTTGTTTTCGTCCAGCATCTGCGGGTCCGGCAGAGCGCCGCTCAGCCGCTGCACGTGCAGCGTGATGGCACAGCCCGCCCACTCTTCCGGCACCTCGAAGTGCAGGGTGTCCACCTTGGCCGAGCCTACGCCGCCCATGTACAGGGTGTCCGGCGTTGCCCGGAACGTGCTTCCGTTGTCCTGTGATTTCCGGACCTTGATGTTCAACTCGCTCATGCTCTTCCTCCCTTCTGCCCCAGTGTATCATCTCCCGCCGGGCCAGACTACTTGCTACTTTTTCCGCCGGGCAAACAAAAACGCCCCGGCCAATTTGGCCGAAGCGTCTTTGTTCTTTTATCTCACCTCCGCCCACTCATCCACGGCTCCCGCCGCAGCTTCCTGCTTCTTCTCGTCCTGTTTGATCCAGCTCTCGAAGTTTTTCTCTTCGTACAGAGGTTCACCTCCGGCTTCCAGCCGCAGCAGCATCTCCGCCAGCTTCTCCCGGTCGTGGTCATTCCCGGCCAGATACTCGCTCTTGACAACGCCGGTGATCTTGCTCTTGATGTCGTCGGCCTTTTTGCCCGCAGTCAGCAGCCGGTTGACCTCCGTCTGCACATCTTTGGCGCGGCCCACTTCCAGTGCGTCGGTCAGGTCATCGTAAACATTCCGGTCTTTGTCTCCGGCCAGCAGCTCGTCGGCCAATTCGTTAATTGCTCCGTAGCTGCTGCCGCCATGCTTATCACCGGTCACCAAGTCGATGATTGCCTCTCGTTTCACTCGATCCGATTTTGCAGTCGCACTGATTCCAAGACCATCGTACAGCTCACGAATAACTTTCTTTGTCAATTTCTGCCGTTTACGGTCATCTCCTGCATTCCGCGCCTTCGCTGCTTCCAGAATGTCCGGGTCGTAGTTCTTCAGGCGTTTCTTGAGTTCCGCCTTCACCTTGTCGCTCTTGCCCATCTGTTCGAGCTTGCCAAGAGCGGCCGCAGCTTCCTCTGCGTCACCCCGCTCAATGGCGTTGAAGAGCCGGTCGTATTGTCCGGTCGCGCTGGCCGGGGTCCCGTTCAGGCTGAACCCTTCGCCGTTTGCAAGGCCCTGCACATCGTCCGCGTAAGCCGCGAAGGCTTCTACCATCTTCCGCCCGTTTGCCGCCGGGATGCCCGCGATGTCCAGCCCATATTCCATCACATCGACCCCGGCCTTCCGGAGCTTCCGGTGGTAGGCTTCCAGTTCCTCTTCGTCCATGCCGGTGGTGTCCTTCCGGATCAGGGTGTACAGCTTCGTGGTAGCGGCAAACAGGTCGTTGACGGCGCTGATGTTGGTCGCGCTCACCACATCGTAGTCCGTGCCGTTCACTGCGTTGCCCACCATGCTGTAGATTTCCGAACCAAACAGGAAGTTGCCCGCCGCGCTCTCGGTGAACAGCCCCGCAAACCGGTTCCACAGGCTTTCGGCGGTCACGTCGCCGTTTTCATCCTGCTCGCGATCCCACCGATGCAGCAGGAAGTCCGCGCCGATCTTCATCAGGGCGAATACCGCCGTCTGTATCACTTGGCTTGTAGCAGCCCGGCGCAAGCTCTGCCCGGCCCGCTGCACTTCGGCCTTGTTCTCGGCGCTCTTCTCTGCATTGTACCGGGCTCTCTGGGCCTTGTAGTCCATCACCGCATCGGCGAGGATGCCGTAGTTCTGGAACCGCTGGGTGGTGAACATGGTCAGCGTCTTGGTGATCTCGTTGTCGCTGCGCTGGATGCCCGCCCGCTGCATCACGGTATAGTTGGGCTGGGTCTCCTCAATGACCTTCTGGTACATCTGGTTCACAGCTTTCCAGTAGGCGTCACTGCCCTTGGTGGCCGCACCGTCGGCAAACTCTGCCGCGTGGTGTTCCACGTAGTGCTTTGAGGCTTCCCACAGTGCCGCCACCGTGATCTCGTCCATCGAGTTGATCCAGCCGGTCACGCTCTTGGGCAGTTTGTCCATGGCCTTTTCGGCAAAGCTCCCCGAAACGCCGATGGACGCCAGTTCCCCGCGCTGGCTGCCCCGCAGTCGGTATTGTAGCAGCGCGTCGCCGTGGGCGCTGATCTCCGCTTCCAGTGCCCGCCGCTGCTTGCCGGAGAGGTTTTTCACGAAGGGCAGCACTGCCGCCATGGTATCGCTGCCCAGCACGGCCCCCGCCGTGGGTAGGGACGCCGCCTGTGCGATGGCGACGCCGGGGTTCAGCGTCAGGATGGCCCCGGCATAGTTGCCCCGCAGCTTTCCCATCACCCGGCCGATGCCGTCCGAGCGCTTGCGCTGCTTCGTCTGCAAGTCGGTCAGCAGGTAATCCACGTAGTTCACCGCGTCCCGTCCCCAGTGTTCCTTCAGCACGCCGCTCTTCAGCTTTTGGATGCCGTCCTCTGTCTCCACATTCGCGTTCAGGATGCGGTTTGCGTCCCGGATGGGGGCTGCAAGGCCCGCGTAGGCCGCTGTGTCCCGAAGGGAACGCTGCACCACGCTGCTACACTCTTCCAGCAGGATGGGCAAGCCGCTCTTCACGCGCTCCTTCAGCATTCCGCGTCCTTCGATGGTGGCGTCCAGCTTCAGGCCCTCGATCTCGCTGGCCAGCTGGGTCTTGTCCACCGCGATGGGGTAGTAGTTCTTCACCGTCGCCCGCTGGAATCCCACCAGCTTCATGCTGGTCTCGTTGATGAGGTTCGTGGTGTAGTCCCCGAAGAAGCCCTTCATGTCCTCGATCCACTTCCGGTCGTAGTCGGTCAGGGCATTCTCCACGGTGTTCAGGATGGTGTCGGCCATGGGCATTCCGTCGGCCCCCGTCAGCATTCCGATCTTCACGGTCTGCCCCTTCTGGTAGGCCCGCTCGATGTCACCCTCGTTGTAGAGCGTTGTGTCCGGCAGAGTCAGGCCGCCGTTGAGCAGGTGCTCCCGGCTGTCCGTGTTCTGCAAGTGCATGTACAGGCTGCACAGCTGCCCATGGGTCAGCGGCACGGCCTTGCCTTTTGCGTCCGTCAGCCCGATGTCCACCAGCTCCGCGCCGGGGCCAGCGAACCGCTCCATCTGCTTGAGGTTGGCCTTGCCTGTCACGTTGTCGAAGAGCTTGGTGCCTTCCACCGTGATCTGGGTCTGCCGGAGCTGGCCTTGGTTCAGCATGTCGGCCAGCTTTTCCATCTGGCCGTTTTTGGTGTACCCGCCCAGCATCCGGAAGACTCGCTTCGCGCCCAGCATGTCGAGATTGTATTTGGTCAGTGCATCCCGGATTCTGCCGCTCTCATTTCCCTTGGCGGCCAGCACTTCCAGCCCGGCCTTCTGGGCAAAGGCGTCCACTTCCTCGGCCTTGGCAAGGCTCAGGGTCTTGTTTTCGGTGCGGATCACGTGCAGCGTCCCCGCCGTGATGGCTTTCAGCATCCGCAGCTGCTCCACCGTCATAGGCAGATAGGTGCGGTTCTCCGTCTCCCTGATACGGGCCTTCAGCCGGTCCCGCAGCCTCTCGGCCTTTTCGCCGTCGCCCAGAGCCTCGGCCTCGGTCAACTGCTGGTGCAGCCGGTCCAGCTTTGCCTGTTTCGCGTTCATCATGTCGGCCTGTAAGACTTGGATGAGCTTCGGCACACCGGTCTGCTCCCAGTCGTAGGCAAGGCTGCTGGGGTCGCTGGCCGTGCCCTGCGTCTGGCTGATGGTGTTGGCCAGCGCTGTCAGCTTCCGCACCGCCGCATCGTTCAGAACGGCCATATCCGCCAGCTTCGCCACCTCTGCCGCCTGTTGGATGAGCCGCGGCTGCACATACTTGCCCTTCGAAGGCCGCAGGATCATCTGGTTCAATTGGGCGGCGTTGTTCCGGATGCTCCGCTTCAGCTCATCAGCCTTCCGTCCGTCCCGCGCCCGCTGCACCCGCTTTTCGGCCAGTGCTTTTGCCACGGCAATGTCCTCGTCCCGCTGCTGGCGGGCCACTTCCACCGCAATGGCATTTTTCTGGGCCTGTTTCTGCTGCCACGCTTCGGCTTTCTTCTGGTTCTCGGCTTCCCACTCCATGATCTCGCGCTCCTGCACGATCTGGCTGTACTCCGCCCGGTCAGCCCGGCGCTGCTCGTTGGCCACCTGCCGGGCGAGGTCCCGGTTCTCCGCTTTCAGGGTCTTGTTTTCCAGCGTGATCTCATCCAGCATCTGTTGCCGCTCTTCCTTCAGGCGCTTTTTCTCGGCTCTCCATTCCCGTTCGTAGGCTTCCTTCAACACATCCAGCTTCTCGGCCATGTCGCCGGAGTTGGTGATGTCCACCCCCAGTGCATCCAGATTGGCGTCCAGCATCGCTTCTGCCTTGGCATTCCGGCGCTGCTGCTCCTGCATCTGCTGCACTGCTTCGCTCTGGTTCCCGGCTTTCTGGTTCTCCGCCAAACGTCGGTTAAATTCTCTCGTCTGCTCCTTCTGCACAGCCCGCAGGTCTTTCACAGCCTTGGCCGCACTGGTTTCGTCTCCGGCTGCTGCCGCTGCGGCCCGGCGCTGCCACTGTTGGAAGGAATCGAAGATGGCCTGTGCGTCGTTCATCTCGTTCACATTCAACAAGTCGCCGATCATCCGGCCCGCCAGCTCCACCTTGGCATCTTCGTACTCAGCCACATCCGCGAACCGGCTCATCATCTTGGGCTTGATGGTGTCGTGCACGTTCATCAGCACATCCAGCCACTCGGCGCTCTCCATGCTGGCCGCGCCGTCCACGCCCGCTGCCTTGGCGGCTCCCCGGAACAATTCCGCTGCGCCCTGCTTTGTGCCGCCCATGCTCCGGGTATCGTTCACAATGGCTTCGTATTCTTCCGCCGGGTTTCCGTCCCGGTGTCCTTCCTCCTGCCGCAGCTTCACGCCGTGCTTCCGGGCCTCGGCCACCGCTTCGCTCCAGCTTCCGTACTGGCGCACAAGCTCCGCCTTGGCTTTGCCGTTCTTGTCCACAGTGTAGCTCAGCTCGTGGTATTCCGGGTATTGCTGCCACAGCTCCGTATTCCGGTAAGTCGCCTCGTCGAGGATCTCCCCGGCAATGGTCTCGGCCAGCCCCTGCGCCTTGTTCATGTCGGCCCCTTCGGTCTTCATGTACTCGATCAGGGTGCGCATCTCGCGGGCCACACGCTCGGTGTCGGCCTTGCCCTTCGCGCCGCTGGCCTTCACCAGCCGTTCTGCCACGCCCAGAATGCTGTCGTCGCTCACCCGCACCCCGCAGGTCAGGCCCATCATCTCGGTCAGCGTCTTGATGGCCGCGCTGTTGTCCGCAATGGTCCGGCTGGCTTGCCGCTGGCGGTTCCGCTTCGCATCCCGGTCGGCCTGTTCGGCCATCTGGAAGCGGACATCCGGCACTTGGTTCAGCACCTTCGTGCGCTGCGCATCATCCCCGGCTTTGTACTCGTAGACGGTCACGCCCTTTTCCTTCAAGCTGTCCAGCAGCGCCGCCGAAGCATTGTCCGGCACAATAGCCGCCCGCACCTCGTCGAACCCCACGGCTCGCTGGGGTTTCGCCTCAAAGTACCCGGTGGGGATGTCTGCGATGGTCTTGTACAGCGCCACGATCTGCTTTGCCGTCTCCCGGCTGATGGTATAGCCTTCCTTAGAAAATGCCTTGCTGACCGCTGCCATGGTCTGCTTTCCCTGTGCGGCCCGCAACAGGATGTCGCCGAGGATTTCCCGCTCTTCAAAGCTGTTGTCTGCGTGAGCTTCGGTTTCGCTGCGCAGCTTGCCGATCACAGCCTCGATCTGGTGATCCGCCTTTTCCAGCAGCGCCTTGTACTCTTCTTCCGGCATCTGCTGCAAGCGGCCTTTGTCTGCCCGCACTTCGTCCAGATTCTGATACTCTGCCGTCGCGGTGCTCATCAGAGTGCTGGCCGAAAGGCCCCATGTATCCTGCCCTCGTGCATTCTGAGCATTCATAGCTGCCACAAGATTTTCCAGCGTATAAGGGTTGTGCAGCTCGGAAAAGCTGCGGCTCTTACCGCTTCTGGTAAAGCGATCCTTTTGGTTGCGGATTCCTTTCTCACCCAGCACATCCCCCAGCTTGTCGTAGGCCCACCGTTCCACTTGTGCTTCTGGGGCTGCTTCACGGATGGCCTCCCGCGTTGCTTCCACGTCCAGCATAGCCTCGCCGGCGCTGGTATCCGTCAACATCTTGTAGGCGTGCTCGATCAGTCCATACAACCGCCCGCGGTTCTCCTTGCGCAGCTTGTCAATGCGCATCTGCCAACGCTTATTTTGTCCTTCCAGCGCTCCATGGGTGTACTTTTCTTCCAGTGCGTCCGCCGCTTTATCGGCCATCTTATCCAGCAGGTCAAAATCGCCGTTCTCGAAAGCGTTTTTGATCTCGTCCGCTCCTGCGCGTTCCACCACCTTTTCCAGCACGTCATTTCCCATGCTGTCAAACGTTTCCCGTTCGGTTTTGTATATCGGCTCTACGGTTTGGCCCTTTTCTTTCAGGTACGCCAGCTGCACTGCGGTCTCCCGCTGCAGCTTCTGGGCAAGTTCCGTCCTGTTTTCGCTGCTCACTTCCCCCACGCCCATACGTTGCAGTGCCGCACTGTTGACAAATTTTCCTTCAAACGCGTCCTCGCTGGCGTTATAGATGGCTTTTTCAAAGGCCGTCAGGGCCTTTCCGTTTACTGCATACTCCACGTTCGGCCGCGTCGGTGTCCATGCGTCGGAGCCATAGATTCGATTGGCCCGGTTCACCATGGGGTCAATGGTATCGGAGTTGAACACCAGCGAGATGGGGCCGTATTTGGTATGGCCTTCCTGTGCCTTGACCACCGCAATCGACGGCGACGGCAACCCGCCCAGCTCCAGCGCTTCCCGCAGATTTTCTTCAGTCAGGTTGTGGACGGCCACAAGGTCTTTGTTCTGGTCCACCTCCACCGGAGCACTCAGCTGGAAGCGCACCGATTTCTTCACAGGTTCGTCGGTTCTCTTGCTTTCGGCGGAATCTTGTGCTATACTGTTTTTAGCAGGAAAGTTCGGGCGTTCACCGCCCTCCTCGGTTTTGAGTACCGTGTCAGCGCTTTCCTGATAAATAGAACCCTTCGGCAATCTACTCCTTGAATCTTCGGATTCTACGTGGGTACCACCGAAGGGTTCTATTTTTGTAGGCTGAACATTTACAATGTCATAGAAAATCTCCCGTTCATCCGCCCTGATAGCTGTCAGGACATCCGCCTCATAAGCATTCGGCCCGACCATGACTTTAATTTTGCCGCGGTTGAATGCTTCTGCATTTTTGTGGTGGGCAGGTTCCCGGTAAACTTCATCTGCCGTTTTGATGATTTCATCCAAATTCGACGCCATCCGCATTTTATCGGCGTATGCTTCGGCATTCTCCCATTGCAGTGCTTTTGTGTACTTCGACCATACAAATTCATTTCGTCCATCTTTGCTGTTCAAAATTGTCCAGCCGTTCCGCTCAAAACCGTTCGGATACCGTTCTTTGATGGCCTGCTTCACTACGGTTTTCCAATCTTCCTGTGGAACACCGTTCAGGATATCTTCATCAATTTTGATGTAGCTCTCTCCGTCGGCATCCTTCTGGATCGAAAAACGAATACTGCGTCCTTCCGCCGCGCTCTCGGTTTTGAGGGCTGCGGCGTTTTCTTTTGCTGTCCGCAGGGTGTCCATGGCCTTTTCGGCGTGGGCGAAGTATTCGTCTTGCAAGGTCCGTCTCTGGGCCTCGGCCAGCCGCTTTGCCTTCAGGGCGGCGGCGTTGCCGGGGTCGATGGTCAGCACTTCCTTGGCCCGGCTGATGATGTCGCTCAGCAGATTCTTCACACGGTTCATCACCTTGTGGATGGAACCCCTCACGCCCGCATTTTTCTCGGCCTGTCCGCGCTGGAATTCCACCCAGCGCTTGAAGTCCGCTTCCGTCGCAAAGATCCCCCGCCACGCATCTGCCACCAGCTCTTCGGCTGCCTGTTCGTAGGTAAGCTTCTGGCTGGCGTACACGTCCATCTTGTCCCGGATCATCTCGTCCACGCTCTCGTAGCCGTCCATCTGGGCAAGGTAGGTCAGGGCATGGTCCTGCAAGCTCTTTGCGCCCGCTTGGTCGAGGGAGTTATACCAGTGGTAGTCCTCGTGCAGCACGGTGCCGAAAATGTCGCTGACGCTGTCCCCGAAGAAAATACGGGCCGTCTCGCTGTTCACATAGGCCCGGACGTTCGGATTGTTTTGCAGCACGTTCTTCAGCACAGCGTCGGTGCCGGTGGCGGCGGCGTTCAGCTCGATGATCCGGCTGCCCATGTCGGTGCCGTCGTGATCCAGCGTCCCTTTATAGTAGACCAGCCCCTGTCCGCTCGTGCTCTGGTCGGTCAGGCCGCCGCCGTAGCCGCCCGCCTGTTCCTTGGTGTCTGCACCGTAGAGGTAGGCGGTATTCAGTGCGATCCGCCCGCCCTCGCCGCTGTCCAGAATATAATTGACGTTCAGGGCAGTATTGTCCATCACACCGGCCAGCCGCAGCGCGTCGTCGAAGCTCTTCACCTCGTCCATCTGCGCCAGATGGTAGATCGTTGAAGCCGCGGCGGCATACCGATCAGCATCCACGTTGGCGGGCAGCTTCTGGCTGATGTCCTGCGCGGCCTTGGTCTTGCCGCTCTCCACGCCCCACTGCTCCAACTGGCGCTGTACCTCGCTCTGCCGGGCCGTCTGGCCGCTGGGTTCCCGCAGCCCGTAGGTCTCCCGCATCTGCCCGCTTCCCTCGTCCGCCGCGTCCAGCCCCGCCGGGTCAACCTTCCGGTCTACGTCCGCATAGTCGTTGACGCGGGCGGTTTCCACCGTTTCCCCGGCGTTTTCCACGCCCTTCTCGTTGACGCGGGCCGTTTCCGGTGCTATACTGGCCTCAGCACCGTGATCTTCAGCTAACGTTTCGGACGTATCCCTGAAGTCGGCAACGGCATCCATAGGGGACTGCGGCGGCGGTGCGGTCATAGCGGAAGGATCTGCGACTACGTTTCGGACGTTATCCTCAGGGTCGGCAGCGGCATTCACGGGGGATCGCAGGACTTTCGCTATTTCTTTTTCGTCAATGCCATTCTTAGAAAGATATTCCGAAACAATAAAATTCTTATTTTTCTTTGTATCACAGACGGCTTCCACGACAATGTGGCTGCCGTCTATTTTTTTCTCAAAGAGCACGATCGGCGCACGTTTGCCGTTGCTCGTCATGTAACCATCTGCGCGGTCTTTTGCTAAGTACGCATTGTCAAAATTGTTCAGCACATAGGCCGCACGGGCCACGTCGGCGCTCTCCTTCATGGTAGCGTCGGCGCTGCCGTCGCCGCCCGCGTGGCGGTTGGTGATGTGCATCACGCCGTTGTTGTCCAGCATGGTGTAGTCGCCTACTTTGTCAAGCCCCGTCAGCTCCATCATCGCGCTGCGCATCCGGTCGCCGGTCTTGCTCACAACAAAGGGTTCCAATTTCTTGCCCGCGCGCACATCGTCCACATACTTTGCCATTGCCGGGTCTACGCTGTTCTTGTATTCCTCAATGCTGGCATTCTGCGCCGCCGTATGTACCGCCGGGTCATCGTTCACCGCCGTCTGTCCCTCTAAGGCTCCCTCTCCGAGGGAGCTGTCACCGGAGGTGACTGAGGGAGTTTTCGCCTTCTCCGCCGCAGCCTTTTGTGCTGCCTGTGCACGCGCTTCCATGGCATTCTGCACTTTCTGCTCGGCCTTGGCCTTTACCACACGCACGCCGGTGCCCGCTGCACCGCCCATCGCGCCGGATACGCCGCCAGAAAGGCCGCTCTCCAACGCCGAAAGGAAATTCTCCTGCGTGAGCATCTGCTTCGCCGCTTCTGTGTCGCCCATAGCTGCGTCAATAGCTTGGTCTGCATAGCTTTCCACGAAGGCTTGCATGGCGTTATCGATGCCGCCGGTCACCGCGTTCGCGATGGCAGGGTACTTCTGCGCAAAATCCGATTTTCCTGCCATGCCGCGCACCCATCCCGCGATCTGCCCGGCCACGGTATTTTTTGCGTAGTCCGAGCCCATAGTTTCTGCAAGGTCTGCCGCGCCCACCGAGTTGATAGCCCAGCCCGCGCCGAACTTCAGCGCCGCCTTTGCCATCGCCTTTTCGGGGCTTTCCCCCTTTGCGTCGCTGGCCGCCAAGCTGTCACCTGCGCCCTGTAAGCTCAGCACCGGCAGCACCAGAGCCGGGTTCACGGCACCCAGCGCGAGGTTCTCGCCCGCGCTCATGGCCGCGTTGTGCAAAAATCTCTCTTCCCCGCTTTCGCCCGCCTGTGCATCCGCCAGCCACTCTTCGCTTTTCTGGTGGGTGTCCCTGCCCCAGTTATAAACGGGGTTGTCCACCTTGCTGCTGGCTTTGCCCGCAGCGAGCCGTGCACGTGCGTCCTTGATCTCCTCTTCTGTCCACCCGGCGCTCACAAGGTCTTTGTCGGTGTACATCCCGTTGGTTCCGTCTACGCGCTGGATGGCACGCATCAGGGTGCGGGTGCGGTCGTCGTCCTTGATCTCGGTGCCCACCGCTTGCGGCAGAGCACCCGCCGCCATAGCCCCTGCACCGGCAATGCTGGCCGCAAGGCTTTTGGCACTGTTGCCCAGCCGCCGCCCGGCCCGGTAGGCCAGCGGCAGCGTCTCGTATTGCTGATTGATCGCGCGGGCCCGGTCGATGTCCGCCTGTGTCCAGTTGCTGTTCTTGATGAGGTCTGCGTCCGTGTAAGCGCCATGAGTCCCGTCGATGCGCTTCACCGCCTCAGAAAGGTTCCGGTTGTCGTCGGTGTCTTTCCAGCGGTTCACATCCTTGTAAATGTCCTTGGTGCCCATGTCCTGCTGGTTCAGCCAGTCCCTCCGGCTGTCCATCTCGTCCGCAAACCCCAGATTGTTGTTTGCCCGGTACTCGTCAAATGCTTTCGAGGTCAGGTCGATATTTGTCGCTTCCGTCTGCTTCTGTTCCCGCAATGCTGCCGCGCTGCCCTTTGCCCAGCCGCCCGCAGCCGTCGAAGTCTGTGTGGCCTTTGCGGGCGTGCTCGCCGCTGTCGTTTCCTGATTCTGGTGCCGGCCTTTTTCTTTCTGCGCCCGCAGCGCAGCCGCACTTCCTGCCTTCCATGCCATCCTACATCCTCCTTAAAATCCTGCGTTCAGCATTGCTTTGTCGATCACGTCGTCCGACGCGCCCATGTTCATCAGCCGGGTCGCGATCTCGTTGGCGTTCAGACCCTTCGCCTTCCAGCCCTTTGCGTAGCTCAGGGCGTTGCTGTAGGGCATTCCGGTGCTTGTGTTACTCGTCTGCCCACTCGTTGCCTTCTGCGTCGTGTGATTTCCGGTGTTCGAGAGCCGCAGCTTCGAGCTGGCCGGGGTATATGGTTCCACTACCGGCGGGGCCGTAAGCGTCCCTGTGGTGCCGCTCACCGTCTCCGGTTCCAACCATCCCGCATCGGTCAGGACCTCCTTGTAATGGCTGTAGAGCGGATTCGTGTCCTTCATGCTGGAAAATTTGTTGGCCATGCTCGTGAGCTGGCTGGTGGTGTATCCGCTTGCTGTGCCGGAGCTGCCGCTTCTGCCCGAAGATCTTCTCCCGGAGCCCGAACTGCTGCCCGTCTTGGTGGCCGCCGCCTTGGCCGCAGCGGTGGAAAGCAGTCGGCTCGTCAGCGTGCCGTAATTGCCCGCTGCGCTGGCGTCCATGCCGTACATCTTCAGCAGGTTGGCCGCTGCTTCCTGATTTCCGCTTGCCACCAGAGAAGCCGCGGTGCTCAGCACACTCGCCTGATCGTCCCGCGTGATGGGTGCCCCAGTGTAATTCGCGAAGGCGTCCGCGTTCAGGCCGTACCGGGTCAGCACGTCGCTGGCCGCATCCCCAGCGCCCTGCGTGTACAGGTTGAACGCCTGTTGGTAGGCGCTCAGGGCGTCGCTCTGATCGGTGCGGTTCTTGTTGTACTCCCACTGTTCCCGCGCAAACTCATTTTCCCACTGCTGCTGCGTGTACCCCATGTACCCGTCGTAGGCGCTCTTGGCCACATTGCCCACGGTTCGGATGCCGTTCCAGAGGTTGTTCCAGTAGTTGTCGTTCTCGTTCCGGGCCTGTGCGCTCTGGTTGGCTAAAAAATTCTGCCGGTTGTACCAGTTCGAAAGGTTCGAGCCGTATGCCGAGCGATCCAGCGCTTCGGTGTTTCCCATCCCGGAAAGGGCTTCCACCAGCCCGCTCTGCCGGTTCTTGTATTCATTCAGCGCCCGGCTGCGCAGGGCTGTCAGGGCGGCGTCCACGTTCGCGGTGGCCGCGCCCTGTCCCTGTGCTGCCAAGCTGTCCGCCCAGCTGTTGCCGTACCCGCCGCTCAGCGCCGCCGCGTTGGCCCGCGTGTTGTCGGCGGCCGCCGCTGCCGTGTCGGCGGTCTGGTCGCGGTACTGCTGGTAAGCCTTCGCCAGCTCGCTCCCATCGTACCCGCTGCCGATCTGGCCGGTCAGTGCGTCCATAGCCTCCTTGTTCTGGCTCACATAGTCCGCCGGGCGGTTGGCATTCCATTCCTGTTCTTCCTGCTCCGCCTTGTTCTTCCGCTTCAACGTATCAAACAGCATATCGTCACACTCCTTCCAAGCCCCTCAGATCGGCACGCCCATCGCCCGCAGCACCCACGGCAGCGCCATCGCACCCACCTGTGCCACGTTCCCCCAGAACTTCGTCTTGTTGGCCGTGTTCTGCTGCTTTTCGCCCACCGCGTCGGCGTATTCGGCCTGTGCGTTGTTGAGCTGGCTATAGTAATTGTTCAGCTTCGTGTTATAGGCATCCTGCGCCAGCTGCTCCTGCTTCTGCAATGCTTCCAGCCGGGTGGTCAGGTCGTTCTTCTTCGAGGTGTACTCGTCGAAGGCTTGGCTGTACAGGTCATCCACCGCGTTGCTCAGCCCCGCCATGGTGCTCTGATAGGCCGTCTGCCCGTTGGTGCTGGCCCAGCTGTTGCCGTAGCCGCCGGTCTTGCCCGCCGCCTGTGCCGTGGCGTCCTCGCTGGCCAGCTCTGCGCCGCGGGTGTAGCGGTTCTTGTACTGCTGGTAGGCGTTGTCCTTCGTGTAGTCGTAGGAAAAGCCCTTTTTCGTCAGGTCTGTCAGTGCGTCCTGCGTGCTGCCGATCTGGCTGCCGTACTCGCTTTTGTACTCGCCCGGCATCTGGCTCTTCAGGCTGTTCAGGTTGCTCTGCGCCGCATTCACCCGGTTCGTCGTTGCGGTGTTGCTGGCCCTGCGGTTGTCTATGTAGTTCTTTCCCGCGTTGATCACGTCCTGCGTCACCCGCACGCCGCTCCAGCCCGGAATGAAGTATTCCCACCATTGTCCACTTGCCATTTGTCTTGTCTCCTTCCATTTTTAACTGCTCCCCATCGGGGAGCTGTCTGCAACGCAGACTGAGGGGTTCCTCTAAGCAGAGCTCCCATCTCTGGGGGAGCTGCAAGCAGCGCCGCCGTCAGGCGGACTGCGCGCTGAGAGGGCAAGCCCGCTGCCCGCGCGCCGAGAGGTTTACTCCACCTTCAACCCCATTGCGGTGAGCTTGTCCCGCATGGTGTCGGAAAAATTCGTCTCGTCCAGATTCTGCATCATGTACAGCATCTGATCCCGGAGCTGCATCAGGTAGTTGTTGATGGCCCGCGCATCCTCCGGGTTCATGTCTTCGCTCAACTTCGGCAAGCTGATCTCGCCTAAGCGTGTAATATCCGCCATATCAGTTCCTCGGTTCTCCGCCGGCCACCCGGTTGCCACGGCTGTCCGCCATGGTAAAGGCGACACTCCGCACCGCGATCTGCCCCGTTCCGGTTAGCCGCAAGCGCATCGTGTCGTGCCGTGTTGGCCCAAAGGGCAGGTTGACCCGCGTGTATTTGTTCAGCACCGCTGCCTCGCCCAGCGTCTCCCACGCCCCGCCGTCGTAGCTGGCTTGCAGCTTCACCACGCTGTAGGACAGCGCATCCACCCGCAGCGTCACCCGGCTCACATATTTGTCCGCCGGGGTGTTCAGGCCGATGTCGCCGGTCACCGCGTCGAAGGCCACATTCTTTTCCAGCGCCGCCTTGGCCTCGTCGGTGTCCCGGTCGGCCTCGCGGTTCGGCTCTGTGGCCCAGAGGCTTGCGCCGTCCCATTGGTAGAGCTGCCGCCCCGTGGAGCACATAGCCCAGCCCTCGGCTTCGCTGTCCCCGGCCACGTCCTCCTCGTGCCAGAGCTGCCGTTCGGTGTCGTACACCAGCAGCCTCGTTTCGCCGGTGCTGGGCTGCCGCATGTGCAGATAGTACCGGGTATCCAGCACGCCGCCCACCGCACCGCGCACGTTCATCAGCCATGTGCTGTCCAGCACGCCGCTGATCTTCACGGGCAAGCTGCCGTCCCACGCCATCACGCCGTCGTTGCTCAGGTAGTACAGCACTTCCGCGATCACACACAGGCTGCGGCTTGCGTATTTCGCCACACCGCGGCACTGGACGCTCACCAGCCGGAAATCCGCCGGGCGGCTGCCGTAGAGCTTGTGCAGAGTGTTCTCTTTGAAAAATAAGGCGTAGCCCATGCAGGTGGCGGCGCCGGTGAATTCGCCGTCGCTGCCCACGGTCACAGCGTAGCTGTCCGCAGCCGTTCCCCGGTAGGAGAACCAGTTGGTCGGGTCGCCCAGCTTGCAGCCGTAGATCACATTCTCCCGGCTGGAGCAGCCCCATACCCGGTTGTCGCATTCGGTCAGGAAGTCGAGGTCTGGCACCCGCCGCTCCACCCGGAACAGTTCGGGACTGCCCTCCAAGCCGCTGCCCTTTCCGTCGATGCTCCGCCAGCTGAGACGATCTCCCTCCTTGGTCAGGGTCCCGTAGAAATAATCGCCACCGGGTTCCGCCTTTACCTGCACGAAGTCGTCTCCCTGTGCATACACTACGCGGTCCCCCGTCAGCTCCTTCCAGTACCCGTCTTCGTTGGCCCCGATGCCGCTGATCGTCACCGTGTCCCACACCGCAAAATCCTTTCCGATGCCCGTTGCCTCGATCTTGCAGTAGTTCAGCTCCACCGCCGACCAGCTCCCCAATGTCTCGTTGTACACTTCCAGCACGCTTTCGCTGCTGTAGGGTACTTGGCTGTTGATGACTTTCAAGAAGACCTGCCCGTCCGTGGGATTGTCCGGCTCTTTTGCGGCGTGCCCGGTGGCGGTGTAAGTCCGGCCCGCCGCATCGCAGGGCGTCAGGGTCACAGTGCCGGTGCTCTCCCACCCAGCGCCCAGCGGGGTCAGGCTGCCGGTCTTGGTGTCAAAAGCTGCTTTGTCCGGGAAGAGGATGATCTTCGTGCCCATGCCCACCATGATCTTCTCACTGTCGCTCACGGCGTTTTTCAGCACGATCTCTTACTCTGCGGCCGGCGTGGCAAGCGTTTCCTCATGGTCGGCCTTGTATCGCAGCGTCGTCCCCTCGCACAGGAGCATTCCGTTCAGATGGTACATCCCGTTGCAGTGTTCCACTGCTTCCATCTTCCGCCGGGGCGTCCGGGTCTGTAACGCCGGATAGCCTCGGCTGGAAAAATTCTGCATCCGGGTAAATTCCGCCTCCGCACAGGCATAGCTCTCATTCAGCCCGCCGAAGGCCGTCAGGCTGCTCCGCCCGGTCGAAAGGCTGTATACGCTCGGAAGCGCCATTTCAATACCTCCATTTCGTGTCCATTTTCGGCAGGTAATGCTGGCGGCACCAGATGGCAAATTCCTCTTGGCAGTTGTTCGCCACCTGCATCTCGTTGGCATACCGGTCGGTCTCGCCGAGGGCAAGGTCCATCTGGGCGCTCAGGTAGTGCGGGTAGTAGTCATCGTAAGGCTGGGGCAGCATCAGCTCGGCATCCTGCCGCAGCATCTCCTCTTCCCGGTCGTACAGCACATCCGCGCCCACAGCGTCGAAGGCGTCGGTGTCGCTTTTCTCCACCACGCTTTTCCGCAGCCCCGCATCCGCTTGCCGCAGCCATAAGATCTTCAGCTCGCGGTCGAACCCGTTGTTGGCCCGCAGCTTGTCCGCCAGCTCAATTGCTTTTCCTACCGTCATTGGGCAGCTCCTCTCTGTCGCGGAGCACTCCAGCTCCCGACACCATAAACTTTTTCGTCCAGTACAGCCCCACCGTCCTGCCAAGGGCTCCCCTACTAGGGGAGCTTGCAGCGCGGAGCGCTGACTGAGAGGTTATCAAAAATCCCCGGCACAGCGGTGCCGCCGGGCCGGGGTTCGATTTTGTGTGCGCTGAGAGGGCAAGGTCACTCCCCGCGTGCGATGATGGCTTCCATCCGCGCCGCGCTCTGGGCGTCCTGCTCCTCGCTGTGCTGGATCACTTCCGCCACCTCCGGCGGCACCTGTACGGTCACACCGCGCTTGATCTGGTAGTTCACGCCGTTCACGCTCACGAACAGGTCGCCCTTGTAGCGCCCGTTGTCGCTGAACAGCCGGATGCTCACCATTTCACCTTCACCGTTGTTTTCTTTCTTTGCTGCCATTTGCTGTTCTCCTATCTGCCCGTTCGGGCTCAAAACGCTCCCAATCGGGGAGCTGTCTGCAACGCAGACTGAGGGGTTCCTCTAAGCAGAGCTCCCACTTCGGGGGCACTGCAAGCAGCTCCGGCAACGCCGGACTGCGCGCTGAGAGGGCTCGTTTAGTTCGCCGATGCACTGGCCGAATAGGTCGAAACGCTCTCAATGCGGATCATGTACTGCTCCACCAGACGCTCTGCGGTCTGGGTGGCCTTCCAGCCCACGGATGCACGCTGGTTCAGCGGGTCGTCGCCGTAGCCCAGCTGCTTTACGATGTGTTCGAGGCCGCCGCCCTCGATCTCGGTGGTGCCGTAAGCGTGTGCGCCAAGGATCAGGGTAGCGAACACGGCCAGACCCGCCGGGCAGGTGGCGTCCTTCCAGATCTTCGCCTCGCTGGTCTCCACGAACCGCACGCCGTGCAGCTTGCCGATCTCGCCGTTGTAGATCTCATCCGGCTTGGCGTACTTGTGCACGTCGATCCAAGCCGGGTCGATGCGCAGGTCGTAGGAGATGTAAGGATGGATGATGGCGATGTAGCTGCCATCAATGGGGTCGGCGTTCATGGCCTTGAGCTGGGTCGCCGCCTTCATGATGAGTTCGCTGGTCAGCTTGGCCGTCTTGTCCAGATTGGCGCGGCTCTTCACCTCGGCCTTTACGCCGTCGGCCACCTTGGGCGCGTAGATGACATTGGTGCCGCCCACAAGGATGTCGCGCACCACGCTGTCGATGGTGCGGCCCGCCTGAGAGGCAAGGATCTTGGTGGCCTGAACGATGTTGTTGTCGATGGCGGTCAGCTGCAGCGTGTCGGTGATGGGGGTCCAGCCGCCGTACTGCTTCACCTCTGCCGTCACGGTGGAGACGTTCAGGTTCTGGCCGTCGGGGGTCACGCCCTCGGTCAGAGGCGTGGTCGCCTTGGGCAGACTGTCGTACTTGCGGAACTCGATGGTCTTGCCGCCGTTGGCCGGGATGGGGTACTTATCGCCGAACTGGTCGTGCACCAGTGCCGGTTCCGCCTGATCCAGCAGCCGCTTCTCGTAGTAGGTCTTCATCTCGGCGCTCATGCCGGATGCGGTCGTGGTGTTCTGCAACTGTGCGCTGGCCTGTGCGAACATCTGCAGATCCAGCTTCATGGTCTTGTCCTTCATGTTTTTCCTCCTGAAAATATTTTGTTTCTCTAAACAGCCTTGTGCAAAAGGCTTTCCTCTAAGCGGAGCTCTACGGGTTGCGGCTCCCAGCGTCTGCTTCGCTTCGCTTGCATCCTGCTGGCCGCTGCCCCAACAGCTCCTCCCTGCTTCCGCCACTGGCGGCGGTCGTCGCCGTTGCCCCTTCGGGGGAGCTCCGCGACGCGCCGCCGTTAGGCGGACGGAGCGGTGAGAGGGCAAGCCCGCTGCCCACGGCTGAGAGGGCTACAACGTAATGATCTCCCCGCGCAGCACTCGTTTTTCCAGCGCCTCGCGGTCCTTACGGCTCATGTGTTCCACGTCGAGGTGGGTCTGCACCGCGCCGCCGGGGCGGGTGCCGTTCTCCGCCGGGCGGCTGGCCCGCTGCTGCACCCGGTTCAGCACGCCCTGCTCGGTCTGCTGGGCCGTTGCGGCAGTCTGCCGGGCCATCAGGCGGTCGAAGTAAGCGGCCCGGTAAGCCGCTTCCATCGAGCAGCCCGCCCGCATCATCTTCTCCACATCCGGGTTCGCCAGCACCTCGTCCCGGTCGAAATCCGGGTACTTGGCTTTCAGCGCGTCGGCCTCGGCGTCCCACCGGGCCTGAATCTGTGCGATCCGGGCCCGCTCGGCAGCGGCTTTCTGCATCTGCTGGGCCGCCTGTTGCTGGGCGGTCAGTCGCTTGTTCTGGGTCTCCAGCTTGTCCATCTCCCGCGCGGTCCTCACAGAGATGCCCTTCTCCATGGCGATTCTTTCGAAATACGCATCGTCCTTCACCACGCCGTTGCGGATGGCGTCCGTCAGGGCCGTAAGGTCGGTGGCGTCGGTGCCGTACTTCTCTGCGATGGCTTCCAGCAGCCCCCGCATCTCCGGGCTGGCTTCGAGGTTCTGCGCCGCGATCTGCACCGCGTTCTGCATCATCTCGTCGGCAAGGTCCTTGTACTCGCCGCTCATCATCTGCCCGAACGCCTTCCGCCGCTCCGCCGGGCTGGGCTTCTTGGCCTCCTCGCCCGCTTCGCCTTCGCCCTTGTCCGCGCCGTCCTCGCTGCCGCTGCCCTCTGTCGCGGAGCTCTCCGCCTTCGGGTCAGTACTGCTCCCGTCCGCAGCCGCCTGAGCGGGTGTCCCGCCATCGCCGCCCTCGGCAAACAGCTGCAGGTTCATCTTCCCGCTCACCATGTCCGGCAGCTGTGCCGGGTCCGGTGCCTTGCCGTCCGCGAACCTCACGTTCACCACCAGCTCCACGTTCTCCGGGTAGCTCTCCGCCAGTGCGTCCAGTCCGTCCTGCACCAGCTCCACCCATGCTTCCACCATGTTGCAGCTCTCACGAGTCGGGGTCACCTCCACCTTCATCCAGCCGTCGCCGTGGGCCACAGCGCCCAGCACCACAGTGCCTACCCGTGCAGCCTCCTCCACCTCGTTGGCAAGGGTCTGCATCAGGACGCTCACCGCTGCGCACACAATGTCCTGCCCGTACTTCCCCGCGCCTGCATGGCCTTTCGCTTTCACTTCGTAGCTGATTTTGTCGTCGTTCCCAACCGTGCGCATCACACTTGCTTCGATCATGCCTTTTCCTCCTTCAGCGCAACCTCTTCGATCACTGCCCGGATCTCCATCATTTTCAGGTACAGCCCCATGTATTTCTGCTGCTCCTGCAGCAGGTCAAGCGGGCAGCTGTGTTCCGGCGGTTCCGTGCCGGTCCTCGCTGCCGCCTCGATCCGGTTGCAAAAGTCCTTCAGTTTCTCGTACCGGATCTTCGTCTGCCGGTACTCTGCTTTAAAGCGTTCCCGGTAGTCGGTGCTGGTCATGCCCTCAATGGTCTCGTACAGTTCCATGCTCTTTCTCCTTTACTTATTCGGGTTATTCACGTTCATGGCCCGTTTCGCCGCCTGTGTGGCAAGGCTGTTGCCGCCGCTGCCCACCTGTGCCCCAAGGCCGTTGGTGGCGCTCAGCCCCTCGCTGGTCCCGCCGCCGCCTCCGCCGGATGCCCCGGCAGCCTGTGCGGCCGCTCCTGCCGCTGCGCTCATGTTGGAACCGGTCATCTGATCCAGCAGCCCGGCCATCTTCTGCACCTGCTCCATGGCCTGTTGCAGCTGCTGGTAGAGGGTGCCGTTCTGCTGCACCCGCTCCCGCACCTTCTCGATGCCCTCAAAGTCCATCATGTCCAGCGCCGCCAGTGCGGCGTCCGCGTTGGCCGGGGCGAAGAACCCCAGCTGGTAGCATTCCTTTGCCGTCTCGTTCTGGGAGAGGCGGTTGAAAGTGCTCTTCTTCGCCGCGCTCACCGTGATGTCGAACACCGGCTCGTGGGCCCCCAGCTCCACGCCGCCCACCATGCCAACCGGCTGGGGCCGCAGCGCTTGGCCGGAAAATGGCACGAACTCCGTCTGGCCCGTCGGCCCCGTGATGCGGTACACCCGCTCTTCGTCGTAGAACTGCCGCATCAGCTCGATGATGAGGTAGCATTCTTTCGCGAATGCCCGGTAGGCGCTCTTCAGCATATCGCGGGAGAGCTTCGAACCCGCCTCCTGTAAAGCCGCAATGGCCGAAGCCGCCGTCAGGCCGCTGGTGGTGCCGCCCTGCGAGACGTCCCGGTTGCCGCTGATCTCCTTCAGCTCGCTCACCCGCGCGTCCCGGTAGCTGATGCAGTTTCCCTGTAAGCCCGCCGTCTGCAAGGGGCTCAGGATGCCGTCCCGGATGCCCCCGGCCACGTGCACGATGTCCTTGGACCAGTCCGCCAGTTCCTCTTCGTTCACCCCCGCCGCGTCGCTCAACAGGAAGCGGGGCTTCGCCGCCAGCTTGATGTTCTCGTCCATGGCGTGATTCATCTCGTCGATGGCGGTCTGGGTGTCCTTCATCACGTCGATGTACCCAAAGCCCGCCGGGCTGTCTTCTTCCATGAACAACGGGTCGAACACAAAGGGGTACTGGCCGTGATCGTAGAACCCCCGGTCGGCATACTGCGGGTCGTTCTCGCTGGCGTAGAGGACGACCCCGTTGCAGAACTTGCAGTAATGAAGTAGCGGTTGCCCCTCCGGGCGAGCCTTTTTGTAGTACCAATCCACCACCACGCTCTTGTCGGCGGTGGAGATGTTTTCGTCGTGGATGTACTTGGCCACTTCCAGCGTGCTCCCGGTGTGGCCGTCCATCTGGGGCCACTTGGCCTTCAGCTGGTCGTTGTCTTCCAGACTCAGGCTGAACAGGTTCGGCGATTCCTGAATGTCCATCACCCCCGGCTCCCAGTACAACATCAGGATGTCCATGCTCTTGATGGCGATGTCTCCGATGCCGCTGCGCTTCGTCGGGTCCCAGAAGATGCCCTTCACGCCGGTGCCCTGCTTGAGCTTGCGCCACCATGTGTCGCTGTAGGCCTGTTCGTAGTCCGCCTGTTCCAGCACCACCGGCAGCACCTTCGAGAGGACCTTCGCCGTCTTCTCGTCGTCCGCCGCTCTGGGCAGCACGTTGGGCTCCGGGTAGTTGTCCATGGCGTCGGCGTGCTTGTTGGCAATGGAGTTGAACAGCCACCCGCTCGCCGGGGTAGGTTTGTCCTCCATCATCTTGTTCTTGTAATTCTTCCAGTGCCGCATCCGAAACCACAGCTCGTTGTCCACGATCCGGGTGTCCAGCGCGGCCTTGCCGCTCTTGTACTGCTGCAAAAGCTGCGCCGCCTTTGCCACCTCTTCGGTGCCGATGACTTCTTCCGCAGCAGTCATTTCTAACGTGTCTTCCAACTGTACCTCCTTCTGTGGTCAGCGTCCTTGCCAGCTCCCTACACCCTATAGAACTTCGTCCGTCTCCCATCCAGTTCCAGCGGATCGTCCCGCAGCAGCGGAGCTTCCATATGCTGCCGGGGGCTGATGGGGTTCTCCATCAGTACATACCGGCACTCGTCGTAGATGTGGTCTTCCTGCGTCGTGTCGATGTCCTCCACCCGGCTCTCGTCGTAGACCAGATTCGGGATGGTTCGGATGAAGTGCTTGCAGGTGTCGAAGACCTGAAACATCGGCTTGCCTTCTTCGTCGAAGGCCAGCCGGTAGTGGAACTGCATCTTGCCCGCCAGCCTCGTGTGGTCGCCGGGCATCCAGTGCAAAAAATTCGGGCTTTTCTCCTGCATGGCCGCAATGCTTTCGCCCCGGCTCTCGTCGAAGATGGCCGGGTCTGCCACTCCGGTAATGACCCGCCCTCGCAGCATCGGGTCGTTCTCCTCCGCCTCCCGGATCATCCGGGCCTGTTCCACCGGGTTCACCTTCGTTCCCTCGTTGGGGGTCCCGGTGCAGCCGTACAGTTCCTTGATCCGGTAGAGCCGCCCTTCCTCGTCCGCCGCGTACCACCCCACCGAGAACGGCTTCGCATAGCCGAAGTCGTACCCGCGCCAGATGCGCCAGTGGACCGGGATGCGGAACGGATGGATCACGTGGGTCCACCGCTGGTCGTCGTAGTGCTCCGGGTCGTTCCGCCATTCGGTGAACACCTGCCCCGTAAAACTGTTCCAGTCGCCGTAGAGTAGGGCCTGTTTTTCCGCCTCCGGCAGCGCGGCCAGATTGCCGAGGTAGCCGGGGTTGTTGGCCAGCAGCGCCTTGTTGTCGAATACCGTGGAGGGGATGAAGATTCGGGTGCGCCGCTGCTCGATCTCCCCGCCCTCCGGCGTCTTGACCTTCACGTACTGCACCATCCGGGTGCCGGGCGGGGCCGGGGTGATGAACCTTGCCTTCACCCAGCCGTGGCCCACGCCGCCGGGGTTGGCCGTGGCGCGGGTGTAGACCCGCGTGCCGGGACCGTTGGGGCGGTTGCGGCTCATGAGGTAGCTGTACTCCGCCCACGTGAAATGGGTCAGTTCGTCGAATCCGATGAAATCGTACTGCTGGCCTTGGTAGTTGTACTTGTCCTTTTCGTGGTTCAGGCTGCCGAAATAGATCTTCGCCCCGCTGGGGAAGGTCCAGCAGTGGTTCGAGCCGTTGTACCGCGCTTTCGGGAAGCAGGGCTTGTAATACTGCATGGTCTTGTCGATCAGCTCCCGCAGCTGGGGGAAGGTCTTGCGCAGGATCAGCCCGCGGTAGTGGGGAATGTCCACCTGCCGCAGCGCCTCGATCACCAGTGCGTCGCTCTTCCCGCCGCCCGCAGCCCCGCCGTATAACGCTTCGTCCTCGGTGCGGGCCATAAATGCCAGCTGCCTCGGCTGCGGCTTCCAGATCACTTTCCTGCGTTCCGTCTCACTCACCTGCTTCCCAATGCGCTCCCCATCGATGGCCCTATTCCACCTCGACCTCCGCCTCGTCCCCGGTTCCTTCGGCTCCGATGCAGATCATCGGCGGGGCCGCTTCGGTCTCGTCGGCCGCTTTGGCCGTCGGGGTCAGCGCCGCTGCCTTTTCGGCCACGTCCATCAGTACCCGCGCCACGTTGGCAGCGTTCTTGTCGTCCATGGTCAGGCCGTCGTAGTGCTCCCGCAGTGCTTCGAGCTGCCGCCGGTCGTTGTCCAAGAGCTTCCGGTCGTAGCTGCCGGGGCTGTTGTAGACCACAAGCCCCACCTCGGCGGCGTCGGCCAGAGCTTCCTGTTCGGTCTTGAGCAAGGCTCCCACCTCGGCGTCTCCTGCCCGCACGCCCTCTTCCAGCCGCTTGTCCAGCTTCGCCCGAATTTCTGCCGCCCGCTGGCTCTCCGCCACCCGGCCTTGCAGATAGGCCACCTGTTCCTTGGCCCCGATGGACGCCCGTACCGCGATTTCCCGCGCCGCCGCCTGTCTCGCCTCGGCAAAGGCGTCGCCCTTGGCTGCTTCTTCGGCCAGCCATGAGCGGATGGTGGATTCCGGCACCTTGTACCGCCGCGCCACCGCGCAGACGTTGTTCGACGCCACCATCGCCATCACCACTTCGGCCCGCAGCTTCGGCGGGTACTTCCGCCCCCGCTGGCTGCCCTGCACCGTGTTCTTGCAATACGCCCGCTTTTTCGTCATATACCCACCTTCCCTCTGTCGCGGAGCCCAACCGTTCCCGATCGGTCGAACCCCATTCACCCAGCACAGCCAAAACCGACCTGCCAAGGGCTCCCCCCTACTAGGGGAGCTGGCGGCGCTTTGCGCCGACTGAGAGGTTTTTCTTCTGTCTACCAGCCTACCACAACACGTCGCAGAAAAATACTTGAAACATTTCGGCTATAGCAGCCCCCGCCTCGCCGCTTCCACCGCTACCGTCGATAGCACTTCCAGCTCCTTGCGGTAGTAGGTGCTGCGGCTCACATACAGCGCGGGCACCACCTCGTCCTCCGTCTTGCCTTCCAGATACCGCAGCCTCAGCAGCTGGGCGCACAAGGGTTCCACGGCCTCGTAGTGCCGCAGCACCCCTTCGATCACCTCGGCCCACGCAGCACGAACAGGCCCCTCGGCATACTGCCGCAGAGCCTTTCGTGTGGCCTTTTTCTGTTCTTTCGTCACGGCACCGCCCCCCTTTAGGCGCGTGTTTCAACGCAAAATACCAGTATCGGTTCTGTCAGGTGCGAGGTTTCGCAGATGCAGCGTGCACCCGCCGCAGGATCACGTAACATTGCGGTTCATTCCGCTCCCAGCCGTCCGGCCGTTCGCGGCCCGGCGATTCGTGCAGCTCTCCCGGCTCCAACACCACGCACTTCTGCAATTCCCAGCCGGGGAACCGCTGGCCCCACCAATAGACATCGTTCGCCATCTCTCCGCACGCGGTCCGCAGCTGCTTCCGGCTCCACCGGGTGTCGTTGGGGGGCTGTTCCGCCGGGCGGCGCAGGGTGCTGGTCTCCACCCAGATCCGTTCTTTGTGCCCGTACAGGTAGCCCAGCGTTCCGTTCCCGCCGTCCTTGCCCAACAGCTTGCCCATGTCCATCCGGTCAACGTTCATGGTGCCCAGCGGCTCAAACTCGTTGGTTCCGGGAATTCGCCGCCGCCACAGGTCTTCCAGCATCTCCCGCCATTCCCGGCGCTCGGCGTCTCCCATGCCCCAGCACTCAGCAAAGCCGTGCATGTGCAGCCGTCCGGCCTCGCCCTTCCGTACAGCCACCAGCATCAGGCGGATGTGCTTCTTCTCCACGCCGAACCTCTTGCACGTCGCCGCGATCACCCGCCGCCGGTAGTTCCTCACGTCCCGCAGACACTCTTCCATGTCCTCCGGCAGGTAGGGGTCATCGTAGGTTCCGGTCAGGAAGAATCCCCGCTTGTCGAAATTCGCCAGCGCCACCCGCTGCCGGTTGCGCAGGGAAGCCATTTTGTTTTTGGCTTTCTGCCCCTCGGTGGACTCCTTGCTCTTCTTCCGCCGGGTGCTGTGCTCGGTCGGCGTGATGGAGTAGACGCCCACAGCCATGTACTCATCCCCGCAGAGTATCTTTTTCTCGCGGATGTAGTTGCATCTCATCCCGCTGCCCTCCTGCTGGCCCTTCACTTCCGGTGTTCTTTCTCTTCTGACGGTCCCCACCGTCACAAAAATAACGGGTATACAAGCTCCCCAAAGGGGCCTTGCACCCCTTCTTTTTTATAAGGTGTCAGTTTATGAAAAGTAACGGATACGGTGGACCCTTTCCTGTCCATCGTATCCGTTGCCCTTCATTGAAACACAGGCCCGTTAAGGTCTCCCCGGTTTGCCCTTTGCCGCCCAGCCGCCATAGCTCAGCTCCGGCTTTCCCTGCTTCCGGGCCTTGCGGTTGTAGAGGCACAGGTCGTGCACGTCGAGCTGTAACGGCGTCGGATTTGGGATCTTGCACGGCTCGTCCGGCTCCACCCGCCGTCGTTCCGGCTTTGGGTTCGGCTTCTGATGCTTGTACGGTTTCAACTGGAGCGGCCGCATCTCTTCCCGCCGGGTCATCTTGCCAACGCCGAACCGTTTGCTCTTGCCGCCCTGCCGGTAAACATCGCGCACCGTGCTCTCCCCGCCGAAAACGCCCTGCTCTGCCAGTTCTTTCGCGGTGCCCTCGCCCAGCAGCTTTTCGGCCATGTCCCAGACCCTGTAGATGTACACCCGCCGCTGCGGCGTATCTTCCTTGAAGCAGAGCTCACCCCTTTGGGGGAGCTCCGCGACGCGCCGCCCTTGGCGGACGGAGCGGTGAGAGGGCAAGCCCGCTTCCCGCGCACTGAGAGGGTCGACCTCCACCCTCTCCATCCGCCAGCGCCGGGGCTTGTCGGTCTTCCGGTTGCTCAGGTAGCAGGTGGAAACGCTCCCGGCGTCCTTGAAAATGCCCTTCCCGGCCAGCTGCGCCGCCGTCCCCTTTGCCACATACTCCCCCGTCTTCGCGTCGTAGACGGTGTAAATGTACTTGCTCACGCCCATCTCAACTCCTCCTCCGGTAGGCTCCGGTGTCCATCTGTGCCTTCGCCGCCTCGATCTTCCGGCGCACCTCGTCGCCGGAAAACGGCAGCGCCGCCCCGCCCTGCTTTCCGGCCCGCCGTCCGGCGGCCATCATCACGGCCCGCTTCAGAAACTCGTCTTCCTGCGCCTGATAGCTCCGGCTCAGAGTCTGCACGGTCTTCTCGTCGTCGATGTTCTCCACCACGATCTCCTCGGTCTGCAACGCCTCGCACGCGCAGCGCCGCAGCTTTTCCATGGCCACCTCGATGCCGTCGGCCTTGCCCCACTCGTTGAGCTGCTCATAGTTGTGCCGCATTTCCCGGTACAGCCGATTCAGCCGCTCCGCCCCGAAGCCCAGCTCCTGCACACAGGCCAGCGCCATCAACTGCCACGCCATCGTGGCTGCCCGGTCGCCCACCATTTTGAGCTGCTGCTCCCGTCGGGTGCGCGGGGTGCGCAGCGCCGGGACCCGGAACTCCACCGGCACGCCCTCCGGCAGCGCCTCCGCCCGAAGCTGCCGGGCCTTTTCGGTCTGGGGCATCCCGTTGCGATCCGGCACCATCACCACGGCCAGACTCTCGTTGCCCAGCTGCTCCTGCCGCCGGGTGATCCGATCCAGCCGCACACGCCCCAGCCCCCACAGCTCGTGTAGGGCGATCTGCCCGCACCAGCACGTCAGTTGCACCACACTGTCCTGCGTCAGGTCGATCTCTGTCGCAAGATTCATTTTCTTTTTCATCCGACATTCTCCGTTCTACAAATTTTTCGCAGCTTCGGTTCCGTCCGGCACAGGCCAAACATTCCGGCTGCGTGATCTCGAACACATGGGCACACTGAGTCCCATCCATTCCGTGTCACCCTTGCAATTCCTTAACGCGCTTGTAAAAATAGGCGTTCAATTTAAGCCATTCTTCCATCGGTACGTTTTCCCGATCCAGCGCTGCCGCGCTCAGCACCTTGTAAGCACGGCTGTTCTTGATGTCCCGCTCGTGCCAGTCCATCGCTTTCAGCTCTTCATCGAGCTTTGCTTTATATTGTTCCAGCGTCATTTTCCAAGTTCCTCCACGTGGTAGGCCCGGAATTCGTTAAACTCCGTGTAGTACTGCCGGGCCGTGTGCAGGGCCTTTTCCTTGGCTTCCTTCGCACTGTCCGTCTGCACCACATACGTGATGCACTCCACCATCTTCGCGCTCCGGCACTCAATGTGTACCCGGTACTTCATGCTCTGCCTCCTCTTCCGCCGGGTACAGCGCAAATGCCTGTCCTTGGATTCGGCCCAGCATCTTCAGCACCCCGTCCAGCGCTGCCTTTTTGATGTCCGGCTCCATCCGTTCCAGCATGGGGACCATGCGCTCCCACTCGCTTTCCATCCGGTCTTTGGATTGAAACACCCACGCCGCGTCGTCTTCCTGCATCCTTCCCAGCTTTTGCCGCAGCTCCCCGGTCATGTCGGCAGCGATGGCATAGGCTTGCTGGTGGGCACGCTTGTCCATCTCTTCTTCGTCCACCACGGCGGCGATGGGCTGCTTTTTCAGGGCTTCCTCAGCGGTCTTGGCGCGCTGCTCGGCCTTGCTCTGCATCCTCCATGCTTCCTCTTCACGCGCCTCGGCGGCATCCACCTGTGCTTTCAACTGGGCATTTTTCTCGGTCAGACCGTTGATGTCTGCAAGAGCGGATTCATAGCGGTTTTCTGCTTCCTCCCGCTTTTGTGCGTCCTTAGATGTCTGGGCTTCGGCGCTTTTCACCAGCTCCTTGAAATAGGAGTTTTCTTTGTGGGCATTTTGAGCAGACTTTTCGGCAGCATCGGCGCGGGCTTTCTCGGCGGCAATGGCTTCGTCCCTTTCCCTGATTTGGGCCAAAAGCTCCTGATACTCCTTATGCGTCGTGATATCCCCCGAAAGTACCTGATCGACCGCCTCCGGCTCCGCGCTGGGGGCGCAGATGGCTTGCAGCAGACTCTTTCCGATCTGGCCGTCCTGCACAAGTTCGGCCAATTTGGCCGAACCCATCACGTTGCTCCCAACCTCCACCATCCGGGTCGCGCTGCGGATGCTCAGCCCGACCGACTGGCACCACTGTGCCCAACGCCCGCTGTACCGGTCGGCCAGCGCCGCATGGACATTCATCACATTCACGCACGCTTGTCCGTACTCCTGCACGCTCCGGTTCATGTGCAACGTGAATTCCTCTGTGTTGGCCCGAATCACGGTGCACATGTTGGCGGGCAGAACAGTGTAGTCAAACGCCTGTAATGCCGTTTCGCTCTCCGCCATCCTTACCCCGCCTTTCTTCCGCTGCGGCGGCCCGCTGTCACGGTGCCTGTGGGTGCTTTGTGTACCTTCCGGCCCTCGTCCGGCTGCTGCTCGGCCACAAGGCCCTTCGCGGCCAGCCAAAGGGCCACGCTGCCCAGTACCAGCGCTGCGGCCAGCCAGCCGAACATCGCCAAGCCCTCGCTGTGCTCAATGCCGGACGCGCACACCAGCACGCCCACCCCCAGCAGGATGGAACCCATGTAGTAGGCATTCGCCTTCAACTTCTTTTTCATTTGCAATTTCTCCTGTTCTGTGGTAAGTTTATGGTGATAGGCCCTTCTCAACCTGTCACCCTAAGGCTCGTCGGTGTTCCAGCACCGGCGGGCCTTTCTTGTTGGAATTCTTTCTGCCACGCCAGCGCGGCATTCTTATCGATGCGCCACAGCCGCGGCCCTTCCTTGTGGGCGGGCAGCTGGCCCGTCCGGCACATCCGCTGCACCGTCTTCGGGTCAATGCCCATCAGTGCGCTGTATTCCTTCGGCGTCAGAAACGCGGGCAACTGCCGCGCATCCCAGATCTTCGCTTTTTTCATCCTGTCCATCTCCTCTCACGCGCTCTTGCACCTTTTGTCTCCCCATGATACAATTTCCTCGAAAAGGAGGTGAATTGTATATGGTTCCCAAACTTCAAATTCGTGCTCAGGACTTCCCGGTGCTCGTGGGTTGCCAGCAAAGCTGAAATTCCATACTCTTCAGCTGTCTGACTTTGACCTTCTTGCGCTTCAGCAAGCTTGCGCATATCAGTGCCTGACCGCCAGTCTTTCAAAACGGGAAGCGGATATTCTGGAAAGCTACGAGAATCAGTTCTTTGTCCTTCTGTCGGCAGGTAATCCAGATATGTTACGGTAAACACCCTGTCCTGTCTGCCATTGCGCAACGCCATCCTCTGCGCCCGCCTCATGCGGGCTTTTTTGTTGCCGTCCATCCCTTCACCTCCTTGTGCTTACGCGCTCCTTGTGGGTAAGTATCTTTTTAAGATACCATTGAAGCAAAAAAAATTTCGTTCACTTCTCCCGCTGTGAGCCCATAGTGTTCCTGAATCGCAGCGATTTCATTCTGCCGGAACTGTGCCCCACGGTACTCATTGATCTTAGCATTCAGCCGGGAAAGGCTCATCTGAAGATAATCTGCCAAATTTTGTTGCGATTCACCATGAAGCTGCATAATCGCGTTCAATTTCCTCTTATTCAATTCCTTATCGCCTCCGTATCTTTTTAGGATACTTTGATTTTAGCATCCTGTACGAATCTTGTCAAGATATTTTTTCTTGCTTTTTAGATTTTGTGTGTTATTATTAAGATACACACTATAGAAAGAAGGTGGTAAACCATGACCACAGGTGAAAGAATCCGTCAGCTTCGCATAGAGCACCAGATGACGCAGGAGGAGCTCGGTGCAAAAGTTGGCGTCCAGAAAGCAGCCATCTATAAATATGAGAACGGTCTTATCGTAAACCTCAAACGCTCGACAATTGAGAAGTTGGCGCTGGTACTGGATACTACTCCAACCTATCTTATGGGCATGGAAGATGATGAGCCTCAGCAAACCACATTAACTTCTGCTCAGACTTCCTTGCTCGCTGTTTTTAATGAGTTAAATGAAGAAGGCCAGTCTAAAGTCATTGAATATGCAGAAGATTTGTGCCGTACAGGTTACTATAAAAAACGTGGTTCGCATGAATTGGGTTCGAAAGAAGCATAGATAAGGAGGCTATCATGTCCAGTTCATCCTATCTTGGTCATGGTGCAAAATACTGGGCCGAAAAATATTTTGAGCAACAGACGCAGACTCGGATACCTGATGATTCCTGCTCGACTGACTGGAAGAGTAAATATTTGGCCCTTGAAAAGAATTGCTCTCTTTACCAAGCCACAATTGCTGACTTGCGCACGGAGGTTGCCGATCTGCGTGAAAAGAACCTATCTAAACCGGGAATTTCGAAAGACGCTTATTGGAATGTTGTCGATCGACTCCGAGATAAGTCTGATAAATATGACGATGTAGCTGCTCAACTTGAAGATTTAAAAAAGTCGCTGGATGCTGCGGCTTATCAAGGGCACAATATCGTTTACTGGTATAACTGCGCAGAAAACACCAGAATTGATGTCGAGGCTCTAAAATCTGCTTTACAGAAATCTCAAGATGCTTCTGTTTTCAATGGACACGATGCAAAGTATTGGGGACAATTGGCTCATACCCAAGCCACCACAATTTCTACTTTGCAACAGGATAATCAATCTTTACACCAGCAGAACTATAACAAACACGCGGCGAAGAACTCATTTGTTCGACGTCACGATGTCTTAATTTTCTTTACACTATCTATTCTTTTGTTTGCCTTTGGTCTTCTTCTCGGCGAGGGATATTTCATTCCACATTTTACCCCGTCATCTCCGTATATCAACAACCTAAACAAATCCATCATAGCGGAATATAAGTCTGGCTATAGCGTCGGCAAAAAAGACGGCTTTAGTGAAGGATACGATTCGGGATACAGCTCTGGAAAGAAAAACGGATATGAGCAAGGTTATAACGCTGGAATTTCCACTAATTCTAAAAGCACAACTGATGGCGTATCAAAATCTCAGCTTGAACAGTGGGAAAAAGAGTTTAATGAAAAATACGCAAACAGCTCTAGTTGGACATCTGGAGATGCCGCCGCATTGCGAGAGAGTCTTTCCAATTCAAACAAATAACCCCGTTGGTATCCGTCAATACCAACATTGTATTAGGAGGAAACCAGCATGACGTTAACTCCGTTTGAAATTATCTTCTCGCTCCTCATATTTGTCTTTGCAGTATTTCCGGTCGGATTTTTATATTATCTAAAGAGCCACCCAGAAAAAATCAAAGAATATGCAGTTCGTCCCACTCACAAAAAAATCGTTTGCAAACTTCTCTTTTGGTTTTTGGGTTTCTCTGTTTTTTCGGTATATCTTATCACTTTTTCTATCGGGTTCAGTGTGGTTACCACTGATATTGCCGTGGCTTACGGTTTCGGATCTTCAACCGGGTTAATGTGTTCCATCTGGATCATGCACGCCCTCGCCAAACTTTTGCCCACCGATCCTCGCTCTTCGTTTCTGACCAGCATCATTGTTTTCTCCATTGTCTTTGCGCTTTGCTTTATCGGACCTTCGATCATGCTTTCCGGTCCTCTGCTTAACGGTGGCACAGTTCATGTTCTTTCACTGATTATTCTTGTCATCGCCGCACTCTGGATGAACTCTCATCCATCAAAAGAAACTGCAGTTCCTCATGTGGATGAAATTCCTGAATCCAATTCTGCTACCTCTAAAATTGACTTGGTAAAGTTGGTCGATAGTGTTCCAGACATCAGCACCACTTCCACGCAGGTTTCCGAAGATACGCCAGCGGTGACAGAAACGGCAGACAAATCCGTTTCCCATGATGAGACTGTTCCAACGATCATCGTTTCAGAACCACAAACTCAAATCTCCATTCCTCAGAAGAAACATCCGCACCTTCCCCGTTTGGCAGTTGTAATCATTTTGACCACTGCCTGCATTCTTTGCGTTTTGATTGGTTATCTTGCCGGTGGTGGCTATTTGTCTGAAGATTTTGTTCCTAATTCACCTTATATTCAGAAACTCAAAAAAGCCGAAAGCGATGCTTCTTCCAAGGGTTACAAAAAAGGCTATCATGATGGCCGGAATGACGGATATGTAGCCGGAAAGTCGTATGGTTATAATAAGGGCTACGAAGAAGGTTATAGCGATGGTGCCGATGACACACTCTCCACTTTATCCGATTATCTTGACTATTGACAATCATTTTGCCAACGCATGGTGCAGTTACAAAAGAAGCATAAAAATAACCCCGTTGGTATCCGTCAATACCAACGGGGCGTCTCCCGTGTAAAGCATTCCACCGCTCAAATAAGGAGCTCACAGGCCGGAGTCTGGCGGCCCCGGCTGCTTTTTCAGTATAGCACACTTTCCCACATCTGACCCAAAAGAACAGAAAATCCCGGCAGATGTCGGAAGTCTGCCGGGAAGTTCTGCGTAGTCGATACCAATGAGAAATCAGAATGTCGGAAACTAAAAAGGAGAATTCTTATCATGGGTGCGTATCTGACAAGGTCATTATACCACATCAGCTCGCGCCTGACCCAAAGGAGCTGAAATTTTTATGGCAAGGAACAAGAAGAACACGGATGGCCGTTACCGCTACCGGGTGTACATCGGGAAAGACGAGGACGGCAACAAGAAATTCAAGTCCTTCTACGGCGCGACGGAGCGGGAAGCCAAAGCGGCCGCCGCAGAATATCGTGCTGCCATCAGCAAGGGCCTCGATCCGGATCAGAGCAACGCGACGCTGGGCAAGTTGTACGACAACCTGATCGCGGTCAAAAAGGCCAAGGGCATCGGCGAGAAAAGCCTTGCCCGCTACGAGGACAACCGCGACGCATGGGGTGCCCTGAAGGATATGCCCGCCGGGGAGCTGAAAGCCGCCGACTTCCAGCGGGTGCTGAACGATCTGGCCGACTGGCACGACGGCAAGCCTCCCCTGTCCCACTTCACGCTGACCAATCTGCGTTCCAGTGCCAAGGCGGCGTATGACCTCGCGATCCCGGAGATCGTGCTCTATAATCCCATCATCAAAGTCACCTGCCCCGCCGGGGCCCCTGCGGAGCCCCGTGAGCCGATTTCGGAAGAACAGCAACAGTGGATCCGGGAAACGCCGCACAAGGCCCAGCGGGCCGCGATGCTGCTTCTGTACTCTGGCCTTCGCCGCGGCGAAGCTACCGCCCTTACATGGGCCGACGTCGATCTGGACACAGCCACGATCACGGTCACCAAAGGATACAACTTCACCGGCAAGAGCACAAAGAAACCGAAGACCGCCGCCGGGTCCCGCGTGGTCAGTATCCCGAAGATTCTGGTGGACTACCTCAGAACGCAGCGGGACGACTGCCTGTATGTGCTGCACAACGATAAAGGCCAGCGGATGACGGAACAGGGCTGGAAGCGTCTGTGGGAAAGCTATATGCGGGATCTTAATGTCAAATACGGTTACGGTGGCAAGCAGAACAAGAACCGCCCCGGTGGTCTGCCCATGGCCATTGATACCTTTACGCCCCACCAGCTCCGCCACACCTTCTGCACCCTGATGTACTTTGCCGGTGTGGACGTCCTCACCGCCCGCGATCAGATGGGCCACAAAGACATCACCGTGACCCTTGGCATTTACACCTCCCTCGACAAAAAATTCAAAAAGAAGAAGATCAACCGTCTGGATGCGTATCTCAAAAAATCCACCGCCATCAAACTAAGCAGCGACGATTCCCCGGTGGCACAAATCGGGTAATTTCTCTCAGGTGGCGCAAAGGTGGCTCACGCAGTTTCTGAAATTGACGGTAATTCATTCATAATGATGAATATTTTTCACACTCGTAATGAGCAAATTCTTTGGGCTGTGAAAAGGACGTTTTCGGCATTCGAACACCTACAAGGAGTCAACCGCAACTTCATCCCTTATTCCACAGCGATTTTTGAGCCACCTCTTGAGCCACCTCTTGAAGGAACTCTTCGGAAAACAAGGGTAATTAAGGCACATCTGTCTATCCTAGCAGCATCAAAAAAGAAAGCAAAAATCCCCGAAAATTGGCATCACAAGCCAACTTTCGGGGATTTCATTTTGGAGCTACTGATCCGATTCGAACGGACGACCTGCTCATTACGAGTGAGCTGCTCTACCGGCTGAGCCACAGTAGCATGACGTTACATTCCTGCAACGTCATATATTTTATCATAAATGGAGGAAACTGTCAAGGATTTTTTAGTACCTGCACAAGGATTGCACGAAGATCGTTAAAACGAAAGCTTCATCTGGCCGCACAGGTAGAGCATTCCGGTCGCAGCGCCGCAGATGGGCAGCAGCAGAAACAGGGTTTGGGCAAACTGCCCCACGAGCCCCCATGCGCCGGTGGAGTGAAACGCCTTCCCGAAGGAACAGCGCTGGATCTTCCCGCTGACCTGCAGCGCCGACGCCCCGAACAGGCACAGGCACCCGGCGGCCAATGCTGTCGGGACACCGGAAGCGATGCAATAAGCGGCCAGCGCTTTCCAGTTCAGATCCGCAAGCAGTTGGAAGGAAAGCATCCCGGCCCCGGTCCCGTAGAGCATCACAAAGAAAAAGATGGGCAGCGAACCGATGGCGGAGAGTCCCAGCAAAAGCAGGACGACCAGTGCGCCGGATGTAGTCAGGAATTCGGTGCGGAACAGGCCGACGACCTCGGCGGCGGTATTCGCCGCAAAGGAAGCGCGCCAACAATCGAGGTAATACCCCAGCGTTTCCAGCTCTCCGGCGCTGCACAGAGCGGACAGCGCCCCGGCAAGAAAGGTTCCGAACAGATAGGCTCCCGCCAGCAGGATGCAGTCCCGGCTGGCATGGGGCAGAGTGCGTTTTGGAATCTTCTCCTTCGCCTCGGCCTCTTCAATGATCGGTTCCGCCGGAGGCGTTTCCGCCACAGGGGCAGAGCACTCTGGCACAAGCCCCGGTTCCACTGGTGCCGGGGCAGATGCCCCGGCAGACAGTGCGGGAAGGTTTTGCTGTTCCTGATAGACCCACATGTTTGGATTCCTCCTGCTTTTTTGATGCAAATCGTTTTAATGATGCCGCCGCTCAGTGCGCAGCATCCCGAAGATACCACCCATACAGCCAAACAGAAACACAAGGGCAAACCGCAGAAGCTGCATCTCGGTGGGCGAAAACCCGGCCCAAAGGCCAAAAATGGTCAGCAGCAGGACGAATAGGATGCCTTGTATTGCGCCGCAGAGCAATCCCCTGCTGCGCTGGAAAAAGGCCGCCAGCCATCCGCTGAGCAGACTGCCCGCACAGACTGCAGCGCTTGCCATGGGCCACGCGGCGGCTTGCGAGAGCCCCTGCCGCGCCATCAGATACGCCAGCCCCGCCATGCAGCTACCGGCAAACGCGCCGCCGATGCCGAACGCAAGCAGCGCCGGGCCTACGGAAAACTTCTTTTGTTCAGACATAAAAACGCGCCTCCCTGCACTACTGTATGCAGAAAGGCGCGTGAAAAAGTACCGGAAGCGGAAATTACTTTTTAGCAGGAGCGTTGTCCATGTTCAGCTTTTCCACAGAGCTGATGGCACTCTTGGTGAAGCGGATCTTCACACGGTCGGAGCCGGTCTCCAGAACGAAGGTGTCGTCCTTGATGGCAACCACACGGCCGATCACACCGCCGATGGTGGTGACCTGATCGCCGATCTCCAGAGCAGCACGCATCGCAGCGTCCTTCTTCTCCTGCTTCTTCTGGGGACGATAGATCATAAAGTAGAGCAGAACCAGCATCAGAGCCAGCGTAAAGAACAGGCTGATATAGCTTTCGGTCGTAGTCGTCAGAAATTGCATGGGGCAAAATCTCCTCTCAAAATTCAGATAAGCCTATTATAATCCCATCTTCGGCCTGTTGCAAGGCTAAAGTGTGAAAACCCTCAAATTCTTGTATCCAGCAGCTTCACATAGCGGTCGTGGAAGGCCGTGAAGGTGCCCGCGTCCAGCTCATCCCGGATGCGCTCCATGAGATGATTGTAGAACCACAGATTGTGCATAACGGCCAGACGCATTCCCAGCAGCTCCTCCGCCTTAAACAGGTGGCGGATATAGGCGCGGGAATAGTTCCGGCACGCCGGACAGCCGCAGGTGGGGTCGATGGGGCGCTCGTCCCGCTCGTACTTGGCGTTCTTGATATTGATGATGCCGCCCCATGTGTTCAGGTGGCCGTGGCGGGCGTTGCGGCTGGGCATTACGCAGTCAAACAGATCAACGCCGCGGGAAACAGCCTCAATGATGTTGCCGGGGGTGCCGACGCCCATCAGATAGCGGATCTTGTTCTTGGGCATGTAGGGTTCGACCTCGCTGATTATCTCGTACATGATCTCGGTAGGCTCGCCGACGGCCAGACCGCCAATGGCGTAGCCGTCGAGATCCATCTCAGCGATCTGCTTCATGTGCTCCACGCGCAGGTCGGCAAAGGTACAGCCCTGATTGATGCCGAACAGCAGCTGATCCGGGTTGACCGCCTTGCCCTCGTGCTTCAGACGGGCCATCTCGGCCTTGCAGCGGGCCAGCCAGCGAACCGTGCGGTCGCAGCTTGCCTTGGAGTAATCGTGCTGTGCAGGGTTCTCCACGCACTCGTCAAAGGCCATGGCGATGGTCGAGCCGAGGTTTGCTTGGATCTGCATACTCTCTTCGGGGCCCATGAAGATGCGGTGGCCGTCCAGATGGGAAGCGAAGGTCACGCCCTCCTCGGTGATCTTGCGCAGCTTGGAGAGGCTGAACACCTGAAATCCGCCGCTGTCGGTCAGGATGGGGCCGTTCCAGCGGGTAAACTTGTGCAGACCGCCCATGTCGGCCACCAGCTTGTCGCCGGGGCGCAGGTGCAGATGGTAAGTGTTGCAGAGCATGACCTGTGCGCCGATGTCCTTGAGGTCCTGCGCAGACAGGCCGCCCTTGATGGCACCCGCCGTGGCAACATTCTGGAACGCGGGAGTCTGCACCGTGCCGTGCACGGTCTTGAACTCGCCCCGCCGGGCGTCGTGCTCCTGCTTGAGGAGCTTGTATGTGGTCAAAGAAGGCATGGTATCGTTCCTTTCTGTGCACGGAAAACAGCCGTGCAGCCTTACTGAAAAGCCTGTGACGCAGACTTATCAACAACAGAATGAATTGGTGACAAGCAAAAGAGCCCCATGTGGGGCTCTTTTGTTCGGTAGTGCGCCGCATATTCATTTTAACAGATATGTCGGCGGATTGCAACCGGTTTTTCGACGGCAGAGAGGGTTAGCCAAAATGCTTCTCAGTCATTTCAAGCGCCGATGCGATGACAGCATCCATATCGTAATATTTATACTCGCCCAGACGGCCGCCAAAAATCACATTCGGCTCTGCGTCGGCTAGCTTTTTGTACTCCGCATAGAGCGCACCGTTCTTCTCATCATTCACTGGATAGTAGGGCTCGTCACCGGGTTTCCATTCAGAAGAATACTCGCGGCTAATGATCGTTTTTGGCAAATCGTTCCCATTTTCATCTTTGCCAAACTCAAACCACTTATGCTCAATAATGCGGGTCCACGGTGTTTCGCGGTCGGTATAATTGACCGCTGCGTTTCCTTGAAAGTTCGGCTTGTCCAGCAGTTCGTTCTCAAAGCGAACAGAACGATATTCCAGCGTACCCAACTTGTAGTCAAAATAAGCGTCGATAGGTCCGGTATACACAACCTTTTCAGCCAGTGCATCCAGTTCTGTCTTGTGTTCCAAATAGTCTGTGCTGAGCCGCACCTCAATGCCGTCCAGCAGGTTGGCCACCATTTTGGTGTAGCCGCCCACCGGGATGCCCTGATACAGCGCATTGAAGTAGTTGTTATCAAAGGTCAGGCGCACAGGCAGGCGCTTGATGATAAACGCAGGCAGCTCCTTGCAATCGCGGCCCCACTGCTTTTCCGTATAGCCCTTGATCAGTTTTTCATAGATGTCACGGCCCACCAAAGAAATTGCCTGTTCTTCCAGATTCTGCGGTTCGCCGGTGATTTCTTTGCGCTGCTCCTCGATTTTGGCAGCCGCTTCTTCCGGCGTCACCACACCCCACATCTTATTGAAGGTGTACATATTGAACGGCAGGGAGTACAGCTCACCCTTATAATTTGCCACCGGGCTGTTGGTGAAACGGTTGAACTCCGCAAACTGCGTGATATACTGCCACACTTTTTTATTGTTGGTGTGGAAAATGTGGGCGCCATACTTGTGCACATTGATGCCCTCGATGTTTTCCGTGTAGACGTTGCCCGCAATGTTGGGGCGCTTGTCCACCACCAAAACAGACTTGCCGTGGGCTTTTGCCTCGTGGGCAAAGATGGCTCCGTATAAGCCGGAACCGACAACTATGTAATCGTACATGGGTACTCCTTTTGTTATGGTACAAGTTTATTGATTCTTGGTACTCTCTTAAGTGCTAGTGTGATAATGAGCGAGGATAAGTACACTGCTGGAACTCCCCAAACACGCCATTGCCAAGACTGCATATCAAGTTGAAGTGTATCCACAAAATATCGCAAAATGTAAAAATGCGTTAGATAAACACCAAAGCTTGCGCCGGACACCACTCTCAGGAAATGCTTTTTCTTTCCGCTGTTTAAGAATGACCAGTCGTGGTACCAGAACCATACAAAAACGGCGACTGAAAATACAACGCAGGGAAAGCGTTCGTATCCGCTGAAAGTTCTTCCGACGGCTTCAATATGAAAAGATTCCACAAGAGTTCCTACATATCGCAGCAACAAACCAAAAGCACCAAGTGGATATATCATACGTGTCCGTATTTTCTTTGGGATGTTATAATGGGTTATGTAGTAGCCGAGAAAGAGATATTCACAGTATCCCCCCCCCCCTATTACAGGCATATTGAAGGAAACTTTCAGAAAAGAAAGTAATAGCGGCAAGCACGAGCAAATGATGAACGCAATTGCACTTCCGTATAAAAATGTATTTTTCCGTTTATCTTCGGAAATTTGAGAAAAAACTGGAATCACAAGATACAGTGCAAACAAAGGCGGGAAAAACCAATAAATGCTCATTCCCTTAGTGTTTACAATAGCGTCCAAAAAACTTCCAAGATTGCTTAACACATCTGGCGGCAAATAATGCGATATGTACACTGCCCAAAAGATTGACACGATACTCCAAAAGATGAACGGTATACCTGTTTTGGTAAAGCGCTTTTGAAAAAAGACTTTTGTAGAGTAGCGCAAACGGTAATCCAAAAGTGTTGCCCCTGTAATCATAAAAAACACAGGAACCGCCCAATAGCATACGCACTCCGTAATCAGCATCATCGCCCAGTTTAGATTACGTGCAAAACCCCAGATGCCGCCATTCACATGAAGAGCCACAACGGCAACGCAGGCAGCAATATTCATTACGTCAATTGTTGGATTATACTGCGCCACATTTGCTTTTTGTTCTATCATGTCCATCTTATTTCCCTACAAAAATTTTCGCCAGCTTTTTCACGCGTTCACGCCGCCTGCTCCCTTTCGGGAACCATTTGTTCAATTTGTTAATCAAGCGGATATACATACCGTCAATATAAATCGTTTCTTCCATGCCCGGAATCTGAAGTTGATATGCACTGTCCGCCTCGACTACAGAACCAGCAAGTTTCTTTTTGCCGCCGCAGCCAGCCAACAATTGCTCATAGACCGAAGTATTCCGTGCATATTTCCAAAAGTATTCTGCGAAATCACAATCCGGCACATTCCACGGCTTTTGGAATCCTGCAAAGTGTGCAATTTTGATGTGCTTTCTGGAATCCAGATAATCCTGATACATTTGGTGCGGCGCCAGTCGGAGCGTTGCCAAACGACTGGAATTTGCATCTTTCCAGTTCATCATAACATTCCAAGCCGCATCGAGATAGTAAACATGGCCCTCACATATGACGTTTAGAACATCTTGGTCCGGGAAAAGCCATTTTTTTGATTCCGCTAAATCAAAGATATCTTTGACTGTAATATTTTTTCGGAATTGTGTAAGGTTCATAACCAGTACGCCAGAGTTAAAGTAATGATATGGATTGGCCATTCTTAATACTTTCTCATAATATTCTTTACGATCAGGGTCGACGCCTTTATAACAACCTGCAAAATCAGCATCTACAACTGCGGCGATATAGTTTTCTCCAATATCAGTCTCGTATAATTTGGCAACATCATCCAACACGACCAAGTCCGAATCAAGGTATACTACTTTGTCGTATCCTTTCATAATATCTTGCATAAGGAGTCTATAATAGATTTCTACTGTAAAGTGTCGATGAACAAATAAGTTCCGATTTTCCAAATAACTTTTCACATTATAAAATCTAATCGAAATCCTACCCGAGGAAAATTCTTTGGAAACCTTCTTTTGATTTTCGGTACTAATATTTGAATCTAAAATAATAATATCGTACTTATAATCTGTATTTGAATTTTCAATAATGGACTGTATAGTCACTGTCACATATGGAACGTATTTATTATCTGCCGCAAGAACAATAGGAACTGTTTTTCCAGTAAACACGGGAGTGATTTCGGCCTGCTCATCCGTTTCTGTGAAGAAGGAGCGCTGCACTTCCTTAAAACGAAGTTCCCCGTGATTCTTTTTCAGCCAAGTATAATAAATGCCCCACAGCCTTTCAGCAAGAAAACCGCTGACACGATATTCGTCTACATCGTAATCCGAGAAATCAGAGCGCTTTTCATGCTCCTTCAGAATACCAAACAGCCACTCAGAATATTCGTTGAAGATATCTTTCCGCAGGATGTACATATTGCAGAAATATGCTGTTCTGGATTTCATATATTCCTGCGCAGCATCCAGATAATCCGGGTACTGCTCGCTAATGATATCCAGAATTTTCTGCATATCGTCCAACCGATGATGCGGCGAATTTTTATAGTGTTCCCAAACGGTTTTGCCCTGCCCAAGTCCGGCGATATTTTGCCCTTCCGTGCAAATGACATCATAGTTGTTTACGAAGGACTCAATCGTCTTTTCATTCAGTCTCAAATCTTCGACTGCCTGTGCATCAAGCCGTTCATAAAGCACATTGCCAAAAGTATCCTCTTCCAACTGCGACGGGTTAAAGCTAAAATAGCGGCGATAATGCATAAAGCCATAGTAATCTGCATCCGTGTTTTTCCACGCCCAATACTGCGCCGTCAGCTCACAGTACATTCCATTTTTACCAGAGATATTATCTCCCGTATTATCGTGCAGCGTATCTTCATAAATAATGCCGTTTACATCCGTTCCAACCTGAATGGGATAGATATACTTGTTTTTTAACAGCTCGCATTTTTTGTGGTACGACGTAAAGATTTTAATGTTGCTCATTGTGCTTTCCTCTCTCACTTACTTTGATTTATGATTTCTCATACGCGTCGCAGACTTCTTTAGTGTCCCCCACCATCTGCACGGTACCGTGCTCCAGCCAGACGACCTTGGAGCACATCTCGCGGATCTGTTCCAGATTGTGCGAGACGAACAGCACGGTCGTGCCTCCGCTCATGAGTTCCATCATCCGCTTGCGGCTCTTCTCCTGAAAGTTTGCGTCGCCCACCGAAAGGATCTCGTCTACGATCAGAATTTCCGGCTGTACCTCTGCCGCAACGGAGAAAGCCAGACGGGCCAACATACCGGACGAGTAGTTGCGGATGGGCATTTCGATAAAGTCGCCCAGTTCGGAGAACCCTACAATCTCATCGTACTTTGCTTTCAGGAATTCCTCACTGTAGCCTAGGATCGCACCGTTCAGATAGATGTTTTCCCGGCCGGTGAGGTCAAAATCGAAGCCGGAACCAAGCTCCAGCATGGGGACGATATTGCCGTGGGTCGTGACCTTACCTTTTGTCGGCTCCAGAATGCCGGAGATCACCTTCAGCATGGTACTTTTGCCCGCGCCGTTGTGGCCGATAAGGCCAACAGTCTCGCCTTTTTTCACAGTAAAGGAAACATGGTTCAGCGCGGTGAAGTCCTGAAATGCCAGCTTACCGCGAAGGGCGGTGGTCACAAATTCCTTCAATGACAGGATGCGGTCTGTATTCATATGGAAGCGCATCGTTACGTCATTTACTTCGATCATCGTTTTGCTCATAACGTTCCGCCTCCTTTACAAAAACAGTACAAACTTGTTCTGGGTTTTTTTGAATACCAGCGCACCTATCAGCAGCGCGGCCAGTGCCATCAGTAGACACTGCACATAGACCACCGGGTCCGGCGAAACACCGCCCAAAATACAGGTGCGCTCCGCTTTGATGATGTGGTACAGCGGGTTGATCTGCAGAACGAACTTGAACTGATCTGGAAGAATCGTCTCCGGGTAAAACAGCGGTGTTGCGTACATCCAGATCATGCTGATGACATTCCAAAGGAATTGCACATCCCGGAAGAAGACCATCGCCGCCGAGAGCAGCAAAACCACACCCAGCGTGAAAAGGATCAGACAGACCAAAAAATAGAGCGCCAGTAACGCCGATTTACGGAAATGAACGCCCGTAAACATTGAAACAATGATCAGCGGGATCAGAGAGATCGCCAAGTTGACCACCGAGGACATCACGCGCGTAAGCGGATAGATATACTTCGGCATATAGACTTTGGTAATCAGACCGGAGTTGCCAATGATCGACATCAGGCCCATGCCACAGGCTTCGTTGAAAAAGTTGAACGAAACGATACCGACGAGCAGGTAGGCCGGGTAGTATTCAATGTCCGAGTTGAAGATGGTCGAAAAGACGAAATACTGCACTGTCATCGTCAAAAGAGGGTTTAAAAAGCTCCAGAACACACCCAGTACAGAGCGCTTATATTTGGTTTTGAAATCGCGGGAGACAAGTTGTTTAATGAGAAAGCGATATTTTTTCACTGCGAGTATTGCGTCGGCCAGAATATCCTGTCTGCCGCGCTGGTAGCGATTCCATGCAAATACCAGCACTGCCAGCAATACCGCGCCAACAATACTCACCAACTGCCAATAATGCAGTCCCGCGCGGATATAATCGGTACCCGCCGTGCTGAAACACAAGAGACCGGTCGTTTGCTCTCCGTTCAGCCAAAGACCGCCGGTTGAAGGATTTTCTGCATCCATCAGAGGGGAGACCGCCTCACCGGGAGCGGAATCTGCTGTAATATGAAGCGCCAGCTCAACACCCGGCAAGCCCTCTATAGGCTGCTGCGCATAAATGGTTGTTGTGCCCCCCTCCGGGATATCCACCGCAGCGAATTGGCCGCTCATAAGAACTTCTCCAGTATCGGTTCGTAGAAGCTCGACGGTAACAGTGCCCGCATTGGCGCGGTAATAAGTTCCCCACAGCACGGAAACGGAATCCAGACGCTGTACGCCAGTCATAAAGTACTGCGTCACATCGCTGCCCTGATACAGCTCCACCGTTCCCGCAGTCGCTGCTGGCATTTCCTGCTCTCCTCGCGACTCCCGATAAATCAGTTGATCACCTGTCAGAAAGTAAAACAGCACAACGAATGCACAGTAAAACGCAAAGATCCCGATCAGCACACGCTTCAAAAATCGGGGATTTTCTTGCATCTCTTTCAATTTCTTCGTCTTTATATATTCTCTGTTTTGCATGAATTTGTTCTCTCACTCTCTTATAGTTGATTCCGCATCATTTCGTGTTCCCGCAACGTATTCCACCTTTGGGGCAAAGCCAACCCCGCTTATCATCCCTTGGAACAACACACCGAAGCGTTTCAATCGATGGTCTTTTGCGGAAAGCAAAATCTGCGTTCCGTGCTTTCCGCAACGTGCCAGATAATAGCAGATGCCTCTTATGCCTTCCTGTCGGTAGGTATAGTTTTCATTCCGGTATGCGTACCAATATCGGTTGATACGCTCAATATCATCCAATGCCAGATTGCTACCGTTATTGTTTTTCATGGCATGAATCACTTGGCTTTGCCCAACGATATAACAAGGATAATTTCTTCGTACAGCGATTCGCCGGGTGTACTCGATGTCATCTCCCCAGATGAAATATTCGGCAATTGGTAGACCAACTTCACGAACCGTTTCACTTTTTAGGAACAGCGAGACAAATGTTGCCTGTTCCGCTTGCAGAACTCCATCGCGCAGTAATTCGATGTGTTCGTAAAAGCTTTTTTTTACCTTCGGACGATTCATTCGGCATTCACGGCCATCCGTCCATAGGGCAACACTGCTCATCCACCCATACACTCCCTTCAAAAGAGAGTCTGCACTCAAAAGCTTCTCCAAGGCATCCGTTTTGGGAAAGCAATCGTCATCCATGACCCACAGATAGTCATAATTTGCCTCTACCGCCCAGCGCATACCATAATGGAATCCGCCGGCACCGCCAAGGTTGCTCCCCGTATTATGAAAAAGAATATCTGTCTGCGATTCAAGCCACTGGGCCGTTTCATCGGTACTGGCATTATCCACGACTAAAATATCGCACGGTACGGTCTGTTTATGCAGTGAATCCACACACCTCTTTAGGAATTCCAGCCGGTTGTAAGTAACAACCACTACCGCGATACGATTTTTTAGGTTATTTTGCAACATCCCACACAATTCCTATCTTCTCTAATTTTGCAACTCTCTCCGGAGTCATGACACAATTGCCGCTTTTCCTTCCCGCATTTTTCTGCCGGGCCAGCCACCGACCAAGCCGATAGCCATCCACCGTGCAATAAGCATACGGAATGTTCAGATTTCCGTTCTGTTGGTAGTATTCTTCTGCCCGTCGATAGGCATTTTGCCACTGAGTCTCCTGAGTGCCGCCCCAGTCCATCCCAATTGCAGTAAGTCGGTCGATTTGTTCAGCAGTCAACCTTTTGGATTTATTTGCGCCCGTTTTGGCTTTTCTCTGACTTGCAACCCACATCCCCAACAGGAAGCCGTCTTCACAGCGGTAGGAACTTGGAATATCCAGATTTCCTTTTTTATCAAAATATCGCTTCGCTTGTGCATATCGCTGCTCCCATCTGGAATTAACTGTGTCCCACACCATGCCAATTTCATTCAGTTTTGCAACGCGTTCCGCAGAAAGTCGGCCATTCTTCTTTCGGCTGCGCTGGTATGCGGTCCACTTTCCTAGATCTATACCACCGATTTGAAAGCTATCCGGCACAAGCAGATTCCCATTGGCCTCGTAATATTCCTTTGCCAATTTCCAAGTCTCGTTCCATACGCTGTCCAGAACACTGCCCCATTCCATTCCAATGACATTCAACGCATTCACATGTTCATCGGTAAGGTTTCCTCTGGCTTTTCCGTTGAAAACAGCCCGCTGGGTCTGTATCCAAACACCAAGCTGCATTCCGCTTTCCGTAACATACCGTCTTGGAACCGCCAGATTTCCATGAGAAGAAAAATAGGCACACGCTTCCGCATACCACGTATCCCATGTATTATTCAAGGTGTTTTCCAGTTCTCGGACCAGCCGGATGCTATCCTCCACCTGTTCCTCAATCGGAAATTTGTCTACGCGGACCAGATTTTCTTTGCCCGCACTGCGCAATTTCTGAACGGCAGCAGCCATTTCCGCTCGAATCGTGCCAACACTGGACAAGCCGTCAAAATTGTTGACAATATCTAAGATAAGCGGCTGTTTTCCATTGCCGGTGGTCAACGCTCTGCCGATCTGCTGTTTGTAGAGAATCGGCGAAGAAGTCACGCGAAACAAAATCACGCCGTCAATATCAGCCACATGAACGCCCTCGTTCAACCGGTTGATGCACAGCAAAAGTCTCAAATGATTCCTTTGGTCTTTCAGGAACTCTTCGTACTCCGCTTCCGTTTCCCGTTCACCTGCGTAGAGGCAATAGATCTGCGGGCTATCATCAATGCCACGCAGCCACTGCGGAAGCTGCGCTTTGATTTTTTGCATCTGTGCCCAATCCGTGCAGAACAAGATGTATTTCCCGTTCCTTTTCAGATGACGTGAAAAAATCTTCTCTAGTCCATCCGCTTGCCCAAGAGCCCTGCGCAGTGCATTCAATTGACGCTGACTGATATCTTTCGCGCCATTAGGCACCTGCCAATTGATCCGCTTCTGGTAACGGTGCAGCTCCTGCTGGTACTGAAACATTGTTGTCACATATTGCGGTGCTGGCAGGATTCCGCGGACAATTGCTTCTCCCAAGGTCATTTCACTGGCAACACAAAGCTTTCCCTTGACGGTAAAAAGTTCTTCCGCCATGTTTCGGCAATTATCCAGATACCGAATCGGCGTTGCGGACAGTCCCAGAACTTTTGCACGGGGGCAGTTTTTCAGCAGCCGTTCTACACCAGTTCCCCAGCAATACGCCCCACACCGATGGAATTCGTCCAGAATGATATATTCCGAGCAGAGCAGATTCAGCTCTTCTTCGTTCATCCGAATCAGCCGGGTATAGGTCATATGGACGACATTGTTGAAATTGCCGCTGACATTCCGCCGCTGGCTTTCAAAGATATAATCATTCGGGGACAACCACAAGAATTGCGCATCGGGATGCTCTTCAATCAGCTTGAACGCGATAAAGCTTTTCCCTGTGCCGGTAGGGTGAATGACCGCAGCGCGACCATAGGTCTTCAGCATTTTATCAGCCTCTTGATATGCTACTTGGTTATGCTCATATAACTCCACAGTCAGAGCTCTCCCTTTTTCATTTGCGACATAATCAACATTATGTCATTCTCTGCCGATTGTTAGAACATCATCTGGTATTTTACCACATTGAACCATAAAACACAACTGCAATGCCAATAAAAATCAGAAGTCGCACTTGATTCTTTCTGTACTATTGCATTACAAATCAGCCTTTCCGCGATGATTTGAAGCGCAGAAGGGCTTGGTTTCTATACTCATTTAGGATGGCAACTGCCATCCTTTTTTTCATTTGCGACATAATGTTGATTATGTTTTGAAATATCATAGAGAAATACCGCAGATATTATCCAATCTAACACACCAGCCCAAGGCTTTCTATTTTTCGACGGTGCTCGACCCCGGTAGTCATAATATAAATTCTGGTTGTGTTAATATTGCTGTGTCCCAAAATATCTGCCAATTTAGCAATATCTTTTTCGATATCATAAAATGTTCTCGCGAACAGTTTGCGCAGATTGTGAGGAAAAACCTTGCTTGGATTTACGCCAGCCTTTTTGCAAAGAGCTTTCATCTGTGCCCATATCGTTCCTCGATTGAGCGGTTTTCTTCGAATGATTCAACTTTTTGCAGCCATCCTATCGCGGCTTCTTCATCAAGATGAGGTTTCAAGCAGCGTATTCAAAAGCTTTTTGATACACTTTCATCCTGAAATGACAAAAGACCCGACGGCATAATCGCCATCGGGCCTTTACTTTTTTCTACATACAAATATCGCAAAAAGCGTGAATTTTGTATCAAACTATGAGCATCGCATCCCCAAAGCTGAAGAAGCGGTATTTCTCTTCCACAGCTACCTTATACGCGGCCATGGTCTTCTCATAGCCGTAGAGGGCGGAAACGAGCATGATGAGGGTGCTTTCGGGCAGGTGGAAGTTGGTGATGAGGCCATCGATGCAGTTGAACTTGACGCCCGGATACAGGAAGATGGAGGTGTTTCCGCTGCAAGCCTTGATCTCGCCGTACTTGGCGGCGACGGCTTCCAGTGTGCGGCAGCTCGTGGTGCCGACTGCGATGACGCGGTGCCCGGCGGCCTTGGTCTCCCGGATGCGCTGGGCGGTCTCCTCGCTGACGGAGTACCACTCGCTGTGCATCTTGTGGTCGGCGATCTCATCCTCCATCACGGGGCGGAAGGTGCCGAGGCCGACGTGCAGGGTCACTTCAGCGATGCCGACGCCCTTGGCGCGGATGGCATCCATCAGCTCCGGGGTGAAGTGCAGACCGGCCGTCGGGGCGGCGGCGCTTCCAAGCTCCTTGGCGTAGACGGTCTGATACTGGCTCTGGTCTTCGAGCTGCTTGGTGATATAGGGCGGCAGAGGCATTTTGCCAAATTCGTCCAGCTTTTCATAAAGCGTCTCGGTGTCATAATAAAATGTAACGAACTTGTTGCCGTCTTCCAGCGTCTCGTCCACCACGGCCGTCAGGGTGCCGTCGCCGAAGCTCACCTTGGTGCCGGCCTGCATCCGCTTGCCGGGCTTGGCAAGGCACTCCCACTGGTCGCCCTTGACCTGACGCAGCAGCAGCAGCTCGCAGACCGCGCCGGTAGGCTGCTTGACGCCCACGATGCGGGCGGGCAGGACCTTGGAGTTGTTGACGACCAGCAGGTCGCCCGGCTCCAAATATTCCGGCAGGTCGTGGAAGATGCGGTGCTGGATGCTGTCGTCTTTCTGGCTCAGGACCATCAGCCGGGCCGAGTCACGAGGGTTCGCCGGTTCCTGCGCGATGAGTTCTTTGGGTAAATCGTACCAAAAATCTTTTTTTAACATGCTTCGCATTTGCCTTTCCGATGATTGACACGGAGGCCGTATCAATGTTATCATAAAATCTGTGTAAACAGTATCTATTATATTGCATAGGCGTCCGGTTTGCAAGCCGTGTTCTGTGTGAATTTGTTTTTTTGAAAGGAAAGGTGCTGGAAATGGAAAAACAATATAAAGTTGGTATCGTCGGTGCGACTGGCATGGTCGGTCAGCGCTTTGTCACGCTGTTGGAAAATCATCCTTGGTTCAAGCTGACCACGCTGGCCGCTTCCGGCCGCAGCGCCGGAAAGACCTATGAGGAAGCCGTCGGCTCCCGCTGGGCTATGACCACTCCGATGCCCGAAAGCGTCAAGAAGATGGTCGTGCTGGACGCCTCCAAGGTGGAAGAGGTCGCCTCTCAGGTGGACTTCATCTTCTGTGCGGTCAATATGCCCAAAGCCGAGATCAAGGCGCTGGAAGAGGCTTACGCCAAGGCAGAGTGCCCGGTGGTCTCCAACAACAGCGCAAACCGCGGCACCCCGGATGTGCCGATGGTGGTGCCGGAGATCAACGCCGACCACATTGAGATCATCCCGGCCCAGCGCAAGCGTCTGGGCACCAAGCGCGGCTTCATCGCAGTCAAGTCCAACTGCAGCTTGCAGAGCTATGTTCCCGCCCTGCACCCTCTGATGAAGGAGTTCGGCGTCAACAAGGCGCTGGTCTGCACCTATCAGGCCATTTCCGGCGCGGGCAAGACCTTCGACCGGATGCCGGAGATCATCGACAATGTGATCCCCTACATCGGCGGCGAGGAAGAAAAGAGCGAGCAGGAGCCGCTGAAGCTGTGGGGCCACATCGAGGGCGACAAGATCGTCAACGCTGAGAAGCCCGTCATCACCGCGCAGTGCTTCCGCGTCCCCGTTTCGGACGGCCACACCGCTGCTGTCTTCGTGAGCTTTGACAAGAAGCCCACCAAGGAGCAGATCCTCGAAGCATGGGCCAACTTCCGCGGCCCCGCACAGGAGCTGGAGCTGCCCAGCGCACCCAAGCAGTTCCTGCACTACTTCACCGAAAACGATCGTCCCCAGCCCAAGCTGGACCGCAACACCGAGAACGGCATGGCCGTCTGCCTCGGCCGTCTGCGGGAGGACACCCTGTTTGACTACAAGTTCGCCTGCATGAGCCACAACACCCTGCGCGGTGCGGCGGGCGGCGCTGTCCTGCTGGCCGAGCTGCTGGCCGCCAAGGGCTATTTTGATTGATCTGCGTTTGGAAACGCAGCAAAAAGGAGATTTTACACTATGAAGAATCCTGTCTTTACCGGCGCGGGCGTGGCGATCATCACCCCGATGTACGAGGATGGCAGCGTCAATTTCGACGAACTGGGACGCATCATTGAGGACCAGATCGCCCGCGGCACCGACGCCATCGTCATCTGCGGCACCACCGGCGAGTGCTCCACCATGACCGATGAGGAACAGCTGGCTGCCATCAAGTTCACCGTCGATACCGTGAACCACCGCGTTCCGGTCATCGCCGGTGCCGGTTCCAACGACACCGACCACGGCTGTGCACTGGCGGCAAAGTCTGCCGAGTGCGGCGCAGACGCCCTGCTGCTGGTCACCCCGTACTACAACAAGACCACACAGGCAGGTCTGGTGGTACACTTCACCGCCATGGCGGACGCCGCCGGCATCCCGGTCATCGTCTACAATGTGCCTTCCCGCACCGGCCTGAACATCGCCCCGGAAACGGCGCTGGAGCTGAGCAAGCACCCCCTCATCAACGGCATCAAGGAAGCCTCCGGCAACATTTCGCAGGTGGCGAAGATCGCACAGCTTTGCGGTGACGAGCTGAACATCTATTCCGGCAACGACGATCAGGTGGTTCCCCTGCTGTCTCTGGGCGGCAAGGGCGTCATCAGTGTGGTCTCCAACGTCAAGCCGGAACTGGTGCACGCGTGCTGCAAGGCATGGTTCGAGGGCGACACCAAGAAGGCTTGCCAGCTGCAGTTGGAGATGCTGCCGCTGGCCGATGCCCTCTTCTGCGAGGTCAACCCCATCCCGGTCAAGTACGCGATGAACGTGCTGGGCTGGAACGCGGGCGCATGCCGTCTGCCGCTGGTGGAGCCCAGCGACGCCCACAAGGAGAAGATCGAACAGGCGCTGGCCGCAGAAGGTCTGATTTAAATAAAATGCAGGTCCAATGCCCGGTGGAATGCTCTTCCGGGCATTTGGCCTTTTTCGGAAAATGAGCGGAACAAAACAACGAGGTAAAATCAAATGACGGATATCATCATTCAGGGCATCGGCGGCCGCATGGGCCATGTGCTGTGCGAGATGATCGCAAAGCGCGAGGACTGCCGCGTGGTGGCCGGTATCGACGTGAAGGACGGCGAGCAGAACGGCATCCCCGTGTACGACAGCTTGGAGAAGCTGGAGGGCAAGGGCGATGTCATCATCGACTTCAGCTCCCCCGCCGCCGTGGAAAAGGCTCTGCCTTATTGCGAAGCCCACAAGCTGCCCATCGTGGTCTGCACCACCGGCCTGTCCGAGGAGCTGCAGTTGAAAGTCGTGCAGCTCTCCCGCACCGTGGCCGTGTTCAAGAGTGCCAATATGTCCATGGGCATCAATGTGCTGTCCGAGCTGTGCAAGCGCGCTTCTGCCATCCTCGGCGTGGATTATGACGTTGAGATCGTGGAGCAGCACCATCACAACAAGCTGGATGCACCCAGCGGCACGGCTCTGATGCTGGCCGACGCCATCAACGAGGAAAACAACGGCGAGTATCATTACGTCTATGACCGCTCCTCCGTCCGCCAGAAGCGCGACCCGAAGGAGATCGGCATCAGCTCGGTGCGCGGCGGCAGCATCGTGGGCGACCACGAAGTGCTGTTCTGCGGGCAGGATGAGGTCATCACCCTCAAGCACACCGCTTATTCCCGCAGCATTTTTGCAAATGGTGCAGTGAATGCCGCCGTTTATCTTGCAAAAAAGGAGCCGGGGCTGTACAATATGGGTAACATGATCGCAGAAATGTGAAAGTGCCGGAACTTGGAGCCCTTACGGGCAGAATGGAGTGTTTACTATGTACGGTGTATCGAAGATCAACATCGAACCCAGCCTCATGATGATCAGCGTTCAGGATGTCGAGTTCAAGGGCAACAGTCTGGCACGTTATCTGCAGATCTTTGCTGATACCGGCGTTGTGGTGGATATGATCAGCCAGAGCGCCCCCCACGGCACCACCATTGATTTCAGCTTTACCGCCTCCTCCAGCGACCTTCCGCTTGTGATGAAGGCCATCTCTGCCGCCAACCTCGATAAAGACGCCAAAGCTTCCCCGCTGATCAGCGTCGGCTACTCCAAGCTGAACCTCTTCGGCGAGGAAATGGTCACCAGCTGCGGCGTGGCCGCCCGCGCCCTGAATGCGCTGGCCATGGCAGACATCGAAGTGCTGCTCATCACCACCAGCGACTTGGATATTTCCCTGCTGGTCCGCGCGGAGAATGAGGATGCCGCCTACGACGTGCTGAAAAAAGCCTTCGAGCTGTAAGCATTTTTCCATCCATCGATACAACCAGCAAACGCCCCGCTCCCCTCTCATTTGTGAGAAGGAAGCGGGGCGTTTTGCAGTTTGGTTTTCTGGAGTTTCCGGGGTTACAGGGTCACCTTGTGGTAGACCTTCTTGCCCTTCTTGATGACGATGCCCTTGGTCAGTTGGTCTGCGGTGAAGCTGACGGTGGGAGCTGCGACCTTCTCACCATCGACGAGGACGCCGCCCTGCACGACCAGACGGCGGGCTTCGCCGTTGGAAGCGGCCAAACCGGCCTTGACCATCAGGGTCAGGATGCCGATGGAGCCATCGGTCAGGTCCGCCTCGGTCAACTGGGTGGCGGGCATATGCTCGGTATCTGCGGCACCGCTGAACAGGGCGCGGGCGGCCTTCTGTGCCTTTTCGGCCTCTTCCTTGCCGTGGACCATGCTGGTCAGCTCGTAGGCAAGGATCTCCTTTGCCTCGTTCAGGCGCTCGTCCTTCCAAGTGCTCATCTCGTCGATCTGCTCCAGCGGCAGGAAGGTCAGCATCCGAATGCACTTCATGACATCCGCATCGCCAACGTTGCGCCAGTACTGATAGAACTCGAAGGGGCTGGTCTTATTGGGGTCGAGCCAGACGGCGTTGCCCGCGGTCTTACCCATCTTCTTGCCCTGCGAATCGGTCAGCAGGGTGATGGTCATGGCGTAGGCATCCTTGCCCAGCTTGCGGCGGATCAGCTCCGTGCCGCCCAGCATGTTGCTCCACTGGTCATCGCCGCCGAACTGCATGTTGCAGCCGTAGTGCTGGAACATGTAATAGAAGTCATAGCTCTGCATGATCATGTAGTTGAATTCGAGGAAGGACAGGCCCTTCTCCATCCGCTGTTCATAGCACTTGGCGCGCAGCATGTTGTTGACGGAGAAGCAAGCGCCCACATCGCGCAGCAGCTCCACATAATTCAGGTTCAGCAGCCAGTCGGCGTTGTTCAGCATCAGAGCCTTACCGTCGGAGAAGTCGATGAATTTTTCCATCTGCTTCTTGAAGCATGCCGCGTTGTGAGCAATGTCTTCCTTGGTCAGCATCTTGCGCATGTCGGTGCGGCCGGAGGGGTCGCCGATCATGGTGGTGCCGCCGCCGATCAGAGCGATAGGCTTATTGCCCGCCATTTGCAGACGCTTCATTAGGGTCAGCGCCATGAAGTGACCGGCAGTCAGGCTGTCGGCCGTGCAGTCAAAGCCGATGTAGAAGGTGGCTTTGCCGTTGTTGATGAGGTCGATGATCTCCTCATCGGTGATCTGGGCGACCAGACCGCGAGCCTTGAGTTCTTCATAGAGAGTCATGGATAGTTCCTCCTGTTGTTGTGGGCAGAGGGAAAAGAAAACGCCCCCTGCCAAAATAAATTTGGCAGAGGGCGAGAAAAAATCGCGGTACCACCTCTGTTTGCCGCCTCCTCACGGAAACGGCCTCACGAGTGCATGCCCCAGAGTAGGACGACACTCCTGCGTTTGTAACGCTCGCACGCGGCACGGCCTACTAGAGAAAGCTTCTCATTCAGCTTGCAGCTCCGGGAGGTATTTCCCCCGCTGCTCTGCACGCCCCTTTCACCAACCGGGGCCTCTCTGGGCAGAGCGCTTCAGGGTACTTATTCCCTTCTTCGCCTTTCAACGAAAGCCAGTTTAACACATTTCCGGAAGCTTGTCAATCACGAGTTTCCCGCTCGGCAATGCCCAGCATCTCCCGCGCGTTGGCACGGGAAAGCTCGGTGACATAGTCGCCGGAAATGATATGCGCCAGCGCATCCACCCGGCCCTCCTGATCAAGGGGATGGATCTCGGTATAGGTGCGCTCGTTTGCAACATTTTTCTGGATGAGCAGATGGCAGTCAGCCAGTGCAGCGATCTGTGCGGTGTGGGTGATGCAGAGGATCTGGTGGTCCTTTGCGCTCTGCTTGAGCACCTCGCCGATGCGGCTGGCAGCCTTGCCCGAAACGCCGCTGTCGATCTCATCGTAGATGACGGTGGGCACGGCGTCCTTATCCGCCATTGCGTTCTTGATAGCCAGCGTGATGCGGCTCAGCTCGCCGCCGGACGCAATCTTTGCCAGCGGCTTCGGGGCCTCACCGGGGTTGGTGGAGATATAAAATTCCACGCTGTCCTGTCCATGGCTGGCCAGCGGCCCCCTTGTGTGGCGGAGCGTCATTCGGACGCCGGGCATGTTCAGAAAATCCAGCGTGCCGGAAATGCGTTTGTTCAGCTCTTCAAAAGCTTTCAGGCGGGTCTGGGTCAGCGCCTCGGCCTTATCCCGCGCCAGCACATAAAGCCGGTGCTTTTCCGCTTGCAGCTGTTCGGCCCGCTCCTCCGAGAACTGGATGCGTTCCAGCTCTTCTCGCGCCCGCTGGCCAAAAGCGATGATGTCTTCCACCGTGTCGCCGTACTTGCGCTTGAGCTTGTAGATTCGATCGATGCGCTGTTCGATCTCGTCCAGTTCTGCATCATTTGTATCATATCCATCGAGCCGGTTGATGAGGTCGGCGGAGAAATCCTTGGCGGAATAATAGAGGTCCAGCAGCTGCCCGGCGGCAGCGGAAAGGCTCCCGTCCACCTGTGCAGCGGCATCAATGGCATTGGAAGCTTCGCCCAGCAGATCGACTGCACCGGGCGTCTCGTCGTCACCCGAAAGCAGAGCGTAGCTCTGGGAGATGCGCTCCCGGATGGTGGAGGCGTTCGCCAGCACCCTGCGGCGGGCATCCAGCGTTTCCTCTTCCCCCGCCGTCAGCGCGGCGTCCTCGATCTCCTGAACCTGATAGCTCAACAGGTCGATGCGGCGCTGTTTTTCCGCTTCATCGGTGATAATGGCATCCAGTTCCTTTTTGACCTTGATGAGTTCCCGGTAGACCGCATAATATTCCTGAAATTCTGCGCCGTTCTGGGCATAGGCGTCCAGAATGCCCTCGTGGCGGGCCGGGTTCAGCAGACCCACCGAGTCGTGCTGGCCGTTGATGTTAATCAGTCCGCCGCACAGCTCCCGCAGGATGGCCGCTGTGGCGGGCATCCCGTTGATGCGGCAGGTGCTCTTGCCCTCGGCGGTGATCTCCCGGCTCAGGGTCAGCGCGTCCGAGCGCTCGTACCCCGCCTTCTCCAGACTGTCCAGAACCGAAGGGGGCACATCGTCGAAGGCAGCGCGGATGACCGCCTTGGCAGCTCCGGTGCGCACGAGATCCTTGGACGTCCGGTTGCCGAGGATGGCGTTGATGGAATCAATCAGGATCGATTTACCCGCGCCTGTTTCGCCGGTGAGGACGTTCAGCCCCTTTTCAAAATGCACATTGGCTTTCTGGATGACTGCAACATTTTCGATTTGCAGACTACTCAGCATGGTAATTTCTCCCGCATTATTTTTGTCCGATGTGGTGGGTCAGCTCGGTGCAGATGGTTTTGGCATCCCGTTCCGAGCGCGCCACGATCAGGAACGTATCGTCGCCGGACAGTGTTCCGACAACATTTTTCCATTTCAAAGCGTCGAACACCTCACAGGCCGCGTTCGCCATACCGGAGTAGCATTTGACGAGAACCACATGTCCGGCATAGTCCACGCCGAGGACGGATTCGTGAAAGATCGTCTCAAAACGGCCCTGAATTTTAGGGTTCAGCGCTTCGTTGTGGCTGGAAACATACCGGTAACCGGTGCTCGTCGCGGCTTTTACAAGGCTGAGTTCCCGGATATCACGGGAGATGGTGGCCTGTGTGGCGTCAAACCCTTCCTTCCGCAGATAGTCGAGCAGAGACTCCTGACGGCTGATCGGATATTCTTGGATCAGGCGCAGGATCGCCTGCTGACGCTCCCGTTTGCTTTTGGCATCGCCTCGGCTGCTGGCCATACGGTTTCCCCTTTCTATCAAAACTTACCGTCTGCCGCGCAGTTTCTGGTCAATGGCCTGAAACTGGTCGGCTTTGCTGAAGGTGATGAGCTGAACGATCTGGTCGCTCAGGCGCACCTCGGCGGTGGCACCGGCGCAGAGCGAATACCCGGCGGCACCGTCGCAGCTGATGAATACTTCCTCGTCCGCCACCTGCCCGACACAGATGTTGATCTTGCGCTCCTGCGCAAAGACCATAGCCGGGCTGGCAAGGCTGTGGGGGCAGATGGGGGTGACGACCACGCCCTTGGTCTGCGAGTCCAGAATCGGGCCGCCCGCCGCCAGCGAATAGGCGGTGGAGCCGGTGGGCGTAGCAACGATCACACCATCTCCACGGTAGTGCTCCACAAGGATATCGTCGCAGTAGATGCTGAAGTCGATGGCTTGCTGCAAGCGGCCTTTGGTCATAACGACATCGTTCAGAGCGTGGCCCTCCCAGCTGTCGTCGCCCAACACCCGGACGTAGAGCAGCATCCGGGTGTCCAGCATGTAGTCCCCGCGCGCGACGGCAGAGAGCTTCTGCTCCATTTCATCGACCTCGCAGGTGGCCAGAAAGCCGCATCGGCCCAGATTGATGCCGAGGATGGGCTTGTGGTATTCCAGCGAGAGGTTCGCTTCGTGCAGGATGGTTCCGTCGCCGCCGATGGTCAGGATGACATCGGTCTTTTCAAGGCACTCCTTTTGGGGCAGGAACTGCACCCCCATGGTGTTGCACTCCTCCCGGAGGTTCATCTGCATCAGCACCTTGGCACCGTGGGCCATCAGGATCTGCGCGGCCCGCTGGGAGATGCCGTAGGCCATCGGCTTGCCGGGGTTGGGCGAAATATAGACCGTCACGTCCTTCACCTCTTCTAAATCGTCAGATTCAGCGATCCAGCGTGGAATGGCTGGCCTCCACGACCTGCTTTGCCACACTGTCGTCCAGCACGGCGGGCTCGTCGCTCTTCTGAACGAACATCAGATATTCGATGTTGCCCTCCGGGCCCTTGACAGGGCTGAAGTCCAGCCCGCGCACCGCGAAGCCGTTGGCGGCGGCATAGCCCATCGCATTGTGGAGCACTTCGCAGTGGGTGGCCGGGTCACGCACGACGCCGTTCTTGCCGACCTTTTCACGGCCCGCCTCGAACTGCGGCTTGACCAGACAGACGCCCATAGCGTCCGGCGTGGTGATGGCCTGTGCCACCGGGAAGATATGATGCAGCGAGATGAAGGAGACATCCACACTGAAAAACTCAATGGGTTCGCCCAGTTGGTCGGGCGTGACGCTGCGGATGTTGGTGCGCTCCATATTGACGACGCGCTCGTCGGTGCGCAGCTTCCAAGCGAGCTGGCCGTAGCCGACATCCACGGCATAGACCTTGACGGCCCCGTTCTGCAGCATACAGTCGGTGAAGCCGCCGGTGGAGGCGCCGATGTCCATGCAGACCTTGCCGTTCGGCGTCAGCGGGAAGCACTGCATCGCCTTTTCCAGCTTCAGTCCGCCACGGCTGACGTAGCCGATGTCGTGGCCGCGCACCTCGACCTTGGCGTCTTCCTTGATCATCTCGCCGGCCTTGTCCACCTTCTGCTCGTTGACGAAAACGACGCCGGACATGATCATAGCCTTGGCACGCTCACGGCTCTGGATCAGGCCATGCTGAACCAGATATTGATCCAATCGGATTTTCAAGATACAGTTTCTCCTTTCACGGTCTCGCGGATGGTCTGCGCCAGATGGGCAGCGTCCAGACCCGTTGCTTCTTTGATCTGCGGGACTGTTGCATGGGGCAGACGAAGGTTCTCGACGGCCCGGTGGATGTACGTACCCTTCCAGCCGGAGCGGTAAAGGGCGGCTTCCAGATGTTCGCCGATGCCGCCGCATGCGACGCACTCCTCGGCAAACAGAATTACATCATAGCGCGAAATTTCTTTGATAAATTCATCTGTAAAGGGATATATCTTTACAAGCTTGTAAACGTCGCAGGGCAGCTTTTCCTCGCCCAGAAGCTTTGCCGCACAGAGCACATCCTCCACTTCGTCGGCATAACTGATGAAAGCAGCCTTTGCATCGGGGGCGGTATAGAGGTGATCGTACTCCCGGCCGGAGCAGCCATAAGCAGCCAGCACCTCGCTCTCGCCGCCGCGCGGGTAGCGGATGGCACGCGGGCCCTTCTGCTCGTCACTGAGCAACACCGGCAGCCAATGGCGCAGCTCGGCGTAGTTCGAAGGCGAATAGGTCGGGATGCCAATTTGGCTCAGGAAAGCCGGATCGTAGATGCCCTGATGGGTCTCGCCGTCGGCCGGGACAAAACCGGCGCGGTCAATGGCAAGCACAACGTTTTCGTTCAGCAGATTGACGTCGTGGATGATCTGGTCATAGGAGCGCTGCAGAAAGGTGGAATAGATGCAGACCACCGGCAGAATTCCCTGACTGGCCAGACCGGCTGCAAAGGTCACAGCGTGCTGCTCGGCCATACCCACATCAAAGAAGCGCTTCGGGTGGGTGTGGGCAAAGAATTGCAGACCGGTGCCGTACTTCATGGCTGCAGTAATGGCGCAGATCTTCTCGTTGGTGGTTCCCTCTTTGTTCAGGACATTGCCGAACACATTCGAGAAGGATTCCTTCGGGGCTACTTCCGGGTCGGGAATGCTGTCCACAAGGTCGAACTTCGAAACACCGTGGAAGTTGCCGGGGTTGCTCTCGGCGGGGGCATATCCCTTGCCTTTTTTCGTAACGATGTGCAGGAAATGGGGGCCGGGCTGCTTGTGGATGCTCCGCAGGATCTGCTCGACTTCCTGTTCGTTATTCCCATCAAAGGGGCCGTAATAGTGGAAGCCCATATCCTCGAACATGGTGGAGTGGTACAGAGCGCGGCGCACCAAGGTTTTTCCGCTATGGATCGTCATTTTCAGCGGCGGGCCGATCACAGGCACCCGATCAAGGAAGCCGCGCACATTTTCCTTGGCATCAAAGTAGCGGTTGGTCGTGCGCAGACGCTTCAGATAACGGGACAGTGCACCGACGTTTTTGGAAATGGACATCTTGTTGTCGTTCAGGACGACCAGCAGGTTGTCCAGCCCGCCGATGTTGTTCATTCCCTCATAGACCATGCCGCCGGTAAAGGCACCGTCGCCGATGACGGCGATGACCTGCCCCGGCTCCCCGCGCAGCTTTTTGGCCCACGCGATGCCGATGGCAACGGACAGTGCCGTGTTGCCGTGGCCGGAAATAAAGGCGTCGTGCTCGCTCTCGTTCGGGTTCGGGAAGCCGGACAGACCGTCCAGCTGGCGCAGTTTTGCAAAACCTTCGCGGCGGCCGGTCAGCAGCTTATGGGTATAACACTGGTGGCCCACGTCGAACACGATCTCATCCTGCGGCGTCGTAAAGACGCGGTGCAGCGCGACCGTCAGTTCTACGGCCCCCAGATTGGATGCCAGATGGCCGCCGGTCTTAGATACGTTTTCCAATAAAAATTCGCGGATGTCCGCACAAAGCTGCACGACCTGCTGGCCGGACAGCTTTTTCAGATCACTGGGCTGCGAGATTTTCTCCAGCAAAGGCGAATTCATAGATTCACGTCCTTCTCACATAATGGATTTGAGCGGTCTGCCCGCCCAAGGGCTGATCACACCATCGGGTACAGAAGCCCGACCATGCAGCCGACCACAAAGCCGGCCAGTACCTGCAGCGGCGTATGGCCGACCATTTCCTTCAGGTGCATGTTCTGGAGGAAGGGGTTGTTTTTCTCGGTCACCTCGATCCACTGCTCGATCATTTTATTCAGAACCTTGGCCTGTTCGCCGGTCTCGCGGCGGACACCCATGGCATCGTGCATCGTGATGATGGCAACGACGGCAGCCACGGCAAAAATAGCCGAGTTGATGCCCTCGCTCCGGGCCGTGGCAATGACCATGGCGCAGACGGTCGCGCTGTGGGCGCTGGGCATTCCGCCGTCTCCCCACATCCGTTCCAGCTGGAATTTGCCCAGCAGGATAAAGTTGATGAGGGTCTTCAGCACCTGTGCCACGAGCCAGCTCAGGAGCGAAACCGTCAGGATCTGATTTAGGGACAAAACCTCGCGAATGAATTGCATGTTCTGCTCTCTTTCTTCTTTCTTAGCTGCGGCGCACCAGCAGCTCCTTGGCAAGCTGCTCCAAAAAGGCGCTCTTTTCGCCAAATTCTGCGCGCAGGGAGGCGCAGGTCCGGTCGTTCAGCTTCTGGGCCAGCTCCATGGCACCGTCGGTACCGTAAAGGGTAACGAAGGTGGTCTTGCCGTTTTCGCTGTCGCTGCCGATGGGCTTGCCCAGTTGCTCCTGCGAACCGGTCACGTCCAGCACATCGTCAACGATCTGGAATACCAGCCCGATGCCGAAGGCATACGCCTCCAGCTCTTTGCACTGGGTCTCGTTGGCCTGTGCGGCGGCAGCGCCCATCTGGACGGCGGCGTTGATGAGCGCACCGGTCTTATTGCGATGGATGAGGCGGAGCTGCTCTTCCGTTGCGGCCAGTGCCTCATATTTCAGGTCAAGCTCCTGCCCGTAGACCATGCCACGGCTGCCCGCACCAGCACCCAGCGCCTTGGCTGCCCGGACATTCACGATGGCAGGAGCCGCCACATTCGCGATGACCTCGAACGCCTCGGTCAGCAGCACATCACCCGCCAGCATAGCCGTGGCTTCGCCAAAGGCTTTGTGGCAGGAGGGCTTGCCCCGGCGCAGGTCGTCGTTGTCCATGCAGGGCAGGTCGTCGTGGATCAGCGAGTAGCAGTGCAGCATCTCCACCGCCGCCGCAAACTGTTCGGCAGCGGCCGCATCGCCGTTCAGCATATCGCAGACGGCCAGCACCAGCACCGCACGGATGCGCTTGCCGCCGCCGAGAAGGCTGTACCGCGCTGCACGGCAGACCTCCGATTCTTCGGGCAGAAAGGCATCACAGGCAGTTTCCAGTGCGCGATTGACCCGTGCCAAATACTCCTGATACTGCGTCGCGTAATCCATACGAAAATCCTCCTTAGTGATCCGCTTCCGGCGTCTGAACTTCGGCACACTTGGCGTCGATCTCATCCAACTGCAGGGAAGCCTTTTCCAGCGTATTGCGGCAATATTCGGTCAGCGATGCCGCTTCGGCATACAGCTTGACCGATTCTGCCAGCGTGGTCTCCGGCTGCTGCATCTGGTCGAGGATAGCTTCCAGCCGGTTCATACCTTCTTCAAAGCTTTTGGGTGCTCTCATTGGGTTCCTCCACGGCATCCACGGTACAGCGGATGCGGTTTTTTGCGCCGCAGAGCGTAATGCTCTGCCCCGCCCGGAGCGCATCCGGGGCGCAGATGCGGCCCTTTTCGTCCTGCACCAGCGCGTAGCCCCGCGCAAGGACGCCATAAGGGTTCAGCGATGCCGCCAGTGACGCGGCATGGTTCATTTGGAGCGCACAGCTCTGCTGCTTTGCCCGCGCCGCTGCACGGAGCTGCCCGGTCAGCATCTGCAATTGCTGCTGGCGCTGGGCAAGCTGGCCCTGCATCTGCGGGCGGGAAAACGCTTGTGCCGTTTCGTCCAGTCTATTATAACATAACTCCAGCTTGTTTTGGATAGAATTGTGAATATTTTCTTCCAAAATGAATAATTTTCGCGCATACTCGGCCCGATCCGGCACGGCAAGCTCTGCCGCCGCCGAGGGGGTCGGGGCCCGCTGATCCGCTACGAAGTCCAGAATCGTGAAGTCGATCTCATGGCCGATGGCGCTGATGAGGGGCGTTTTGCAGCGGTAGGCTGCCCGCGCGATCCGCTCCGCATTGAAGACCCAGAGATCTTCCCTGCTGCCGCCGCCCCGCGCCACGATGATCTCATCGACTCTGCCGCTCTTGTCGAGCCGGTCGATGGCCGCGGCGATCTCATCCGCCGCTTCAAAGCCCTGCACGTTGACCGGGCAGAGCAGCAGCTTCACAGCAGGCCAACGCCGCCCGATGACATTGCGGATATCCTGCAATGCGGCACCGGTCTTGCTGGTGACAAGGCCGATGCACCGGGGAAACTGCGGCAGCGGCTTTTTATGCTCCGGCGCGAACAGACCCTCTTGGTCGAGCTTTGCTTTCAGCTGCTCAAAGGCAAGCTGCGCCGAACCGATGCCATCCGGGAACATGTCGTTGACATAGACCTGAAACGCACCGTCCCGCTCGTAGAGGGTGACCCGGCAGCGCACGACGACCTTCATTCCCTCTTCGGGGCGGAACCCCAGCCGCCGCGCGTCGGAGCGGAACATGACGGCTTTCACGCTGGCGGTCTCATCCCGCAGGGAAAAATAGCAGTGGCCGCTCCGGGCGTTCTGGACAAAGTTTGCGATCTCGCCCCGGAGCGCAAGGTCAAACAGCAGGTCGTTCGCATCGAGCAGGGTCTTGACGTAGCGGTTCAAAGCCGAGACAGAGATCACTTCAGCCATGATCCGACCTCCCGTGCGGCAAGGATCGACACCCCAATGGCGTTATCGCTGGAATACTGGCCCGGCACAAAATACACCTGCGGCAGACGCTGCTGCACCCATTGGCGGATGATATCGCTGCTCATGACGCCGCCCGCGCAGACCACCGGAAGCCCCGGATATTCTTTCTGCGCGGCTTTGGTCATCTTCACAACGGTATCCGCCACGCAGAGCAAGCAGTATTTGCAGACATAGTCCGGGCTTTTCCCGGCGGCAAGCAGGGCATTGCACTGGTTTTCCAGCCCGGAAAGGCTGCACTGCATCCCCTTGACGCTCGATTTCGGCTTGATGGGTTCCCCACACAACGCCGCAAGGCGGGAGACTTCGACACCGGCCGGAAAACCAAAGCCCAGCTTGACGCCCACGCGGTCCACCGCCTGCCCGGCGTAAAGGTCGGTGCTGGTACCCAGCGTCTCGATCCGTTCCACCTGATCGCAGAGCAGCAGGTCGGTGGTGCCGCCGGAAATGTGGAAGAGCAGCACCTTCTGGCGGAACAGCTCCTCTCCTTTTGCGGCAAACAGCGCTGCTGCGGCGTGGCCCTGTTGGTGGGTCGTGCGGATCAGCGGGATGCCGCGGGCCTTGGAAAAGGCCGTGGCCGCGCTGACGCCCGCAAGGAAGCAAGGCATATAGCTGCCCTCCACCGGGCGCGGCTTCTGGGAGACGCCCACAGCAGAGATCTGCGTCAGGTCGAACTCCCCGCTCAATTCCTCCAGCATTTCGGGCAGGGCGGTGGTGTGGTGGAACAGCGCATCGCTCTGACGCAAGCCGAGCTGCCCCTCCTTGACCGGGAGAAACCGCTTCTTTGCACAAACAACCTCTCCGGCTGTATCAAAAACCGCCAGAGAGGTTGCATAGTTGCTTGTGTCGATGCCCAGTGTATAGCGGCTCACAGTGTTTCGGACGCTGCATCCTCGGCAGTGTCCAGCCCCTGCTCGCGGGCCACCGTGCCCAGCAGACCGTTGACGAACTGGTGATCCTCATCTGCTCCGTATTTCTTGGTCAGCTCCACGGCCTCGTTGATAACGACGGCGACCTTCTTTTCGTCGCCGTACAGCATCTCGGCCAGTGCCAGACGCAGCACCGTCAGGCTCACGCGGGGCAGACGAGCCATGGTCCAATTGCGCAGATGGCTGCTGATAAGGTCATCCACCTCCGCGGAGTGGTCGTAGTAAGCGTTCAAAAGCCGCTTGCCGAACACATCCACCGGGTGCTCTTCGTCTTCCGTGTTGTTGAGCAGAGCCTCCTGCAGGGGGATATCACCAAAGGTCTGCGAAAAAGCCAGCAAAAACGCATTCTCGCGGGCTTCACGACGGGGCAAAACATTTTCCATAGTAGTTTTCTATTCCTCTCACTTATTCCTGTTCTGCGGCAGCAACACCGGCGATGACCAGATTGACGCGGCTCACGGTCACGTTGGTCATGCTCTGAACAGCAGTCTTCACATTTTCCTGCACCTTTTCAGCCACAGCGGGGATGCGCGCGCCAAAGGCGACCACCAGATTCAGGGTCAGTTCCGCAGTGCCGTCCCGCATTTCCACGGTCACGGGCGGCTGGATGCTGGCAGCTTCCAGAAAATCCTTCACCTTTTTGTTCTGCTTGCCGCAGGAAACCTCGGACACACCGTCCACTTCCAGTGCAGCGCAGCGTGCGATCTTGCCGATGACTTCGGTGGAAATCTGCAGGGTCCCGCCGTTCAGATCCATATTCTGTAAATCCATTCTAGGTCCTCCATCCAAAATAAGCGTATGCTCATTCATTTTATTTCCATCTTTGCAGGGAGACCTCCCTGCCGTTCAATGCCTGTGTTTATTATATCATTTTTTTCTCCGATTCACAACCGTTTCTTTTGGTTCCGGGGTCGGCTTTTGCAAAAGGCGGCTCAAATCGCACACGCACAGGCAGCAGACGAAGAACACCAGCAGCAGACAGTCCGGCGGCAAACGGCGCATCGGCACCACCTGCGGCGGCAGGGTGCTGAATACGCTCTGCTCCCCGCTCGGCAGCAGCAGATAAAACAGCCCCAGTGAAAGCGGCAGGTGCAAAAGGCGTGCTGCGTATAGGGGCCGGAGCGTCATTTCCGGCGGGCAGAGAGCCCGGACTTGGAGCAGGACCGAAAGCCCCTGCACACTGAGAGCCGCGCAGCAAAGGAGGCTGGCCCACCGCCCGGTGCGGGCTGCCAGATCACACCCGGAACAGACTTCCAGCAGCATGGCGCAGAGCGTCCCTGCCATGGGCGGGAGGAGCGCACCGGCCCCGGCTGCCAGCATCCGGAAAAAGAGCACGAAGCCGCAGAGCTTTACATAGCCCATCGCTGCGCCGGTGAGAACATCCGTCAGGTGCGGCGGCTCCGGCGAGGGCTGCACAGAAATGGTCCGCATCCCTTCCCCGGCCGGTGCCATCCGGCACAGCAGCGCCGCCGTCAGATAGCCGGCCGCCAGCTGCGCGCCAAACAGCAGCACGCCGAGTTCAGCGCTGCCCAGCATACTCTCCCCCACCGTCAGCACCACAAAGGACGGCCCGGAGCAGACACACGCGGGCAGCAGGGCGTCCGCTTCCTGCCCGGTGAGCTGCCCGGTCCGCACGGCCTGAGCCGCCGCATTGGCTGCCGGAGCAAAGCCCCCGAAGAAGCCGATCATCAGCACCCGCGCGGCGCAGGGGCTGTGCACCCCGATTCCCCGTGCCAGCGGACGGAATGGGACAGCCAGCAGGTCGCTGGCCGGGCACTGCACCAGCAGCGACGACACCACCAAGAACGGAAACAGGGACAGCAGCAGCGGCCCGCCGCAGAGCACCAACCCCTCCCGCAGGGCCTGTGTGCAGGGTCCCGGAGCCGCAAACGGCAGCACTCCGGCCAGCACCGCCAGAAGAAAGAATCCGATTTGATACATACAAAACCCCTCCGCTTCCATATATATGGAACAATGGGCGGAGCTTTGCACAGCAAGTAGGGGGAGGGAGCGGGCGTGAAACAGCAGCGGACCGGACGTCTTTCCCTGCGGGAGTGGTTTCAGCGGATGTTCCGCCAGCCTGTGCGAGGCTTTTACGGCCAGCCCTCCGTCTACCGCAGCGGCGACCGGATGGAGATCGAACAGTTTCAGCGCATTCTCCTCTACGATGAAGAAAAGCTCTGCCTCGAATTCCGGCGCGGGCGGTTCACCGTTTACGGCGATGGGATGCGGATCGAAACGCTGGCCGCCCACCGCATCACCCTGCGGGGCATCTTTCTGCGCACCGAATTTTCCAGCAGCTAGGAGGCGGAACGGATGGAATTGCAGTTGCTCTGGGCTGGGGTAAGGTTTTCCGCGCGAAACGGGAATGGGGAGGGGCTCCTCTCCGAAGCGGCACGGACGGGCCTTCACCTCTCCGAGGTCACGCCGCAGCCCGGCGGCTTTGCGGCCCGGTGTGCGGCGTGGCGCTACCGAAAGCTCGCAGCGCTGGCCCGGAAGCGGCGGGTGCGGCTGCACATCGCTCAGCGCACCGGCCTTTACTTTTTCCTCCGGCCCTTTCTCCGGCGGCGGGGGCTCTGGGCGGGACTGCTGCTCTTCGTTCCCCTGCTGCTGTGGTCGCAGAATTTTGTCTGGGCCGTGGATCCCAGCAGCCTTTCCGCCGGGCAGCAAGCACGGGCCAAGCAGATCTTGCGGGAAGCGTGCTCGATTGTCCCCGGCAGCTTCATCACGCAGGAAAAGCTGACCGCCGGGGAATACGCCCTTTTGCAGAGCGGAGAGTTTTCGTGGGCGAGCCTGAATTTTCAGGACGGACGGCTCGTGGTGGAAGCAGCCGCCGCAAAGCCGGTGCCGGACATCGCCGCCGGAAAGCTGGACGGCGTATTGGCCAAAACCGCCGGAACCGTGGTCCGCACCAATCTCACCGGCGGCACGATGCTGGTCACCCCCGGACAGGCCGTGGAGGCCGGGCAGCCCCTCATCGGCACAGCCCGCACAGAGCGGGACGGCACCCCCATCTTCGAACCCGCCGCCGGGGCCGTCTTCGCCCGATTCGATTGGGAGCACGTGCAGACAGAGCCGCTGATCGTTTCCGCCAAACGCCTGACCGGGCGGCAGTTCAGCCGCCGTGTCGTTTCGTTCAATGGATGGAACCTTCCCCTGCCGGTCTGGAAGCAATTTTCAGAAGAAACGGCGCTGGCCATTTCCCGCACCGTACAGCCGGAGTGGCTGGGGCTGTGCCTTCCCTTTTCCATCGCAGAAACCACTTATTACGAGCAGACAGAGCAGGAAATCTCCTACACCGAAGAACAGGCGCTGGCCTTGGCAAAGCTCCACAGCCTGCAAGCGCTTTTCGCCGCTGCCCCGGAGGCGGAATTTGTGGCCCAGAAAGAAGATATCTCCACCGAAAACGATACCCTGCGTTACCGGGTCGTTTATACGATTATTGCCGATATCTGCGCAGACTAAAAGGCGGCAGAGAGCGAGAAACTCTCTGCCGCCTTTGGAACGTCAATTATTCCGTTTCTTCTGCCGGGGCGCTCTGCTTGTCCACCGCCTTTTTGACCAGCTTGTTCAGATCAAACTGATACTTGGCGTGGCAGAAGTGGCAGACGACCTCGCAGTGGGGGTCTTCGTCGCGGAGCTTTTCCAGCTCCTTTTTGCCGAGGCTGAGCAGCATCTCTTCGGTGCGCTCGTGGCTGCAATCGCATCGGTAGGCCACCTCTCGCTCGTCGAGGACATTGGGGTTGAAGCCCTTGAGCGTCAGTTCCATCATATCCTCCGGCGTCTTGCCCGCGCGGAGCAGCTCGGTGACGGAGGGCATGGCGGCAATGTTCTGTTCCAGCTGCGTGATCTCAGCATCGGTCGCACCGGGCAGGAGCTGGATGAGGTAGCCGCCCGCACAGGCAATGGTCAGATCGGTATCCACCAGCACGCCCAGAGCGCAGACCGTGGGGATCTGCTCGCTGTAGGCGTAGTAGCTGGTCAGATCCTCCGCGATCTCGCCGGAGACCAGCGGCACCTGCCCGACGGTGGGCTCCTTCTGCAGCCGGTTATCGCGGATGACGGTCATAACACCGTCCCTGCCGACAGCCCCGCCCACGTCCAAGTGGCCGTTTTCCTTGAGCGGAAGCTCCACCAGCGGGTTGTCGATGCAGCCCTTCACGTTGCCGGTGCCGTCGGTGCACGCGATCAGCACACCCGCCGGGCCGTTGCCGGAGACGCGCAGGGTGACGGTATCGCGGTCATCCTTGAGCATAGAGCCCATCATGGCGGCACCCGTCAGCAGACGGCCAAGGGCCGCGCTGCAAGTGGCGCTGGTCTTATGGAGCTGTTCGGCTTTGCGGACGATCTCGGTGGAGTTCACGCCGCAGAACACGACGCCGCCGTTCTCCGACAGGCCGCGGATCAGATTCGACATATTATTGTTCCTCCAATTGGGTATACTGCTTGACCGCACAGAAGAAATAACGCTCGCTCTCGTCGGTCAGAGGGCCGAACGTCTCGCCGTCGCAGACGCTTTCCAGCACAAAGCCGTGCTGTTCCAGCGCCGCGCGGATGGTCTCAAGGTCGTAGGTGTACTCGTAGAACTGTTCGTGGAAATGCTCGCCGGTCTCCCGGTAGTCGATGTCCACGGTGATCTCCACCCGGCGGTTTTCCGCATCGTAGTGGTTGCGCCAGACGCAGGAAGCATCCTCTTCCTCAAAAGTGAACTCGTTCTCTCCCAGCACATTCTGGTGCTTGTAGGGGGTGTTCATATCAAAGAGGAAGACGCCGCCCGCTTCCATGAAAAAGCCCGCATTCGCAACGGCGGTATCGAGGTCCGGGATGTGGTTGAACGTGTCAAAAGTGGACACCGCACCCCGGATGGTGCCGTAGAGGTCGAGCTTGAGCAGGTCCTGCTGCAAGAGCAGGAGCTTGCCCGAAAGGCCCAGTTGTTCGGCCTTGTCCCGAACGACGCAGAGCATCTCCTCGGATTGGTCGATGCCGATCATATCGTAGCCCGCTTGGGTCAGCATCAGGGTCAGTTCCCCCGTGCCGCAGCCAAGGTCGGCCACGATGCCGTCCGCGATGCCGTGGGCGGCCAGTTCCTTCTGGATATGTTTGTACAGGGCGTCGTAATCGGCTTCCCCATTGAACTCATCGTAAAAATAGGCAAATTCGTTGTAAGCCATCGCTGTTACTCCGCATCCTCTTCGGCCACCGCTTCGTTCAACACAGCCTGCAGCTCCGGAATGCCGTAGCCATTTTCGCCGCTGGTCAGCACGACCTTCCGGCAGCCGTAGGGCAGACAGATCGTTTCGAAGTCTTCCTGCGTTTTAGCCAGTTGGCTCTTCTTGAGCTTGTCCGCTTTGGTCAGCGCCACAACAAACGGGATGTTGTGGTAATGCAGATATTTGAGCATCTGAAGATCATCCGCGCTGGGGGCGTGGCGGCAGTCGATGAGCTGGACCAGCAGGGTGTGGTGGCGGGGCGCTTCGAAGTAGCTGTTGATCAAGTCATCCCAACGCTCACGGTCGGCGTTGCTGACCTTGGCGTAGCCGTAGCCGGGCAGGTCCACAAAATAGCAGTCATCCACCGAATAAAAGTTGATGGTGGCCGTTTTGCCCGGCGTGCTGGAGACGCGGGCCAGATTCTTGCGGCTGCACAGCTTGTTGATCAGGCTGGACTTGCCCACGTTGGACCGGCCCGAAAAGCTCAGTTCCGGGCGGTCACTTTCGGGCAGCTGGCTGGAAATGCCGTAACTGGCGATAAAGTCCGCTTTGTTATAGTTCATCGTGTTGCTCCTTTGTCAGCAGACCGCACCGGGCTTGGGCTGCTCTGCGGGCTTCGGCTGGGAAGCCGCGTCCACAGGCTTTTTTGCCTTTTTGCTGGGGTGCGAATGGCGGGCGGAAACGGTTTTGGGGTTGAGCAGCGCGGCGTTCAGCACCTGCGCCAGATTGGACATGGGCAGGAACTGGAGGTTCTTCTTCACCTCGTCGTCCACCTCATACAGGTCGGAGACGTTGTCCTTCGGGATGAGGACGGTCTTCATCCCCTCACGGTAAGCAGCCATGCTCTTTTCGCGCAGACCGCCGATGGGCAGCACGTTGCCGTGCAGGGTGATTTCGCCGGTCATGGCGACATCGCCGCGCACCGGGATGCCGGACAGGCAGGACACCAGCGCCGTGGTCAGGGTGACACCGGCGGAGGGGCCGTCCTTCGGCACGGCGCCTTCGGGGGCGTGGATGTGCAGGTCGCATTTTTTCAGGCGCTCCGGGTCGATGCCGTACTCATCCGCATGGACGCGGACATAGGTGACGGCAAGCTGGGCGCTTTCCTTCATCACGTCGCCCAGCGAACCGGTGACCGTGATCTTGCCGCTGCCGTTGTCCATGACCTGCACCTCGATAGGCAGGGTCTCGCCGCCCACGCTGGTCCATGCCAGACCGTTGGCGATGCCGATGGCATTGGTGCGGTTGAGGAAGTCAGGCTTGATCATCTTGGGGCCCAGCAGCTCTTCCAGATTGGAACCGGTGACGGCGAAGCTTTCCACCTCGCCGGAAGCGATCTTGCGGGCACACTTGCGCAGCACGCTGGTGATGGTACGCTCCAAGTTGCGGACGCCGGCTTCGCGCACATAGCCGTCGATGATGCCGTACAGCGCACTCTGGGAAAAGGTGACCTTGCCGCTCAGGCCGCATGCCTTGAGCTGCTTGGGCACCAGATGCTTGCGGGCGATGTTGTACTTTTCCACGCGGGTGTAGCTGGGCAGCTCGATGACATCCATACGGTCCCGCAGCGGGCCGGGGATGGCGCCGAGGTCGTTGGCCGTGGTGATGAAGAGCACATGGCTCAGGTCAAACGGCATATCGATGAAGTGGTCGTTGAAGGCAGCGTTCTGCTCCGGGTCCAGCGCTTCCAGCAGAGCGGCAGCCGGGTCGCCCCGGAAATCGCCCGCCAGCTTATCGATCTCGTCCAGCAGCATCAGCGGGTTCGAGCTCTTGGCCGTGATCATCGCGCTGATGATCTTGCCCGGCATGGCACCGATATAGGTGCGGCGGTGGCCGCGGATCTCGGCTTCATCCCGCACGCCGCCAAGGCTCAGGCGGACATACTTGCGGCCCAAGCTTTCGGCGATGGAGCGTGCAATGCTGGTCTTGCCGACGCCCGGAGGGCCCACGAGGCAGATGATCTGGCCCTTGACATCCGGGGCAAGTTTCCGGACGGCCAGCACCTCAAGGATGCGGTCTTTGACCTTTTTCAGGCCGTAGTGGTCGCGGTCAAGGATGCGCTGGGCCTTGGCGATATCGAGGTCGTCCTCGGTGAAGGTGTTCCACGGCAGCTCCAGACAGGTATCCAGATAGGTGCGGATGACCGTGCCCTCCTGATTGCTGCTCTGCATCTTGGAAAGGCGGTCCACTTCCTTGAGCAGCTTCTTCTCACGGTCGGCATCCAGATGCAGATCGGTGATCCTGCGGCGGTACTCCTCGGCTTCGGCGGTGGTGTCGTCGTCCTCGCCCAGCTCCTCGCTGATCATGTGCAGCTGCTCGTGCAGATAGTAGTCGCGCTGGTTTTTGTCCATGGCTTCATCGACCTTCTGGGCGATCTCCTTGTCGATCTCCAGCATCCGGCGCTCCCGGTGCATCCGCTCCACCAGAAGGCGCAGACGGCCGATCAGAGTCCCCTCTTCCAGCACGGCTTGTTTGTCCTCAAAGCGGAACAGAAGGTTTGCCGGGATGTACTCGCAGAGGAAGGCGGGGTCGTTATTGGAATTGACCGCGAACACCACATCCTTGCCGATGCGGGGGTTCAGGTTGAGCAGCTCGTCGAAGCTCTTTTTCACGTTGCGGAGCAGCGCATCCGCCTCAGCCTCTTCTTCGGGCTTCACGGGGCGCACCGGCGTGGGGCGCACCGAGGCCAGCAGGAAGCTGCCGTCGGTATCGATCTGGGTGAGCTTGGCGCGGTATTTGCCCTCCACAAGAATGCGGACGAGGTCATCCGACACCCGCATGACCTGCTTGATCTCGGCTACGACACCGTAATGATACAGGCCGTCGGCGGCGGGGTCGTCGGCCTTCATGTCCTTCTGGGCAATGAGGAAGACGTTGGAATGATTGCTGACCGCCCACTCCACCGCGGCAATGCTCTTTTCGCGGCCCACTTCAAAGTGAAGCAGGTTGTTGGGGAAAACCACAAGCCCCCGCAGGGCAATGGCGGGCAGATGGAGAATGTTCCGCTCCACCCGGACCGTAACTTTTTCAGACATATGCAAAACCTCTTATTCTCCACGATGTTCGTGGGTGTTGTAACCGAGACGACCCAGTGCGGGCAGGATGGCGCGGAGGGTAACGGACGTCAGTGCGCCCATCACAAGCCCCAGCACCAGCATGACCGGAGCGTAGTAAAGGGAGACGGCGGTGGAAAGGATCACGCCGGCTCCCAGAAGCTGACCGATGTTGTGGGCCAGTGCACCGCAGACCGACAGGATATACCATGTCGGCCGCACCGGGAAATGATAATACAGCAGCCACATCACCAAAAGCGAGAGCAGACCGCCGCACAGCGAGAGGAACCCCGCCGTCCAGCCGGACACCAAAAAAACGAAGAGCGCCTTGAGGATATCCAGCACCAGCGCCTGTTTCGGCCCCATAAAAAACAGGGCGTACATCACCACAATATTCGCCAACCCCAGCTTCATGCCCGGCAAAAGGCCGGGGATGACGAGGGTGCCCTCGATGAATGAGAGCGCCATCGCCAGCGCGAACAGCAGCCCGGAAAGGGCGATGCTGTGGGTCTTGGAGTCATTGCGGCGGTTCTTTGGCATGTTGACTGCTCCTTTGGTCGTTATTCTTCTGCGGCTCCCTGTTCGTACTGCTCCTGTTCTTCCATGGCCTTTTCCCATGCGGCGAACAGTTCTTCCTGATGGAAGCGCAGGTCGGCAAGTTCATCGCTCTTTTCCCGCAGAAGCTGCGGGTCGTTGTACACTTCCGGCGAGTTGATCTCGTTGTCCAGTTCCACCTCGCGGGCACCGCACGCCTCCATCTCGTCCTCACAGGCTTTGATCTTGGCACGCAGCTCGGCGCGGCGGCGGCGCTGCTCCTTGCCGTAACCGGCCTTGGCAGACTCGGATGATTTTTCAGGCTGGGCGGCGGCAGGAGCACTGCGGCCCATCAGAGCGTCGTAGCTGGGATAGAGCGTCGCCTTGCCGTCCTCCAAATAGAGGATCGGGCAGCCGAGGCTGTTCATCAGGTGGCGGTCATGGGTGACCATCAGCAGGGTGCCGGTGTAGGCCATCAGCGCCTCGGTCAGGTTCTCGCGGGTATAGATATCCAAGTGGTTGGTGGGCTCGTCGAGGAAGAGCAGGTTCGGCCGCTCCAACACGATCTCAGCAAAGCGCAGCCGGGCCAGCTCGCCGCCGGACAGGGCTTCGCAGGGCTTGAAGACCGTTTCGCCCCGGAAACCCAGCTTCGCCAGATGGCTGCGGACTTCCAGCTCGGTCATCCGGGGATATTTGTTCCAGATGACGTCAATGACCCGGCCTTGACCCAAACGGTTCTGCTGCTGGGCAAAGATGCTGGGCCGGGCGCCGGTGCCAAGCCGCACCATACCGCCGGAGGGGCGGCGCTTGCCGTCCAGCACCTGCATCAGGGTGGATTTGCCCGCGCCGTTGGGGCCCGCAATGACCAGCCGCTGCCCGCGGCAGACTGTATAGGTGAAGGGCTCCAGCAGGGTGCGCTCCCCGATGCGGATGGTCAGATTCTTCATCAGCACCAGCTCGTTCCACGGCTCCACGTCGTATTCGAAGCGGAACTTGAGCTGATTCGTCTCATCTTTGGGCGCTTCGGTGATCTCCAGCTTTTCCAACTGTTTGCGGCGGCTCTGGGCCATTTTGGTGGTGGAAGCGCGCACAAGGTTGCGGTCCACGTAATCCTGCAATTTCTCTGCCAGCGCCACATCGGCGTCGTGCTGCTTCTGGCGCAGCGCATCGGCCGCTTCCTTCTGGGGCAGATAGGCCGAAAAGTTGCCCTTGTAAGTCGTCATGGTCTGGAACGAGACTTCCCAGATCTTCGTACAGACGTTATCGAGGAAGTACCGGTCATGGCTGACGACGAGGACCGCGCCGGAATACCCCTTGAGGTAATTTTCCAGCCACTCCATTGTTGCAAAGTCGAGGTGGTTGGTAGGCTCGTCCAGAATCAGGACGTCCGGCTTCTGGAGCAGCAGCTTTGCCAGCCGCAGCCGGGTCAGCTCGCCGCCGGAGAGGACCGCGATGTTCTTGGTCCATGTGTCCTGCGCAAAGCCCATGCCGGACAGCACCTTTTTGATGTTGACGTCCATATTGTACCCATCGGCTGCGTCGATGATGTTCTGGAGCGCATCGTGCTGTTCCAGCAGCGAAGCATCCTCCGGAGAGGCCGCCATCCGGCGTTCCAGAATCTGCATCTGCGCCATGGCGTCCAGCACATGCGCAAAGCAGGAGCGCATCTCGCCGTAGATATCCAGCGTAGGGTCGAGTTTTGCGTTCTGTTCCAGATAACCGAGGGTAACGCCGTGGATCACGCTGAACTCGCCCTCGTAATCTGTATATTCGCCGGTCAGGATCTTCAGCAGGGTCGTTTTGCCCGCGCCGTTCTGGCCGACGATGCCGATGCGGTCTTCCCGCTCGACACTGGCGGTGACGTCGTGCAGGACGATCTTTTCACCGAAGCTCTTGCCCAGTTTTTCCAAATGTATCAGCATTGTTGTTCATCCAATCTTTTGTTGCCACTTGCCGCACAGCGCCGGAACTTACAGCTGATGGCGGCGGTTCTTCACCCCGACGTTGGCCAGTTCCTCCGGCTCCATGACCAGAGGGTACAGCTCTTCAAGGTTCGAGATCTCATACGTCGGGCAGACCTTGCCCGGATTTTCGGCGTGGTTCGGGTTGTACCAGCAGGTGTCCAACCCGGCGTTGATGCCGCCCTGAATGTCGCTGGTCAGGCTGTCGCCCACCATCAGCACATGCTCCCGGTTCTCCACGCCCAGCGAGCGGAGGGCCGCATCGAAGATCTTGCGGTTCGGCTTTTCACTGTCCAGCTTTTCGGAGACAAAGACCTCCTCGATGAAGTCCTTCATGCCGGATTCCGCCACCCGGCGGGACTGCACCCGGTCAAAGCCATTGGTCACGACGGCCAGCGTCGCCACCTCGGAGAGTTCTTTCAGCACGTCCAGCACATTGGGGGCGGCGAGATCGGGGTGGGTGGAGAGCTGGTCGAGATAGAACTTATTCATCTCCGCCCCATTGCCCGCAGCATCGACCGCTTTCAAAAAGCGGGTGAAGCGCTCGGCCATCAGCTTGTCGCGGCGGAGCTGGCCTTTTTCCAACTGACGCCACAGTTCTTCGTTGATGGTGCGGTAGGTCTGGACCGTTTCGGCGTCCGGCTCAATGCCGTAATTGCGGAGCGTGTCCGCCAGCGCCTTGCTCTCCGCGGCGTCGAAATCAAGCAGGGTATTGTCTGCATCGAACAGGATGCAATAGTATTTTGCCATAGATCGTTTTCCCCTCTTATCGATTGTTTTTCAGGGGACCTTGTCCCCTCACCGGAGCCATTTTTTCAAAGCTTCAGGAACAGCGAGAAGCCAGCCCCGCCCCGGCAGAGCTGGCTTCGCCTTATTCCTCGACTACTTCATACGTTTCATCGTCGGTTTGTTCCGGACGGTTGTCCTCACAGCGGGAAGTATCGGGATCGGAGCAGGGATTTTCCGGGCACTTCGACATTTCGGATTCCAAAACGCCGTTGTCCACATTTTCCCAGTCCATCTCGTACCAGTCCACGCTGCCGTCGGTCACATTCTCTTCTCCGGGAAGGCCCGGAACACGGATCTCTTCACAAAACATCCGCTCACGCTCCCTTCTGCCCAGCTTATGCAGCGGAGCGCAAAAAGGTCAGCGGCTGGCAGAACCTTCGGTTTCCGTGTTTTCGGCAGTGCTGGAAGCGGGCAGGTCGTTCTCGGCCTTGCTCTCGCTTTCCGCCTTGGACACGCTGTGGGAAGAAGCGGTTTCCTCGCTCTTGGATTCACTGGCCGACTCGGCCTTGGATTCGCTCTTGGACTCCGATGCGCTGGACGCCGAGCTGGAAGAATGCTCCGAGCTGCTGGAAGCGCTTTCGGCGGTGCTGTGGGAAGAGCTGGACGAGGACGCGGGCTTTTCCTCCGAATTGCCGGAGCTGCTGGATGTACTGCCGGAGCTTGCTCCGGAAGAAGACGAGCTGGAGGAGCCGGAAGAAGAGCTGCTCGACGCGCTCGAATGGGACGAACTGCTGGAGGCGGCCTCGCCGCTGACGGTTAGCGTCAGGGTGTTACTGCTCACCTTGCAGTCGTTGTAAGTGACCACAGCGTAGATCTTATAACTGCCGTTTGCAACAGAAGATGCCGGGACGGCGACGGTCGTCTGACCGGCAGCGGCCTTAACTTCCTCGCCGTTGGCGTACCAGCGGATCGTATCGCTGCTGGCGTACTTGCCGCTGATTTTTGCGTGGAAGATATAGGAGCCGCCGAACAGGCCCTTGCCCTCGCTGCTGACCTCCACCGACACGGCGGCGAAGACGGCGGTCACATCGAGGTTCTGCTTGAACTTCGTGTCCGTGCGGGTCTTGCTGGTCACGCCGTCGCTCCACTTGACGAAGACATGCCCTTCGGCGGGCACAGCCGTCACACTGACGGTCTGGCTTGCATCGGTGATGCTATAGCTCAACGAAGTCTTGCCGGATTCGCTCCCGGAAGCCAGCGTGCCGCCGCCGTTCTTATCGACCTGATAGCGGGCTTCATAGTGGACCGCCTCGACCGAGCTGCTGGTGCTCTCGCTGGCGGCTTCCGAGCTGGGGGCCTGAACCGCAGAGCTGGGGTTCGAGACATATTCCAGCGTGCGGATCGGAATGTTGTTGGTATCCGGGCGGTTGTCGGTGGTCTCGCAGGCGTGGGTGCGCAGATAATTCAGCGCAGCCTTGAGCCCGGCGCTCTTCAGATGGATGTCACCACTGGTGTAATAATCTGCTTTGCCATAGCCGTCGTCCCCCTTGAGGGTCTCGGCGGTGTTCAGGAACTTGAGGCCCAGCTGCTCACACATGCTGAGCAGAGCCATATTCATATCGTCGATCTTGGCCTGATCCATGTGGGGATAGGTCGAGTGATCCGCCGGGATGGGCGGGATGGTGTTGACGATGATATCGGTGTACGGGTAGCTTTCCCGGATAGCCTGTACCAGCGCGGTGTAGTTGCTGATGAAGTCAGCCGCTTCCATGCCGGTATCGTTGGTGCCGAGGGTGATGACCACGCGGCGGGGCTTCATCATGGCGACAGCCTGTGCGATGGTGTAGGAATTGCTGTCCTTCTTAAAGGTGACGATCCCTTCGTGCAGCGCCACCTGCGTGCCGATGCCCTCCTTGGCGCAAAACTGCTGCAGAGAGATCAAGCCGTTGTTGTAGAGGCGGACGGTGTTGGAATCACCGAGAAAAAGAGTTTCGTCCTGATAGGACTGGCCCGCGTCGGCCGTCTCGGTCAGCAGGGCGGAGGAGGTGTTGTCGATCTGGTAATGGCCGGCCAGATCATTGCTCTCCGCCGAAGCGTCTGTCGTCACGGAGTCCGCATCGGGGACAGCCGGGGTCTCCCCTTTGCCCCGCTTGAGCAGGGTCAGGGTGATGCCGATGGTCACCAGAGCCGCCAGCGCGCATACGACGCAGACCAGAACCGCCTGCCGCTGCAAAGGAGTCATGGATTGCTTGTCCGATTGTGTCCTAGGATTCATATGATTCACCTTATCGTTGATTCGTTGTCAAGTCAGACGTTCAGAAGTGCGTCCGCAAGGGCGGCGCAGCTTTCGGCGTAGAAAACCGGGTGGAAGGGTTCCAGCTCTTCCCGGCTGCCGTAGCCGTACAGCGCTGCGGCCGCATCCAGATGGCAGTCCGCCGCGCCGCGCATATCGTCATTGCGGTCACCGACCATCAGCACCCGCTTGCCCTTGGCACAGGGCTGCTCCAGCACATAGCGGACGACCTCCGTCTTGGTATCGCGGCTCTCATCCATGGACGCGCCGCCGATGAAATCAAAATAGGGAGCCAGCCCCTGCTCTTCGAGGATGGGGGTCACGACCTTGGTGGGCTTGGAGGTGGCGGTACAGAGCACATAGCCCGCTTCCTTCAGGCGGCGGAGCATTTCAGCGGCTCCGGGGTAGGCATTGCCTTCATGGCTGCCCTTGGCCGCGTAGCTCGCACGGTAAAGCTCGGTGGCCTTCTCGATCTTCTCCGGGTCAGAAAAGTGTTCGCCGAAGCTTTTGCGGAGCGGCGGGCCGAGGTAGCGGCGAAGATCGACGCCGGTGATGTCCACATTCATTTTATGGAAGACCTCTTCCAATGTATTCAGGATGCCGGGGGCGGAATCGATCAAGGTCCCGTCCACGTCGAATAAGATCACGTCATAGTGCTGCAAGGCTTTTCCCTCTCTTTCACACATATACATGGGATAGTATAGCACAGTTTTCCGTTTTCATCAATTCCGACAAATCATTTTTCCCTCTTTTGTCGAGATTGTTCATGAAATCGCCACAAATAAAAAAAGCCTGCCCGGCAAACGATGCGGACAGGCAGGGGCAACCGCCGTTATTGCGCGGTGGAGGTGCCGGAGCAGTTCTCGGCAGAGGGGTAATAGAGGTTGTTGGAAACAAACTCCAGCTTCTCCTTGAGCACAAGCTCCAGATTGGCGACGGCATGGACCATGTTGGTGGCGGAGTCGTTGATCTCCAGCAGCTTGCACAGATCCACTTCCTCCATCGCCATGGCCGTTTTCATCTTCTGGCTCTCGGCGCAGAGGATGTGGCTCAGGGCAGATTCCTGCAGCGCGATGCTCTCCAGCAGATCAATGACCGCCTGATCGAGGGTGACGCGGGGCAGTGCGGGGCATTCCAGAGGGGTGCAGTTGGTATCAGCCATAAATGGGATCATCCTTTCTATATAAGGTGTAGCCCATTGTATGCCCGTTTTCCCGCCGTTGTCACTTCTCCGGCTCGGTGTCCTTCTGGGCCGAAAGCTTCTCGATGACATCGCGGTAACCGCCGGCGCCGTACTGGATGCAGCGGTTGATGCGGCTGATGGTGGCTGTACTGATCTCCACCTTCTTCACGATCTGGTCGTAGGTGCTGCCGCCCAGCAGAAGCTTCGCTGCTTCCAGCCGCTGCGCCATGTCGGAGATCTCTTTCACGGTGCACAGATCCTCGAAAAAGTTGTAACACTCCTCCCGCGTTTCAAGGCTCAGGAACGCATCGAACAATGCGTCCGTCATCGGGTTCTTTCTGGGGTTTCTCTCAGCCATAGCGGCCTCCTTTGCGGCAAGTACCGGGTCATAAAGGTGATCGATGATTTCGTATTATTACTTTAGCACTTGAAAGTGTGAAAGTCAAGCATTTTTATAAAGTGAGCCTTTTTCATTTGACATCGTGTGAAAGTTTCTTCGTTTCACACATGAACAAAAATCACCTAAAAGTTGTTACGGATTTTTTTATTGAATTGGCACATCCACTGAACTTGTTCCAAATATATTGACAAATTATGAAATCGGCGATAAAGTATACACAATTTTCGGGCAAAGATGCCACGGCGTGACCTCTTTGTCTCACGAAAAGAAAGGAAAGAGGTAAAAAGAAATGAACACGCTGGTCATCGTTTTGATCGCAGCTGTGTGTCTGTTGGGAGCCTACACCTTCTACGGACGCTGGCTGGCAAACAAGTGGGGCATCGACCCCAAGGCTAAGACCCCCGCAGTCGTCCACGAGGATGGTCGCGATTATGTCCCGACGAACGGCTGGACCGTTTTCGCCCATCAGTTCAGCTCCATCGCAGGTGCCGGCCCTGTCACTGGTGCCATTCAGGCTGCCGCCTTCGGCTGGCTGCCCGTTCTGCTGTGGGTCCTGATCGGCGGCATCTTCTTTGGTGCTGTGACCGACTTCGGCGCTCTGTATGCTTCCGTCAAGAACGACGGCAAGTCCATGGGCATGCTGATTGAGAAGTACATCGGCAAGACTGGCCGCAAGCTGTTCCTACTGTTCTGCTGGCTGTTCTGCGGCATCGTCATCGCAGCATTTGCTGACATGGTCGCCGGCACCTTCAATGCCTTTGGCACCGATGGTGCTCTGGTGGAGGCCGCACAGACCAACGGCGCTGCCGGCATGGTCTCCATCATGTTCATGGTGTTCGCTGTCGTCTTCGGCCTGATCCAGAAGAAGTTCAGCTTCTCCGGCTGGAAGGAGAGCGTCATCAGCATCGTCTTCATCGTTCTGTCCTTCGTGATCGGTGCAAACTTCCCCATCATCTTGGGCAAGGCTGCATGGAGCTACATCACCTTCATCTACATCTTCTTTGCAGCCGTCCTGCCCATGTGGCTGCTGAAGCAGCCCCGTGACCACATGACCACCTTCATGTTCGTGGCCATGATCGCAGGTGCCGTGGTCGGTCTGCTGGTCGCACATCCCACCATGAATCTGCCCGTCTTCACTGGTTTCACCAATGAGAAACTGGGCACCATGTTCCCCATCCTGTTCGTCACCGTTGCCTGTGGTGCGGTTTCCGGTTTCCATAGCCTTGTTTCTTCCGGTACTTCTTCCAAGACCGTTGAGAACGAAAAGGATATGCTGAAGGTTGGCTACGGCGCCATGATCCTCGAAAGTCTGCTGGCTGTTCTGGCCCTGTGCGTTGCAGGTGCTGCTGCCGCTGCGGACGGCACCCCTGCTGCAGGCACCCCGTTCCAGATCTTCAGCCGCGGCGTTGCCGGTTTCTTTGAAATGTTCGGCATTCCCGCCTACGCTGCCACCGTTTTCATGACCATGTGCGTTTCTGCTCTGGCTCTGACCAGTCTGGATGCCGTCGCACGTATCGGCCGCATGAGCTTTCAGGAACTGTTCAGCGTCGATGACATGGAGCATGCGGAGGGTTGGCGCAAGCTGTTCTGCAACGTCTATTTCTCCACCTTCATCACGCTGGTGTTCGGCTTCATCCTGACCAAGATCGGCTACGCCAACATCTGGCCGCTGTTCGGTTCCGCCAACCAGCTGCTGAGCGCTCTGGTTCTGGCCACCCTGTGCGTCTTCCTGAAGGTCACCGGCCGCAACAACAAGATGCTCTTCCCCCCGCTGGTCATCATGCTGTGCGTCACCTTCACCGCTCTGGTGCAGCGCCTGATCGCCATGGTCAAGGCCATCAGCGCAGCCGCTTCGGTGGGCATCCCTGCTGGTGAGACCACTTGGGGCGCTGTGTTCATCGCCAACGGTCTGCAGCTGATCCTCGCAGTCCTGCTGATCGTTCTGGGCCTGAACATCGTCTTCCACTCCTTCTCTGCTTACAAAAAGGCTGAGCACAACAGCGAAGCAAAGGTCTAAAAACAACTGCGGTTTTCACGATTCGTTCGTAAAAACAGAAAGAGATCCCCGCTGACGTCATCGAACCCGTCAGCGGGGATCTCTGTTTTTCTGCGCTTCAGAGATGCGCACCTTCCCAGACCTGCAGCACGGCCAGCTGCGTCTCGGTGTGGAACCAGTGTTCCCCGTCGGCCAGAAGGGTCAGCTGAGCCCCGGTCGCGCGCTTGAAGCGGTCAAGCACGGCATAGGAAGTCAGCTCGTCAGCTTCACCATAGAGCACCTGCGTGGGGGTGCGCCAGCGGAGCGGATGCTCCCGCACCCAGCAGAGATACGGCCACGAAAGCGTCTCCCCGAAAGTTGTGGGGATCTCCCCTGCCGCCTTTAGCTGTTCTTCGGTCACGTTGGCCTGCTGCATCATCCTGCCGATGAGGTCTTCCATATCCACGATGGGCGAAACGAAGAGCGCACGGCGCAGTGCCTTCTCCTGTAACGCCAGCATGGAAAACCACGCACCGATGCTCGTGGCCCGCAGCGAGACCTGCCGCCAGTGCACTCTTGCATACTGATCTATAAATTGCAGCTCCGGAACGACTACCCATGGCAGGAGCCGTTCCGGGCCGTTCTTCCGCTCGCCATGTTCGGGCAGGTCGATGGCCAGCACCTGATAACCTGCCGGGCAGGCCTGCTCTGCAAATGCAAGGGCTTCCTCTTTGCTGCCCATTTTTCCGTGGACATAGAGATATACTTTTCGGCTTTCTTCCCCGTACAGCAAAGCAGGAATACCGCTGATCTCAAGTTTCTGTGTTTTCATCGTAACATCTCCTGTCAGATGCCGCCTTCCTTTTTTCGGTACAGCGGCTGGTCGAGATTCTTCACTTCCAGCTTTCTCTTCATTGTAATTGTTACTATGATAACACACTTCTCGTTCAAACACAAACAAAAAGAGCCGCAACACCCTGTGACAGGCACTGCGGCTCCCATTTTCAGCTTGGAAGCTTAAATCACTTCACCATGCTTGCGACTTCAGCAGCGAAGTCGTCAGCACGCTTCTCAAGGCCCTCGCCCTTCTGGAAACGAGTGAACTTGACGATCTTGATGTCGCCGCCCAGATCCTTTGCGACCTTAGCGGTGTACTGAGCAACAGACAGGTCGCCGTCCTTGACGAACTCCTGATCGACCAAGCAGTTCTCCTTGAAGAACTTCTTAATCTTGCCCTCGATCATCTTCTGCTTGACTGCTTCCGGCTTGTTAGCGTTCTTCGGATCGCCAGCCATCTGAGCGAGCATGATCTCCTTCTCCTTGGCCACGACCTCGGCGGGAACGGAAGCCTCATCGACGTAGCTGGGGTTAGCAGCTGCGACCTGCATAGCGATGTCCTTGCCGTAAGCAACGAACTCGTCCTTTGCGTCGATGTCGTTGGTGGTCTCAAAGTTGACCAGAATGCCGTGGGTGCCGCCGCCGTGGACGTAAGCAGAGCAGACGCCCTCGTAACGGACGAAACGGCGAATCTTGATGTTCTCCTTGATGACGAGGATCAGGTTCTTCAGAGCCTCATCCACGGTCTCGCCGGACTCGGTCTTGCAAGCCATCAGAGCCTCAACGTCAGCAGGGTTCTGCTTCATGATGACCTGAGTTGCCTCCTTGACGAAAGCAACGAACTTGTCGTTCTTGGCGACGAAGTCGGTCTCAGCGTTGACTTCGATGACGACGCCGACCTTGCACTGCGGGCAGTACTCCGCGTAGACCATGCCCTCAGCAGCAGTACGGCTTGCCTTCTTTGCAGCGGTAGCCAGACCACGCTCACGCAGGATCTCGACTGCCTTCTCGAAGTTGCCGTCGGCCTCGGTCAGTGCCTTCTTGCACTCCATCATGCCGCAGTCGGTCTGCTTGCGCAGCTCCATAACGTCCTTTGCAGTAATAGCCATTTTTATTCTCCCTTACACGTTATTAAACGGGTTTGTTCGGAATACGGAATAATCAGGCGTTTGCCTCCTCAGCGGGAGCTTCCTGATTGCCCTGCTTGCCTTCCAGAACAGCGTCAGCCATAGCGCCGGCGATCAGCTTGACAGCGCGGATTGCGTCGTCGTTGCCGGGGATCACGTAATCGATCTCGTCGGGGTTGCAGTTGGTATCAACGATAGCCACGATGGGGA
>OLYA01000051.1_pt1 | contig 80685 bp, 53 predicted proteins | sample 1674361 | NCBI WGS metagenome assembly OLYA01 (sample SAMEA103958165, study PRJEB25191) | human gut metagenome | biome: human-associated habitat [ENVO:00009003]; feature: intestine environment [ENVO:2100002]; material: feces | place: Germany | collected 2013/2015
CGGGGGCGTCGATGTCGATGACGGCGTTGTCCACGCCCAGCGTCCAGAGCGCCGACATGATGTGTTCGATGGTGCTTACGCGGTGGCCGCCCGATTCGATGGTCGTGCCGCGCGAAGTGTCTACGACGTAGTCGCAGAGTGCGGGGATTATGGGTTGCCCTTCGATGTCGGTGCGGCGGAATACGATCCCCGTGTCGACTTCGGCGGGATTGACGGTCATGGTTACCTTGACGCCCGTATGGAGGCCCTTGCCGGAGAATGAGATCGGGGCCTTCAGCGTTTGTTGTTTTGTTGACATAAGCAGTGTTTCCGATTATTTACGCGCAAAGATAAAAATTTTTTCTTAATAAAAAGTACGTATGCGGTTATTATAAAAAGTAAGGGTTTATAGCGACATCGCCGCGGGCGGGGGTGGATATTTCGGAAAAAAACAGTATTTTTGTGCGGAAAAAACAGGAAACACGCCATGCCGACGCCGGAACCGGAAAAACGAGTCAAACGCCCCCGCCTGCGCCTGCCTTTCGAGAAACGGAAGCAGGATGCCGGTTCGTGGACGTACGACCACCGCATCGGGTTGTGCGTGACGCTCATCGCCTACCTGGTGCTGATGAGCGCCTTCGTTTCGTCGAAGATCGTCGTCGGCCGCAAGCCCCATACCCAGGGGATGTATATCGACCTGCAGACGCTGGCCGAGCTGGAACAGGAGCGCGACAGGCTGGAACGGCTGGCGCGCGAACGGCAGGAGAAAGACCCGATCGACTGGCGGAGCATCCAGAACCAGGTTTCGAACGAAAACGCGCTGAACGAAAAGCTCAGGGACGACCGCGGTACCAATGCCGCGGCGCTCAACGATGCCGCAGCTGCGGCCGAGGAGCGCATGCGTGCCAACCGCGAGGCTTACGAACAGGGGCTCGCCGAGGAGCGCGCCATCCGCCAGCACCGCGGCGCCGGGGAGGATTCCGAGCACCAGGATCGCAAGGTCAAGGGGCGCGTCACGGTTTCCTTTTCGCTGACCGACCCGGTGCGGACGTCCCGCTACCTGGCCGTCCCGGCCTACAAATGCGAAGGCGGCGGCGAAGTGGTGGTCGAGATTACGGTCAACCGTGCGGGCGACGTGACGAACGCCCGGGTGGTCGAAGGCGGGGACGAGTGCATGCGCTCTTCGGCGCTCGGTTCGGCCCGCAGGTCGCGTTTCAACATCGACGACTCCGCCCCGGCGCGCCAGCAAGGGACGATTACGTATATTTTTATCCCCCAATAAGTTCTTTTTGCCCCGCAGAGGCGTGATGTTTGCCGGATTTTTTTTATCTTTGTTGCCGATCGAAATTCAGGCATGCGTAAAATCGCGATCATACTGTCGGGCTTGCTGTGTTGCCTGTTCTACGAAACGGGCGGCAGGGGGATTCCTGCGTCCGTTGCGGAGCATGCCGCCGTCACGATTTCGGTCGACCGCGCTTCCCACGACCAATGGCGTTGCGAGCGCGAGTACAATGCCGACCTGAATTTGCCCCGCGTGGCGGGGGAAGTATCTCCTGCCCCGGTCGTGCCCGTTTCCCAACGCGGCGGATCCGAAACCGGCCAGAACGCCGACCGTTTTGCGGCGAACCGGTTCGAGGCGGGTGTCGTGAAAGTAACCTCGGAATTCAAATCTTCTGACCTGTCCGTCGGCCTGCATGCCGTAGACTACTACGTCTACCGCCTGCGCCGGCTCATTATTTAGCGTGTTGTATTTTACTGGTTTACAAAGGAAATACAAACGATTAATAATGAAAAAGATATGGATAGGAATAAAATTTGCGAGGCGATGTACGCCTTGCCCGGGGGCGTTGTGGTAAAACGCCGTAAGTCCCAGTTGCGCGCTGCCGTGCTGTTCATCGCCGGCGTTGCGTTGGTGGTAGTGAACAATATGTACGGGGCGGAGCTCACGAACAACATGCGTTCGGCGATCGTTTTCATCGGCGGGCTGCTGATCCTCTCGGGGATGGTCATGGCTGCGATCCAGCTCTTCGGCTCGGGGGGCGTGCCTTTCCACAAGGACAAGCATTGCTACCTCGTTTTCGAGGAGCTCTACTTCGACCGGGGCGTCCGTGCCGATGTGGTGCAGTCGGTGGAGGACGGCGCCGTAGACCGGCTGCTGGGGCTGGCACGCGCGAATGTCCCGGCGCTCACGGTGGCCCTCTACCGTACGCCCGACAACAGTTTTGCAGCCATGCAGGCGTTCGAGTACGCCGACCTGGAGTACAAGCCGCTGACCAGGCTGAACATAGTAGATAAAGCATAACGTAACATAAACGGAGAAGAATGATAGACATCAGTGGTGAAAATGTAGTATTGGTAGGCGCATTGCTGCTCTTCGTGGCGGTGATGGCCGGTAAGGTCGCGTATCGTTTCGGGGCCCCCGCGCTGTTGCTGTTCCTCGGGGTGGGCATGTTGTTCGGTTTGAATTTCATCTCGTACCGTTCGGTCGAGATGACCCAGTTCGTGGGTATGATCGCGTTGTGTATTATCCTCTTCACGGGCGGTATGGACACGAAGTTCTCGGAGATAAAACCCATCATCGGCCCGGGCGTCGTACTGGCTACGGTCGGCGTGGTCATGACGGCGTTCGTGCTGGCCGGTTTCGTGTGGCTGGTGGCTCCGTGGCTGGGGATCGAAATACCGTTCGCGCTGGCACTGCTGCTGGCCTCCACGATGTCCTCGACCGACTCGGCGTCGGTTTTCTCCATCCTGCGAAGCAAGAAACAGGGGCTCAAGCAAAACCTGCGCCCGCTGCTGGAGCTGGAGAGCGGTTCGAACGACCCGATGGCATACATGATGACCATCCTGCTCATCAGCGTCGTGTCGAATACCTCGTCCGGCGTTGGCCTGGGTATGAGCGTAGTCTTTTTCGTGGTGCAGATGGTCGTGGGCGCCCTGTCCGGGTACCTGATCGGGCGGCTGGCCGTATGGACGATCAACCGCATCAAGCTGGCCAACCATTCGCTCTACTCGGTACTCCTGCTGGCATTCATCTTCTTCTCGTTCGCCTTCACCGACCTGATCAAGGGTAACGGCTACCTGGCCGTCTACCTTTCGGGTCTGGTTATCGGCAACCATAAACTCGAACAGAAACGGCCGCTGACCGTCTTCTTCGACGGGTTCACGTGGCTCATGCAGATCGTGATGTTCCTCACGCTGGGCCTGTTCGTGAACAGCAACGAACTGCTCGAACCCCGGGTGCTGATCCTCGGCGGGCTGGTCGGGGCGTTCATGATCCTTGTGGCGCGTCCGCTGACGGTCTTCACCTGCCTGCTCCCGTTCCGCAAGTTTACGACCAAGGCGCGGCTTTACGTGTCGTGGGTCGGGTTGCGCGGCGCCGTGCCTATCCTTTTCGCCATCTATCCGCTGATGGCGCATGTGGAGAATGCCGGGCTGCTGTTCAACGTGGTTTTCCTGGGGACGATCATTTCGCTGCTGGTGCAGGGCACTACGGTGAGCGGCATGGCCAACCTTCTGGGGCTGGCCTATGAGGAGCGCGAGTCGGCCTTCAGCGTCGACATGCACCAGGACATGAAGTCGGCGCTTACGGAGGTCGAGGTCAACGAGACGATGCTCGAAAGCGGGCATACACTCAAGGACATCACCCTCCCCGAGAATACGCTGGTGATGATGGTCTGCCGCGACGGCGAGTATTTCGTGCCGCAGGGTAAGACGGAACTCAAGCTGGGCGACAAGCTGCTGGTCATTTCCGACCGCAGCGAGGAGCTGGCAACCACCTATAAGGACATGGGCATCGACGATGTCATGAAGTTAGGGTAGACTTCCCGCGGAGGAGGTTCCCTGTTCCGTCGGGAATTCAGGATCCGTTCCGCAAATCCCTTTCAGAGGGACAGATATGTCCGGTATCCGGTGACTTGGAGCCTGCCGGACAGAGGCAGATCCCGGCGATTCGCTCGCCGGGATTTTGTTTCGCTTTGCCGGACGAAAAGCCGGACGGCGATTTGCACCGTCCGGGATTTTTTCCTATATTCGATGTGCCGTATCGGAGGCTGCCCCGATCTCCGTATCTCTATGAAAACCGAACGAATGAAAATAGGGCTGTTTGCCGCACAGCTCGTCTTGCCCGCCGTGCCGGGCCTTTATGTCATCCTGTTCCGTCCCGGGGTGTCGCTGCTTACGCCCCGGATGCTTATTCCCTCCATGCTGTGCATCAACCTGCTGGCTCTCCTCTTAGGGTGGCGCAGGCTCGGGTGGTCGCGCAACGAACGGCTCGATGCAGCCATGCTGCTGGTGATGTTCGCCCTGTTTCCCTGGCTGGAATACCGGGTGCTGCCCATCGGGGCGTTCGAGGGGAATTTGTGGGCGCAGGTCGGGTGTTACTGCGCGGGACAGGCGATCGGGTATGTCTCGGTCGTGCTGGCGCCCGACTGGTTGGGAAGGCTCAGACAGCGGCGTTATGAAGAGCGGGTCTTGTCGGGGCGGGAAAAGTTCCGATCCCGCAAGGAGGTGCTGGAACAGCGGGCCGAAGCGCAGGAGGCGCAGCGCAGGGCGAAAGAGTTGCGCAGGGCGAAGAAATAAAAACATCCCGGACATATGATGTGCGGGATGTTTGTTTTTCGGGCGTGTGCCCAGGCCTTTTCCCACGGCTGGCAGTCTGCCTGCCCATCAGCCCATCGGTTCATCGGTCTGCCAGTCCGCCGACTCATCAGTCCTTCTGTCTGTCTGCCAGCCCGTCAGCTCGTCCGTCTGCCAGTCCGCCGACTCATTTGCCCGTCAGCCCGTCAGTCCGCCGCTTCGCCCGCAGGGTGCCCGGAATTGCAGCCCGCTGCCGCTTTACAGGGAGCGCCGGATGTTGAGCATCCAGGGGTTCTCGATGTTGCGGATGCCTTTCTGGGAGATCAGCTGCGCCAGCGTCAGCCCCATCTGGCGGAAGTCGGTCGAGAGGGTGGTGATCCCGCCCGCGAGGATCTCCTTGAGCGGCGTGTCGTTGTACGAAATGATGCCGAATTCGCGGCCGGGCGTCATCTGCTGCCGCTCGGCCTGCTTGAGCAGCGTCACCAGGTCGCGGTCGCTGACGAGGATGAACAGGTCGCCTTCGCGGATTTCGCGGTCGCGGATCGAGGCGAGGTATTCGTGCCCGAACCCGTGTTCCGCACAGAAGCGCACCAGTCCGTTGTAGCGCTCCTGCGGCTCCTTTTTTTCGTGCTGCACCATCAGCAGCCGTTCGTATTTGCGGATATGCCGCAGCCCGTGGCAGAGCGCCTCGTAGGTGTCCTTTTCGAAGTTTTGCGCCACGGACGAATACCTGCCCAGCAGTTCGGGGTGGAAGTGGTCGAGCAGGAACACCCGCCCCGAGAGGCTTTCGAGCAGCGGCCCAATGCCGGTGAACTTGCCCGGCATGATGATATAGGTGGTGTATTTGCCGTTGGCGTCGGTCACCAGCGCGTCGAAGACCCTGCGGTTGTAGTTGTGGAAATAGAGGTCTACGCTTACGCCTTTGCCGACGTGCTCCATGAACGAGTTGTAGAGGTCTTCCTTGAATTCGTTGAATTCGTTGAAGAGCAGGAAAATATTCTGTTCCGAGGGGATTCGCGCCGAGGCGATGTAGTAGCCCACGCCGGGCGTCGAGGCGATGATGCCGCGCGATTTGAGTTCGCTCAGCCCGGCGAAGACCGTGTCGCGCGAGAGGTGGTAATTCTCGCGGAATTCGTTGATCGAGGGTATCCAGTCCCCCTTCTGGAGCTTCCCTTCGGCGATGCCGTCGATGACGAAGTTGACGACCTGTTTGTATTTCGATTCGTTGTTTTTCATGGCTTTGCACACGCAATGTCGTGCAAATATACGTAAAATCGGGTAATATCGGTACGAACCGGTACGAAAAATAAAAAAAATCATACCAGTTCGTACCAGTATGACGAAATTTTATTTATATTTGCCCAAAAGATCACACAGCGCAATGGAGAAAGGGATCGTTTTCAGCATCGAGGAGTTCGCCATACACGACGGGCCGGGTATCCGCACCACCGTTTTCCTGAAAGGGTGCCCGCTTCGCTGTGCCTGGTGCCACAATCCCGAGGGCATTTCCCCCGAGCCGCAGTATATGGATCGCCGCGACGGCCGCACGATGTGCGGGTACGCGATCTGCTCGGGGGAGCTGGCCGGCAAACTGCTGCGCAACAAGGCGGTATATGCCATGAACCGCGGCGGTGTGACGCTCACGGGCGGCGAGCCGCTTCTGCAGGCCGCATTTGCGGCAGAGGTGCTTGCCGCGTTGCAGGCCGCGGGGGTGCATACGGCCGTCGAGACGAGCGGCTATGCCGCGCCGGATGTTTTCCGCCGGGTGGCGGGGCACGCCGATCTGGTGTTGTTCGACGTGAAACACGCCGACCCGGTGCAGCACCGCCGCTGGACGGGGGTGGACAATGCCCCCATCCTGCGCAACCTGGCATGGCTGTGCGCTTCGGGCCGGCCGTTCGTCGTTCGCATCCCGCTGATCCCCGGGGTGAACGATACGCGGGAGAACATGTTGCAGACCTGCCTGCTGATTAAGGATGCCCCGGGGCTGGAGCGGGTCGAGATCCTGCGCTACCACAAGACCGCCGGGGCGAAGTACGCCATGATCGGCCGGACGTATGCCCCCGGTTTCGATACCGGGGCGGAGCCCCGTGTCCACGACGTTTTCAGCGACTACAATCTTAAAACACTCATACAATGAATCCCAGAATCGAAAACCTGCGCGGCTATATCCTCCGCAAAGAGCACCATGTCCTGCGCCGTACCCCGGCCCGGCTCGGGCTGGACAACCTCAATATCGGGTTTGCAGCGGCCGGAATGCCGCCCGTGAGGCGCTCGGCGGAGATGCTCGCAGCCCTGATGCGTGCCGAACAGCCCGTGATCCTGCCGGGCGAGAAGATCGTATTCACCCGCACCGTTACCGAAGTGCCCGAAATCTTCACCCCGCAGGAGTGGGACGGGATCAAGGCGTCGCACTACATCCACGAGCGCGGGACGGTCTGCAACATATCGCCCGACTACGAAACCACCATCCGCCTCGGGCTCGATGCCCGGAAGGCCGAAATCGCGTCCCGCCTGGCGGACGATTCGCTCGACCAGGAACAGCGTATCTTCCTGGGGTCGGTGGCGCTCTGCATCGAGGCCGTGCAGGAGCTTACGGGGCGTTACGCCGCCCATGCCCGCGAGGCGGGGCAGGCGGATACGGCCCAAGTGCTCGAGGCCGTGCGTACGCGCGGCGCCCGGTCGCTGCGCGAGGCGCTGCAACTGCTGCGCATCCTCCATTTCGCGATCTGGGAGGCTGGCAATTACCACAATACGCTGGGGCGTTTCGACCAGTACATGTACCCCTATTTCCGCCATGACATCGACAGCGGCGTGCTGACCGAGGAGGAGGCGTTCGACCTGGTGGAAGAGTTCTTCCTCGCATGCAACAAGGACAGCGACCTCTATCCCGGTATGCAGCAGGGCGACAACGGCCAGAGCATGGTGCTGGGCGGCCGCGCCGCAAACGGCGACTACCTTTTCAACCGCCTCTCGGAGATGTGCCTGCGGGCCAGCTGCGAACTGGAGCTGATCGACCCCAAGATCAACATCCGCGTCGACGCGGATACGCCCGACGAAATCTTCTTCCTGGGGTCGCAGCTCACCCGCAAGGGGCTGGGATTCCCGCAGTACAGCAACGACGACGTGATCGTCCCGGGGCTCATGAAGAAAGGGTACTCGGAGCAGGACGCCCGCAATTATGTCGTGGCCGCCTGCTGGGAGTTCATCATCCCCAACCATGCGATGGACATCCCCAACATCGACGCCGTGTCGCTCATCGGCTGCGTGCGCGAGGTGTTGCCCGAACTGGAGCAATGCCCCGATTATGCGGCCTTCTACGGCCGTGTAGAGCGGAAGATCGCCGAAAAGGCCGACGCCATCTGCCGCAAGCACCGCAACCTCTACATCGCCCCCGCACCGATGATGTCGCTGTTGATGGACGGCACCATAGAACGGGCGCAGGACATTTCGCTCGGCTCGCGCTACAACAACTACGGCCTGCACGGCACGGGCATTGCCACGGCGGCCGACTCGCTGGCGGCGCTGCGCAAATTCTACTTCGAGGAGCGCCGTTTCGATGCCCCGACGCTGCTCTCGGCGCTGGAGGACGACTTCCGCGGCGCACCCGAATTACAACGCCTGCTGCGCCGGGAGGCTCCCAAGATGGGGCAGGACGACGACTATGCCGACTCCATCGGGCGCGACCTGCTCGCATCGTTCGCACGTGCGCTCGAAGGGCGCCGCAACGAGCGGGGCGGCATCTACCGCGCCGGCACCGGTACGGCCATGTACTATGTTTTCCATGCCGCAGGCCTCGGTGCCACGCCCGACGGCCGCAGTGCCGGGGAGATGATCCCCGCCAACTATTCGCCGAGCCTGTTCATCGACCAGCGCGGGCCCGTATCGGTCATCAAATCCTTCACCAAACCGCGTCTGGAGGATGTGGTCAACGGCGGGCCGCTGACCCTCGAGTTCGACCAGTCGGTTTTCAACAACGAGGAGAGCGTCCGCAAACTGGGCATGCTCGTCAAGACCTACATCGCCCTGGGCGGCCACCAGTTGCAGCTCAATACCGTCAGCCGCGAAAAGCTGCTCGACGCCAAGGTGCATCCCGAGCGGCACCGCAACCTGATCGTGCGCGTCTGGGGCTGGAGCGGCTATTTCGTCGAACTGGACGAATGTTACCAGAACCATGTGATCAACCGGATCGAATTCGGCCTCTGAACCGGCGTGAACCGAAACTGAAAACCAACTAATCCGACCTGATATGAAAACATCCGTTAAAGGCTTCATGTTTTATGTCGCCTTCGTCGCTTCGCTCGGCGGCCTTTTGTTCGGCTTCGACACGGCCGTGATCTCCGGTGCCGAAAAGGCGATCCAGGGGATCTATGCGCTCTCGGACTTCGCGCACGGCTTCACGATCGCCACGGCGCTTATCGGCACCATCGTCGGCGCCCTGGTCTGCGGCGGCCCAGCCGAACGCTACGGGCGCCTGCGCTCGCTGAAGGTGATCGCGTGGCTCTACCTGATCTCGGCCGTGGGCAGTGCCGTGATCGTCAACTGGTATTCGTTCATGTTCTTCCGCTTCCTGGGCGGGCTGGCCGTCGGCGCCTCGTCGGTCGTGGGGCCGATGTATATCGCCGAGATCTCCCCGTCGCACTGGCGCGGGCGTTTCGTGGCCTTCTTCCAGTTCAACATCGTGCTGGGCATCGTCATCGCCTACCTGACCAATTACTGGATCGTGGGGATTCCCCACGACTGGCAGTGGATGCTGGGCATCGAGGCCGTCCCGGCACTGGCCTTCGGCCTGTTGCTGATGACCGTGCCCGAAAGCCCCCGCTGGCTGCTTATCCGCAGCCGTGACGCCGAGGCGCGCCGTGTACTCGAACGCACCACGCGCGAGAATGTCGAAGCCGAAATGGCCGAGATCCGCGCCTCGCTCGCCGGGGCGGGCGATACGGGCGAGCAGCTTTTCCGGAAAAAATATTTCATCCCCATCCTGCTGGCGTTCCTCATCTCGACGTTCAACCAGCTCACGGGGATCAACGCCATCCTCTACTATGCGCCGCGCCTGTTCGAGATGTCGGGCGTCTTCCGCGAGGGGGCGATGATGCAGTCGATCATGATCGGCATCACCAACCTCACGTTCACCATGCTGGGCATGTTCCTCATCGACAAGGTGGGGCGGAAGAAGCTCATCGGCGTAGGTGCCGTGGGGATGTTCGTCTCGCTGGTGCTCGTGGCGCGCGGGTTCTGGCTCGAACGCTTCGAAGGTTACTACATGCTCGTCTGCCTGATGGGCTACATCGCCTTCTTCGCCGTGTCGCTGGGCGCTACGATCTGGGTGGTCATTTCCGAGGTCTTCCCCAATTCGGTGCGTGCCAAGGGGCAGGTGCTGGGCAGCATGACCCACTGGGTGTGGTCGGCGCTGTTGTCGTGGTTCTTCCCCGTCTTCCTTTCGGTCGGCGGCACCTATATCTTCGGATTTTTCGCGCTTATTGCCCTCGGCAGCCTTATCTTTGCGATAAAGCTCCCCGAGACCAAGGACAAATCGCTCGAACAGATACAGAAAGAACTGGTAAAATAAAAACCCGGACATATGAACCGTTCCCTGAAAAAAATTCCCCTTGCGGCCTTGTGTGCCGCCATGGCCGCCGCCTGTGCGGGCGGCGCAACGGACGCCACGATCACGGTCGATGCGTCGAAAGTCGAGGGCAGCGTCACCCCCTGGCTTTACGGGGCCTGCATCGAAGACGTCAACCACGAGATTTACGGAGGCCTTTACGACCAGCGGATCTTCGGCGAGAGTTTCGAGGAGCCCGTGCCCAACCCCCTTTTCGATGACTGCTCGGCCTACGAAGGGGAGTGGCAGGTTGCCGGCGATGAGCTGCTCTGTGCCGCTCATGCGGGTGCCAAGCTGGTTTATGACCCGCTGGAGATGGCTGCGGGCGAGGTCGAGACCGAACTGAAATTCACCCGCGGCGGCGGTGGCGACAATGCCGGCCTGCTGGCCGGGGTTTCGGAGCCGGGCAACGGCGCCGACAATTTCCACGGCTACGAGATAAGCCTTGCGGCCGACGGCCGTAAGGTCGTGCTGGGCAAGCATAAGAACAATTTCACGCCGATCGCCGATGCTGCTGTGTCGTGCGACCCCGCACAATGGAACAGGCTGGGATTCAAGACCGACGGCCGCACGTTGCAGGTTTTCCTGAACGGGGCTTGCGTGCTCCGTGCCGAGGACGACGATCCCGTGCTGGCCAGGGGCAGGGTCGCCCTGCGTACGTGGAATTCCGAGGCGCGGTTCCGCAACGTGAAGGTTACGGCCGACGGTGCGTCGCGCAAACTCGTGTTCCGCACGACGCCGGCCGTGCAGGTCAGCCGGCAGTGGGACGCCTTTTCGACGGGCGGTGCCGTGGCTGCCTACCGCCACGAGGCGGGGGACGCCTATAACGGCGCCTGCTCGCAGAGCGTGGAATTCGTCTCCGGGACGGGAACCGTCGGCATCGCCAATGCCGGACTGAACCGCTGGGGCATTGCCGTGCGCAAGGGGCAGACATTCGAAGGGCGCCTCTACCTGCGCGGGTCGGGCGATGTGGTCGTGGCGTTGCAGAGTGCCGACGGCACGAAGGAATATGCCTCGCAGCGTATCACGGGCATCGGTGCGGCCTGGAAGAAATTTCCGTTCGAACTGACTGCCGCCGCCGCGGACGGGGATGCCCGCTTCGCCCTCTATCTCGACCGCCCCGGCAGGGTGCAGGCCGATCAGGTGACGCTGATGTCCACGGGCGAAGACCGCTTCCGCGGCCTGCCGCTGCGGGGTGACATCGGGCAGGCGATGGTCGACCAGGGGCTGACCTTCCTGCGTTACGGCGGTACGATGATCAACATTTCGGGCTACCGCTTCAAGAAGATGATCGGCGACCGCGACAAGCGGCCGCCCTACCACGGGCACTGGTACCGCTGGTCGACCAACGGCTTCGGCATCGAGGATTTCCTGCAATTCTGCGAGAAGGCGGGCTTCACGGCGGCCTTTGCGGTCAATATCGAAGAGACGCCCCAGGATATGGCCGACATGATCGAGTACCTGAACGGCCCGGTGACGTCGGAGTGGGGGCGCCGGCGTGCCGAGAACGGCCACCCCGAGCCTTACGGCGTGAAATATATCGGCATCGGCAACGAGGAGGTGCTCTTCAACGGCGACCGTGCCGACGAATACGACCACTATGTCGAGCGCTTCAACCTGCTGCACGACGCCATCAAGAGCAAAGACCCGTCGGTGAAACTGATCTCCACGGCGTGGTGGCGTGCCGATTCGCCGAGCATGGAACGCACGTTCCGTGCCCTGGACGGCAAAGCCGACTATTGGGACTACCATCCGTGGGCCGACCAGCTCGCCAGCGGCCGGGAGGTCGAGGCCGAACTGCGCCGTATGCGCGAGCTGTTCCTCAGGTGGAACCCCTCTACCACGATGAAATGCGCCATCTTCGAGGAGAACGGCAACCGCCACGACATGCAGCGCGTGCTGGGACACGTCACGCTTCAGAACGCCGTGCGCCGCATGGGCGACTTCGTGCTGACCTCCTGCGCGGCCAATGCCCTGCAACCCTACCGGCAAAACGACAACGGCTGGGATCAGGGGCAGGTTTTCTTCACCCCGTCCCAGGTGTGGGGGATGCCCCCCTATTATGCGCAGCAGATGGCTGCGGCACACCACCGTCCCCTGACGGTCGGCTGCGGGGTCGAGGGCGCCGACGGGGTGCTCGACGTGACGGCAACCCGCAGCCGCGAGGCGGGGAGCGTCGTGCTCCACATCGCCAATACGGGTGCCGAGCCGCTGCGTGTGGGCCTGCGCGTGGACGGGATGAGGAAGGTTTCCCAAGCCCGCATGGTTTCGCTCTCGGGCGACCTCGACGCGGTGAACACCCCCGAAGAGCCGCGCCGCATCGCCCCCGTCGGGCGGGAACTGCCGGCCCGGGCTGCGCAGACTGTCGACATAGCGCCCTACTCCTATACGATCGTGGTGCTGGATGAATAACCCTGAAAAACCGAAGATTATGAATCTGAAAAGAACCATGCTGGCGGCGCTCGTGGCCGCCGTGCTGATCCCCGGCGGGCTTTGGGCGCGCGGGAAAACGGGCAATGCCCGAATCAAGGTCGACATCGAACGCCAAAAGGGCGAAATCGACCGGAATATCTACGGCAACTTCGTCGAGCACCTCGGCCGCTGCATCTACGGCGGGCTTTACGAGCCCGGATCGCCCCTTTCGGACGAGAAGGGCTACCGCCGGGACGTGCTCGAAGCGACGCGGGCGCTTCGCACATCGCTGGTGCGCTGGCCGGGCGGCAACTTCGTCTCGGGCTACCACTGGGAGGACGGCATCGGCCCGCAGGCCGGGCGCCCGACGCGCATCGACCTGGCATGGGGCTTCCGCGAGAGCAACGCGTTCGGCACCGATGAGTTCGTCGAGTGGTGCCGCCGTGCCGACACCGAGCCCTATTTCTGCGTGAACCTCGGCACGGGGACGATGGACGAAGCTCGCAACTGGGTCGAGTACTGCAATGTCGAGAAAGGCACCTACTGGTCCGACCTGCGCCGCCGTAACGGCTACGAGAAACCCCACAAAGTGAAATACTGGGCCCTGGGCAACGAGATGGACGGCCAGTGGCAGATGGGGCACAAGAACGCCGAGGATTACGGCAAGTTCGCCCTCGAGACGGCCAAACTGATGAAGTGGATCGACCGGGACATCAAACTCGTCGTGGCCGGGTCGAGCGACTACAACGGCAACTGGATCGACTGGAACCGTACCGTGCTGGAGTACCTGAAGAATCACGCCGACTACATCGCCCTGCACAACTACGTCGAGAACCGGAGCAACGATTATTACAAGTTCATGGCCACGACGCGCTTCGCCGAGAAGGCTATCCGCATCACCGAGGGGCTGATCGCCGAGGCTATGACCAAGGCCGAACGCAAGGATCCGATCTACATCGCCTTCGACGAGTACAACGTATGGTACCGCGCCAAGGGCGAGGAGGGCAACGAGGAGGTCTACAACCTCGAAGATGCGCTGGTGGTATCGACTTTCCTCAACATCTTCGTCCGCAACGCCCATGTGGTCAAGATGGCCAACATGGCGCAGCTGGTCAACGTCATCGCCCCGATCTTCTCCACCAAGGAAGGTTCGTGGTACCAGACGATCTTCTACCCGTTGCAGCTCTTCGCCACGCATTGCCACGGCACGTCGCTCGACACCTTCGTCGACTGCGACACCTATGCGCTGGGCGGGGAGCGGATCCCTTACCTCGACGTATCGGCGGCCTATGACAACGAGGCCGGCGAAGTGATCGTGAACGTCACCAACCGCCACCGGGAGCAGGCCATCACGACCGACATCCTCTGCCAGACAGGACGTTTCGACGGCAAGGCGACGGTATACGAGGTCAACGGCCCCGACATCAAGGCCGAGAACTCGATGACCCGTCAGGCCGTGAAAACCGTGACCAAAGAGGCGCAGGCGCGGGGCGACCGGTTCACCTATGCCTTCCCGGCGCACTCGTTCACGCTGATCCGCATCCCCGTCGTAACCGACTGACAGCACCCTGCCCGGCGGCAGGCGCCGTCGGCCCCGGGGGGGGCTCCCGAACCCGAATAAAATGAAACAGAACTTATTAATCGTATTTTTTATGGCAGGAATGCTTTCCGGATGCGGCTCCGAGCGGCATTCGCAGGTCTCGCGTGCCGCCTTCCGCTCCACGGTGGACGGCAAGGCGACCGACCTTTACACGTTGAGGAATGCCCGCGGGCTGGAGATGACGGTGACCAATTTCGGCGGCCGCGTCGTCGAATTATGGGTGCCCGACCGCGACGGCAATTTCGCGGACATCGTGCTGGGGCACGACAACCTCGGCGCTTACGTCGATCAAACCGGAGAGCGGTTCCTCGGCGCCACCATCGGCCGTTACGGCAACCGTATCGCCGCAGGGCGCTTTACGCTCGACGGGAAGGAGTATACGCTGCCCCTGAACGACGGCCCCAACAGCCTGCACGGCGGTGCCAAGGGCTTCGACATGGTTGTGTGGGATGTCGTCGAGGTGACGCCGCAGAAGATCGTATTGGCCTGCCTCTCGCCCGACGGCGATCAGGGATACCCCGGGAACCTGAAGGTTACGATGACCTACGAGCTGACCGACGACAATAGCTTCGTCGTCACACACGAGGCCACGACCGACCGCCGTACGGTCGTCAACCTCACGCACCACTCGTTCTTCAACCTGCACGGGGCGGGCGGGCCGCCGATCAACGACCATGAACTGATGATCGCAGCCGATTTCTTCACGCCCGTCGATTCGACGCTCATCCCCACCGGCCGCCTGATGCCCGTCGAAGGCACGCCTATGGATTTCCGCCGTCCGGCACCGATCGGGTCGCGCCTCGATGCCGATTTCGAACAGCTCCGCCACGGCCACGGCTACGACCACAATTGGGTGCTGTCGCGCAGGAGCGCCCATGACCTGGAGCTGGCGGCTACGGTCTATGAACCCGCTGCGGGGCGTTATATGGAGGTTTGGACGACCGAACCGGGCATTCAGTTCTACGGCGGTAATTTCTTCGACGGCTCCCTGGTCGGCAAGGGCGGCAAATCCTACGGCCGCCGCGCTTCGCTGGCGCTCGAGACCCAGCACTTCCCCGACAGCCCCAACCATCCCGGCTTCCCCTCGACGGTGCTCGGCCCCGGCCAGCGCTACCACCATGTCTGTGTCTACAAGTTCAGTACCCGGTAGGTATATCCCGATCGCTGAAACACCCGGGTTCGTCTTGCGGGCCCGGGTGGCTTTTTACATGGACGAGCAGGTTGCCGTCTAAATGGTAGACATATTTGTACAGTCTGTCGCCGTGTACCGCTCGAAGCTCCGCATGTTCCCGTTCAGGCCGTGATTCAGGTCGCGTTCGACCCGGGCGGGTATAATAGAACCGCTCCGGAGGCTGTGAAAGTATCCGGAGCTGTTAAGTATACGGACTGACCGGAAAATATTTTTCTGCGAGCGGGTCTATCGAGTTGAACCGTGCGTTCATACCCTGCAATCTGGCCTGCGAGTCGTATAGGTCGACGCAGAACCTGGACAGGAATTCTTTTCCGTTGTATCGGAACGTGTTACCGTCCGACGTTGCCAAAGAACTGTTTTTATGCTGCATGCCGTATGGCATGTAGTCGTATTCAGCAGTAACGACCCCGTTCTGGTTTACGATCGCCCTCACGCTCCCCAGATGGTCGTTCAGGAAATAGCGGGTATCGTATTCTTCACCCAGTCAGCCAATGCGTCCCATGGCAAAGGGAGCGCTCTCGAATGCGGGCTTTGCCGAGTCTAAGCTGTAACGGACGCTTCCGATATACAAGTATCCGTTACCCCGGACGTCAGTCGAGGCGACCTTCTCGCCATTCCAAAGATAACAATAATTTGCTAAAAACAGTTTTCCCGCCTGCGAATGCAGCTCCGCAGGTGCGATTTTTTGCGGCAGGTTGAGGAAATCGTATGAGATTTTCAGTTGATTCTGACCGTCATATACCAGATTTCCCATCGCGTCGTATTCGAAGGGATTGTCTGCCTCCTCAATGCCGAAGGCTACCTTTCCCTCCGAGTCTTTTGTGCCGGGATAGTGTTTTACACGGACGAGTTGGTTGCCGTCGAGGAGGTATTTATACTTGAGAATTTCATCGCCGTTGTAGCGTTCGAAACTCCGTATGTTCCCGTTCAGGTCGTATTCCATCCTGCGCTCGGTAAAGGTGTTGTCCCTGAGCGGGGAAAATCCGGGAAAATTTTCGGACGGTTCGCGTTTATACAACTCGGCATCGGTCAGGCGCCCCAGCATGTCGTACGAATAAGCATAGGTGTTATCCCCCATGACGTCACGTCCCCGGTTCCAGGATATTTCCGCGATATTTCCCGAATATAGGGGTTTGGCGGCCTGCGGTTTGAAATAATTGAGTTGTTCGGTGAAGATAATATTGTGAATCCAGAGCGTATCCCCGGTTTGCAGGTTTACCGATGGGGCTTTGATTCTGTGCGTGATTCCCGAGAGCCAGCCCTGGATGTTGTATTTGTGTTCGGTCTCCAAGCCGTTTCCGGCGGTTTTTGTTTGCAGGCGTCCCAACTCGTCGTATGCGGACGCAACGTCGGCGCAGACCTTGCCGTTTATGGAAACTACCTCGCGCAGTTGTCTGCCCCGCCCGTCGTAGGTGTAGGCATAACGGAGATTCAGAGGTTCGCCTTCGGAAATATTATGTTGCTCGTCGCGGATCAGGATATTTCCCGAATAGTCGTATTTGTAGCTGATGCGCAAACCGTAACCGAGCGGGGTGGTTTCGACCGACTGGATTACCCGGTTGCGGGCATCGTAGTAGAATGTCCGGCGTGCGGACAGGGGGGCTTTCCTGGCCGGGGAGAATACGGATTTGTCGAATGTTTCGAAAATCTCCTCATGCGTTTTCAGCCCGCGGACGTTTGTACTGCGGATGGTTTCGTCGGTCACCTCGGCGACGGGAAGGAACGCATGTGTGCCGAATGCCGGAGAATCCAGCCGGTATTCGTCGTAAATATAACGCTCGGTATCGTGCGGTTCGGTGACGCCGAAAGCGAGGTTTGTGACGGCCGGATCATATGTTACGGGGCGGTAAGGCTCTTCGGGGTTGACCGGGAGGAGCGGGTCTTCGGGATCGACAGGGAGTACCGGATCTATGGGAACAGGGTCGGGGGTGACTGGGTCTGGCGGGCCTTCAGGATCCGAAGGGGTTGAAAACCTATGAGAAACTCGCCGTGCTGGGTGACGATGCCGGGGAACCCCGGTATGTGGAGCGCACTTATTTCTACGATTATAAAAAGAGGCTCATGCAGGTCGTCGAACGTAATCCCGAAGGCGGGATTTCCCGTACGTCCTACGATTACGATCTTGTGGGAAATGTCGTGCGCTACAAAGAACTTCGCCAGCCTTATGCCGGTGCCGATGAAGATATGGTGACTGCCTCATATGTCTATGACAACCGCAGGCGCTTGATCCGCGAAGTCAGGGCTTTAAATTACGAGAATTCCGTGGCTGTGGATTATGAGTATGACGACCTTGGGAAATTGGTCGGCAAAACAACGCGTAACGGAGGTTTGAATACGACGATGGCATATAATCTTCAGGGGTGGCAGACGGATATGCAGGTCACGGACAGCGGCAGCCCGCTGTTCGATACGCATCTGCGCTATTATAATCCTCAGCATGGACAGACTACGCCCAGCTACGCGGGTAATATTTCGGAATGGACATGGCGGCAGGGTGGAGAGTCCGACGAAAACACGTATGCCTTCACCTATGATAGCCATTCCCGCCTGACGGATACCGATCAGTATATTAATGGGGAGTTTGATAATCAGTTTGTCGAAGATTACATGTCGTATGATTACAATGGTAATATTAAGTTTCTGAAACGCTATGAGCATGGAATTCTGAAAAATTATTACGTATATCGTTATAATGGGAACCAGTTGACGGCACTCGACGATTTATCGGCTTCGCCTCCTGCAACCTCTTCCTGGATAACACCTGCTTCCTCTGCCGCTCTTGGCGATCCCGATCCGACCCCCGATCCTGCCGTGCCTGTTATCCCTCGCGACACGATCTACAGCGGTGTAGGGTATGTCTACGATTCCGCGGGCAATGTGCTTTACGATTCCCATACGGGTTTGAACCTCCGCTATAACCAGCTGAACCTGATCGAAAAAGTAATGCGTGGCGATACGATTGTTGCAAAATATTCGTATCTTTCGGATGGTACCAAGCTCTCGGCGACGGACTCCGCGGGCAACGGTCTTTACTACTCGGGTTCTTTGATATATACCAAGCATGGCACTGCCCTGACGATGGAGAGCTGCGCCTTCACGGGCGGTCGTTTTGTTGCGACAGCTACGGGTGTCGAAGCCCGCTATTTCGTGACCGACCATCTTGGCAGCGTACGTGCGGTAGTCAACGGCGATGGCGAAGTGCTGGAACGCAACGATTACTATCCCTTCGGTAGTCGTTGGGACGACGGCTTGCTGTCGGACAACCGCTACCGCTACAACGGCAAGGAGGCTCAGGCTTTTCTGAACAATCCCTACCTGGACTACGGAGCCCGGCAGTACGATTCGGACGGTGGTATATGGCTTGGTAAGGATCCTTTGATGGAAAAGTATTATCCGATAAGTCCGTATTCATTTTGCGCTAATAATCCGATCAAATTTGTTGATTCGGATGGAAGAGATATAAAAATCTGGTATAAAGATAATAATGGTCTGAGTAGATCCTATGTATATTCAGGAGGTTCCGTGACAGTTGTTAATAAATTTGTTAATCAGGTAGTCGAGGCATATCAATATAATAAACGAAATACCGGGGGCGATAATCCGATGACAAAAGCTGTCGAAGGGAATGTTATGATTAATATTATGCAAACGATGGCCCTAATGGATATCGATCTGCATTTAATACGATAGACTGGAACCCGGAACTTGGGCTTGAAACTGAAACCACAGTTTTATCGCCTGCGACTTCTGCAGATCATGAATTTGACCATGGATTGGATGATATTGCATCACCGGATGAACACGCGAAAAGAGCGTCGACTCCAGATGCTCAATATGATACAAAAGAAGAACGTCGGGTGATAACCGGCTCTGAACAAAAAACAGCTAAAGCAAACGGAGAAATAAAAGGAAATTTACCGACGAGAAGAAATCATAAGGGACGTGATGTTATAACGACAGGGGTAACTTCGTCTGTCATTGATCCCACAAAACCACAAGCATATGAAAAGCGTCAAAAGGAAATACGAGATGATTCCAGTATTCAATGGGGAAATTTTTAAATCGTGGTTTATTATTTGCATTGCTATATGCACGGCAAGTTGCAGTAAGGCTGTTTACGTTAATCTGGAGAGCGTAGAAGCGATTCGATTTTTCTATTTGCCAAAAGGTGTTGAGACTCAACATGCTGTTTGCGATTATCGCGATGTTCGTACTTTTACAAATATAGTGCAGGATACGATCATTTATGATCGTAAGATAATCAGTCAATATATTGGATACGTTAATAAATTAAGACCTGTGAAACAGAGGAATAATGATTTTCGCATTTATTCGATTATTAAATTCAAAAATAGCGATGAATATTTTCATCTTGGATTCGGAGAAAATTTCGGAGTCGTTTTTGAACAACAACAGATGAAGGATTATCCAAAACTATTCCGATGGTTACACGATTTATTATACTCGGCACCGTATAACAAGAATTTGCCGATGCATGAAGGTGAGAATGGTATTATTCGGATGTGAGATTTCAGAGATTATTTGATGACAATCTTGATATAGATAGTCTTTTAACATTATTCTATATCCTATGATTTTCTGCCGACTGATATATCAGTCGGCAGTTTTTTAATGTATATGAAGATAACGTTTTCTGATGCGTTTGTCAATAGATGATATTGATTTGTATTGTCTGGGGCAAAGAAATACTATCCCTCGCGACACGATCTACAGCGGTGTAGGGTATGACTACGATTCCGCGGGCAATGTGCTTTACGATTCCCATGCGGGTTTGAACCTCCGCTATAACCAGCTGAACCTGATCGAAAAAGTAATGCGTGGCGATACGATTGTTGCAAAAAATTTGTATCTTTCAGATAAGTACCAAGTTCTCGGCGACGGATTCTGCGGGCAACGGTCTTTACTACTCGGGTTCTTTGATATATACCAAGCATGGCGCTGCCCTGACGATGGAGAGTTGCGCCTTCACGGGCGGTCGTTTTGTAGCGACAGCTACGGGTGTCGAAGCCCGTTATTTCGTGACCGACCATCTCGGCAGCGTACGTGCGGTAGTCAACGACGATGGCGAAGTGCTGGAACGCAACGATTACTATCCCTTCGGCTGGCTTGGTAAGGATCCTTTGTCGGAAAAGTATTATCCGATAAGTCCGTATGTGTTTTGCCTTGGTAATCCGATTTTGTATAAAGACCCGGACAGGATTAGCCCCGATATATGATCCAGAGGGAAATTTAATTGGAACAGATGACGGTGGTTTACAGGGTGAAGCCATCATAATGAATCGTGACGATTTCATTCAAGGAATGGCTCATGATGATGCTATTGTATATAATATGGGTGAAAGTGGTTTTGTCAGTGATGATGCTCGAATGAGATATGAAAATAGTTACCAAGGGTTAGCCGATCGACCGGATTATGATGGTAAACTTACCTTAAAAGAGGCAAATGAATGGTATAGGAGTGGTAGCGGAGAGCCATTATATGTTGATGCCTCTAAAATTGATTTATCGCCTGTTACCACGCAAGACCTTGAAGAGGGAATCGGGAAGTATATTAATTTTGCCTCCCTTTCGTATGCAAATAAAGAAACAGGCCTTGTTTATGGTAATATAAAACTTACGCTCATAGATTCCGATGGAACTGTGAAATTAGGTGGGGTAAATGGTTTGTTGGATAATTATGGTTTTGAGATGCATAAAGGGGGAAGTGTGTTTAGAAATATGGCAACGAGAATAGGGCGAGTTGTTGCTGGTAAGGGTGTTTCATATAATATATATAATTACAATAATGGGAAGGTTAAGGTTAAATAATAAAAAATCATTAAGGATAATAATACTTCTTTTATGTGTGCTCTGCATCATTGTCTTTATGATCGTTTTGAATCTTGATAAGTTTACGTATGACAATGATTTAGAACAAATATTGGGGGTGAAGCAAGTTACAATTGAAAATAAGAAATTAGTTGATAGCTGGGCTGTTGGTGAATGGTATGTCTGTGAATCATATGAGCTGGACAAAATGAGTCTTAGTTCATTTCTTTCGATGCCGGCGCCCAAAAATAACATTTATTTATCGGATGATAAATGGATAAGAGTGGACTGGGAGAGATTGCCTGTAAATGATGCGTATTCCGCTGTCGAATCGATGATTATTAATTATGCTGCGAATGCATCTCTAAACAGAATAATTAATGAAATAAAGAATGTATTATCGTCTAATAATGGATATTATTCTTTTTTAGTCCAACCGTCTTTTGATATTCCAGAGAAAATTCTTTTCTGTTTGTTGGATGTAAAAGGACACCGCTTATATGTTGTTGATCTGAAAATATAGACATCAATAAGTTTGTCGGAATATTGTAAATTAAGAATCGAGGTTTGTTTATTGCAAATTTCGATTCTTTTTTTGCCGCTATAACCAGCTGAACCTGATCGAAAAAGTAATGCATGGCGATACGATTGTTGCAAAATATTCGTATCTTTCGGATGGTACCAAGCTCTCGGCGACGGACTCCGCGGGCAACGGTCTTTACTACTCGGGTTCTTTGATATATACCAAGCATGGCGCAGCCCTGACGATGGAGAGTTGCGCCTTAACGGGCGGTCGTTTTGTTGCGACAGCTACGGGTGTCGAAGCCCGTTATTTCGTGACCGACCATTTGCCATTCGATAACAGGAACGGAGTTATATGATTTTTTACAAAAATGTATTACAGCCGGCGTACCTATCACCTCAAATTAACTATAAAATGAAAAAGTTGAATGACACAGCAATTGCCGTTCTTGCAATTGTAAGTACGATTCTTAGTTACCTTTCATGGGGATTAATGGCTCTTATGGTACTACTAGTCCCACCTATTGACAATACTAATTTAATCTCTTCATTTGTTGACCTTTATTATATTATATTGTTACTCTTTCTCCTTTTTCTCCTTTGGGGATGCAGAAGATTATACCAAAAATATAATCGAGCCGAGGTTCAAGGTGCGTTTCGACGTGGGCAAGTATTATTTATTTTTTTGGTTTCGTTCACAATAAAATATTTCTTAAACGGGATAATGCTCGTAACTTCTGTAGGGGCTCTTTTCATACCTTATGGTCTTGATATTATTTTCATAATCCCGATCTCTGTTTTTGTGAACCTGAAAATCGCACATCGAAAAATACATTGACCTTTAGGCGGGTGGTGGACAGTGGTATTGCCTTGGCTGTTGCCGGAGCGTGAACAGCCGGATACCTGCCTGTAAAAGCCTTGGATACAGGACAGGCTGCACCGGAATCGGATGCAGCCTGTCTTTGCGGAGGGCGGTTCGGGTGGAATATCCCCGCCGTAGCCTTTTCCCGGCCTACCTTTTCCCGGCCTATTTCAGGAGTACGAACCGGTTTTCATAGGGTTTCAGCGCCAGCGAAGTGACGCTTCGGCCGTCCAGCGGACGCCCTGTCGCATCGGCCGCCGTAAAGGGCAGTTCGCGTCCCGAGGCGTCGAGCAGGGTGAGGGTGCCTGCCTGCCCGTCGGTTTCCCGCAGGTTGATCAGGATGCCCTCTCCGCTGGCTGCGGGGGTGCATGAGGTGATCAGCACATGGCTGCATCCGCTGCGCAGGAATGAGCGGTCGCGGGCGTTGCCGTTGGCCTTCGTGGCGGCCGGCATGACGCGGGTGCAGAGCGGGATGCGTGCACTCCAGCCGAACTGCGATGCGGCCGTGTTCGAGGTGTCCCGGGTTGAGCTGATGACGAACCCGCACTTGAATTCCCCTTCCTGCGAAGCGCGGAAATTCGTCGTCCAGTAATTGTTCATCAGCCACGGGAAGACATGCGGCTTTTCATAGGTGCGGGGCTGGCGATAAGGGTCGTCGAGCAGTTTTCCGAGCAGGTAGAGCGGTACCTCGCTGCCGCTTACGAGAATCTGGGCGTCGTCGTTGCGTGCCGCGACGAAATTCTGCACGGTGTTCCACGAGGCGCTCGTGCCGGGGATCTGGTCTTCGCCGGAACGGACTACGCCGCCCGGTACGTCGAACGTGAGTTTCGCATTTTCCAGCAGCCACGGCATGGCGACGTAGATCGCCGAAGGATCGGTCTCGGGGTTGCGGATGAAATCGTAGCCGAGCTCCACGCGTTTCACGTCGTTATACAGGCGTACTTCGACCTGCACGCCGAATTTTTCGTCGCATCCCTCGGCTTTGCCCGTGAAGCGGACGCTCTGGTAAATATCGCCCGACGTTACGCCCGGGCAGTGCACGTCGGAGAGCGAAGAGCGCCGGTAATTGTCGAATACTTTGCGTTCCATTTGGCGGCGGTCGCCGTTGAGCGATTCATAGACGAAAGCCCCCAGCTTCCATTCCGAGTCCGGGTCGACCATCTCCCGTCCCAGCTCCTTGTCGTAGAGCGAGGCGATCGTCCCCGAAGCCGGGTCGAAGACGATCCTGTAGAAATCGTTTTCGAGGCTGTTGTCCCGGAGTTCCGTGCGGCGGGGTGCCGCGGCCTTGCCGTCGCCGAGTACGATTTCGAAGGTCTTGTAACCCATGGCGGGGATTCCTTCCGCCCAGATGGCGTAATAGCGTCCTTCGCGGCGCGAGCGGATGGGCTGTACGCGCAGGGCTTTCCCGGCTGCATCGACGATCCGGAACTCGCGGTCGGCCGGGATCAGTTCGAAGTCTATGTAGACTGTCGCCAGTTCCGAGCGTTCCCAGCCGAGCGGGTTGAAGAACGTGAGCGTCGGGTGCGTCGAGCGGTAGAGGGTGCCTTGCAGGCGGCCTATGGCATCTTCATAGAGCAGTTGGGTGCTTTTGAGCGCCTCCCATACGTAGGAGCCCTTTTCAGCCCATTGCACCTGTGAATTTTCGCATCCGGGATTCCAGATGCTTTCCGCAGCCCCGAAGGTGTGCTCGTCGTAGAAGAGCAGGTTTTCGTGGATGCGGCGCAGTTCTTCGTGTGTCCCGCCGCTTTGGCCTGTCCCCTCCATTTGGGCCATCGAGAGCATCGCTTCGATGGCGACCAGGTCGGATTGCGTTTTGCGTGAGGCCGCCGTCTCGCGTGCCGCCGACCCGAACCCGTCCGTCCACCAGTCGGGGTAGGCGGCCCGGTATACGGGCAGCTTGTCGCCGTACTGGGAGTCGATGCGCCCGAGGAATTCGTGTGCCGTGGCGCTGCGTAGCTTCGGCCATGCGTAGCGTTCGTTCCATGCGCGGATCAGGTCGCACTCGCGCATCGACGGGGGCGAGTTGTCGGTCAGGTATCCCGAGTATTGCACGGCGATGACCGGGAACGGGTAACCCGTGCGTTTGAGGTTGCGGATGTACCCGAATACGCCGTCTTCCAGGCGGGCCATATCGCCCGTGTGGATGCCCCACGAGTTCCCGGTATGGTAATGGTCGCTGCGGAACATCAGCATTCCTTTGCCCGACGGGGACTCCCAGCGGTAGAGTGTCGGACGGTCGAACGGGACGAGGGCGCGGTGGTTGTTCGACCCGATCGAAAAATATTTCACGCCCAGGTCGGGCAGGTAATCCGCCAGGCACCATGCGATGCCGTTCACGTCGTTCTGCATGGCTGTTTCGACCGGCAGCCCCAATTCCCGGAATCGGGCCACGGGCTCGAGGAACGTCTTGTAATTGTTCTCGCCCGACAGCTCGGACATGTTGAAGAACATGGCCGTCACCTCGATCTGCCCTGCCTTGACGTACCTGATGAATTTGTCCACCTGTGCCTTGGGACGTATGCGCAACCATTCGCGTACGGGCCACGAGGCTTCGCATGTCCAGCGGAACTTCGCGTCGTCCGGGTAGTCGGCCGTCAGGTCGCAGTATTCCACGGCATAGTCGATATAGCGCAGGTGCTCGGTGAGTATTTCGGTCTGCGGTTTGGTATAGCCGATGTCCGTGTGCGTGTGCTGCACCAGGTAGACGGTGTATTTGTCCGCCGGGGCGATTTCCACCGCCGCCGACAGGGCTTTCCCGCGGTTGGGATGCACTTCGAAATCCACCGTGCGGCCTTCGTACCCTTCGGGAATGTTGACCTCGACGGTGTTTATCCCGCGAGACAGTGTGACCGTCCCGCCCGGTTTGCCGTCGTAGTTCCATCCGGCACGCTGGGGCTTGCCCCAGTTGACGAGGGTCAGCGTCACCGGGTGCAGCAGCTCCTCTTCGGTGCGGCCGTAAATCAGCCCCGGCTGCGAGTGACTTCCGATGAGTGCGATGCCGTCGCCGGGGCGTGTGCATTTCACGCTGCGGTCGGCTTCGAGGACGATGGCGTCCCAGACGAGCCAGCTGCCGCCGGCATTGCGGATCGTGAGGAGGTTTTCCCCGGCGCCGAATGTCCCGGCCGGCAATAGGGCCTCGATCGCAAGGCCGCGTGCCGAGGTGCGTTTGGTATCCGGGTAGTTGATGTCGTCCCCGGCAGGCGCCTGCACCGAGGTGCGGAACCCGCCTGCGGAGATTTCGATCGTCGGGGGTGACGAGGCCTGCGATTCGACCAGGTAGAGTGTCAGCCGCATCTCCGCCCGGGAGGCTTGCGCATCGGCCCCGAAGCGGATCAGCAGCGATCCGTTGCCGTTGCCGGCCCATCCGTCCTGGGGCCCGGGCAGGATATAGGGGATCTCTCCCGGTGTGCTGCGCCCTACGTCGTACGCGGCCGCCGCGCCGGGGAACCGGCCCAGAAGGTCGGAATACGCGCCGTCGTACAACGCGAACTCGGCGGCCGAACCGTCTTTGCGGCCGATTTCCCATACGGGCCTGTAGGGTGTTGCCGACAGGCTGCCCCATAGCAGGGCCGCCAATACGGCGAGGATGGAATGCTTGTGTCTTTTCATATCGGAATTTTTGGGTTATTCGGGGTCAGTCCATTTTACGTCGGTCATTTTTGCCACATGCCTGCCGGTCATGTCGGTGATCTCCGAGCCGACGTTGAGCGTCAGCGGCCAGTAGGCTTTCAGCCCTTCCTCAGTCCCGGAGAAGTCGCATGCCACATCGGCTGCGGCCTCGGCCTCGGTGCGTACGTCCGCCCAGATCGAAACGTGCTGGATGTTGCCGCGCATGTAGCGGTTCGAGTAGGAGGGGGCGGTGCCCAGCTGCAGGTTGCAGGTCGGCTCCACGATGGCCTTGCCACACGCGAAGCTCTTTACCAGCCGTCCGTCCAGATAGAAGTGCATCTTGTCGTTGGCCTTGTACGTGGCTGTGATGTGGTACCACTTGTTCAGCTCGATCGTGCAGCAGGTGCCGCCCTTCCAGCTCCCGTCGTTGACGTAGAACTGCAGGTTCGCGCCGTTGTTGCGGATCATGATGGCACCCTTGCCCTGCTCGCACGAGATGACGTTCTGGTCGCCCGCTGCGAATTCGTCGAAACGTATTTTCATCTCCCACGTCAGCTCTTCCGTGAGATCCCAGTCGCCTGCGGGCCCGAGGTTCATCTTCGACCCGGCGTTGAAATAGGGGATTCCGGCCTTGACGATGTTCTCCCGGAAGGCTTTTATCGCTTCTTCGAGCTGTTTGCAGGCGTTCCGGTAGCCTTCGTCCCGCGAGGTGTTGTGCATGATGTAATAGGCCTGGTCGATGCGGGCCTGCAATGCCTTCTTCGATCCGGGGGCCGTGTCGCCCTCTTCGATCCCTTCCGTCGACTCTTCGACGAGCGATTCCGCCTGGCGGATCAATGCCATGAGCGTCTGATGTGCTTCGGAATAGTCGTCGTCGCTGCATGCGCATAACACCAGTGCCGCGCAGAGGAAGGCTGCGAATTTTTTCAGTATGGTTTTCATGGTCGTTTACTGCATTAGGTGTTTAATATCCTTCGTTTTGTCCCAGGGTTCTCCAGTCGGGCATACCGTCGAACTGCGTCTGCGGGATGGGGCGTACGACGTGGTACTCCTTGATGTTGTCCTTTGCGTCGGGGTTGTAGATCCTCACCTGGTCGATGAGCCTGCCGAAGCGTTTCAGGTCGAGCCGCCGCTGCCACTCGCCGAAGAGTTCGCGGGCGCGTTCTTCGAGGATGAAATCGAGCGTCATGTCCTCTTCGGTGACCTTCATGGCCTCTTCGTATTCGGGCTTTTCGTGGTTGACGGCGCGTTTGCGCAGCTGGGTTATGTCCTCGGCGGCACCCTTCAGGTCGCGGTTCTCCGTGCTCCGGATACGCGCCTCGGCACGGATCAGGTAAAGTTCGCCCAGCCGGATCACAGGGTAGCTGCGATCCGACAGCTCCGACATGTTGCCCGGCCGGGTGTGGTCGTAGAACTTGGTCATGCCGATGAACGTCCAGCGATCCTGCGGGATGCCGTCGGCGTTGAACATGTCGTTGCGGTCGAATACCGTGAAGGTCTTTTCCATGCGCTTGTGTTCCTCGACGGGCAGTACGTCGGGACAGAGGTAGAGCGCCGTGTCGATGTATTCGCGCCACTGGTTGAGCGGGAAGGCCGAACGGTCGTCGGCCGGGTCGTTGTAATACCATACCCATTGGTGCAGGTCGCTCCAGCGTTTGTCGGCGTCGCGGTCGAACAGATCCATGAAGTAGGTCGAGGGGATCGCCTGGCAGCCGCCGTAGCCCGTCCATTTGAGCATGGTCTGCACGCCCGGGAAACGGTCGATATACATGGCATACCATGACCAGTAGCCGTTGGCCTGGCGGAAGGCGTCGTCCTCGGTGAATTCCGTCGTCCAGATGAATTCGTTGTTGGTCTTGTCGTCGGCCCACAGGTCTTTGAGCGAGGGGCAGAGCTCCAGCCCGTAGTGGCCGATCACCTGCGATGCCATGTCTGCGGCCTCGTCCCACTGTTCGTTGTAAAGGTACATGCGTGCGAGCAGCGCCTTGGCTGCGGGCATGTCGATGCGCCCCGATTCCGTAGTGCGCGTGTCGGGGAAGAGCCCGATGGCCGTCTCGAGTGCGCCGATGATCTCTTCGTAGAACTTCGCGCGGGGCGAACGGCGGGCTTCGGTGCCCTCGGTCTCGTCGGTTGTCATCGGCAGGTAGCTGTCGCCCCACGTCTCGGTGACGATCCACAGGAACAGGGCCCGCATGACATACATCTCCGCTTTGAACTGGCTCTTTTCGTCTTCGTCGGCAAAGGGCGTCTGGTCGATCGTTTCGAAGAACAGGTTGATGTTGAACAGCGCTTTGTAGCAGTGGTTCCACAGCCATGCCACATTGCCGTTGGTGGCGTCGAGCCCGTAGTAGTCGCACAGGCCCACATCGCCCTGGTTCTTGCCGCGCAGGTAGATGTCCGTCCCCAGCTCGGTCATCAGCGGCCACTGTCCGTCGCCGCCGTAGAGGTTGTTGATCTTGGTGTAGCTCTGGTATACCAGCGCCTTGATGCCGTTTTCCTCCTTGAATATCTCGGTCGTCGACCCGTAGGTTTCTTCTTCGAGGAAGCTCTGGCATCCGGTCAGCCCTATCGTAAGTGCCGCCGCAAACAGGATGAATATCTTTTTCATGGTCTGGTTTTCGGATTTTAAGTTAGAACTGGACATTCGCGCCGAAGATATAGAACGACTCCCACCACGAGATGCCGCCCGTGTTCTGGAACTGGCTGTAACGCCACGGGGTGTTCATGGTCACATAGAAGCGCGTCTTCTTCACCACGCGCCCCATCCATGCCCGGGGCAGGGTGTAGCCGAGCGTGATGTTGCGGATGTTCACGTAGCTGTTCTTGTAGTAGCCCGTGGCGTCGAGGTATTTGATCGACTGTCCTTCGACCGGGCGTGGATGTCGGTCGGAGGGTTTTTCGGGTGTCCAGTAGTCGATCTTGTAGGTGTTCCAGCGTCCGAGCTGGTTCGCCCATTCGCTCGTGCTGCGGCCGTCGTGGGCCAGCGAGCCGAACTCGCCGTATACGTCGACCGAGAAGTCGATGTTCTTCCACTCCGCATTGATCTGCAGGCCGCCGACCCAGTCGGGGCGTGTCGTGCCGAGGATCGTGCGGTCGTTGCCGTCGATCTTGCCGTTGCCGTCCAGGTCGGCGACCTTGACCTCGCCGGGTTTCTGTCCGTAGATCGCAGCCAGGTCGGCTTCGTTTTCCTGCCAGATGCCTACCTGTTTGTAATTATAGTGTACGCCGTTGACCGGATAGCCTACGAACAGGCCGTTGTTGATGTCTTCCTTCATCTTGGGATCCTGCAGGCGTACCAGCTCCTCCTTGTTGCGGTAATACGAGAGGTTCACCCCCAGGTGGAAGTCCTTCGTTTCCACGGGGACGGTCGAGAGGCTTACCTCCCAGCCGCGGTTGCGGGTGTCGCCGATGTTCGTCCACGCCCGGTTGAAGCCCGAAGTATAGGGCAGCACCTTGAGGTAGAGCAGGTCGTAGCTCTTCGAATCGTAATAGTCGATCGTACCGTGGATACGTCCCTTGAGGAACCCGAAGTCGAGGCCGATGTCGAGCATCTTGTTGCGCTCCCACTCCAGGTCGGGCGTCGGGCGGGTTTCGGGCTCCAGCCCCGGGCGGTGCAGCTCACCGCCGTTGAAATTGGCGTATTTGCCGTGCAGCGTACCTGCCGTGGCATAGGCCGCGATCGAGTAATTGCCCGTCATGCCGTACGAGGCGCGCAGCTTGAGGTTCGAAATCCACTCCACGTCCTTGAGGAAGGGCTCTTCCGAGATGCGCCACGCGATGGCCCCCGAAGGGAAGAAGGCCCATTTATGCCCCGGCGAGAGCTGCGACGCACCGTCCTCGCGGAACGACGCGGTGATGATGTACCGGTCGTCGTAGGAGTATTGCACGCGCCCGACGACCGAAACCATCTGGCTGCGGACGAAGCCCGAGGACAGGCTTTTCGAATCGGTCAGGCGCCTCATGTTGTACCACAGGTAGGCGGGCGATTCCTGGTCTTTGCCCGACATCGAGGCATTGACCGTCTGGCGGTTCTGCATTTCATAGACGGCCGTCAGGTCGATGTTGTGCCTGCCGAATTGACGTTTGTAGTTGAGCACGTTGTTCCAGACCCAGTCGGCCTTGCGGTTGTTGTGCATGAAGGCCACGTTGCGCTCGTCGGTATACGATACCGAGCGGTTGTCGTAGTAATAGCCGCGCGACGAGAAGGCGGGGCTGTATGCGAAGTTGGTATTGAACGTGAGCCCCTTCGCCAGGTCGATCTGGGCGAAGAAGCGCAGGAAGAGTTTCCACTCCTCGGTCTTGTCCTTATATACGTCGTCGCTCTCGTTCATGTAGGGGTTCTTCACGAACGGGTCGCCGAAGGGGTAGACGTTGTAGCTGCCGTCCTCGTTGCGGGTCTGTGTGAGCGGGGACATGTGCAGGAACTGGTTGAACATATCCGGCTTGTCGTTCTTGACGATGTAGTATGCGCGGCTCGAAAGTCCTACCTTGAGGAACGGCAGCACCTTGTGCGAGAGGTCTGCGGTCAGGTAAAAGTGGTCGTGCCCCGCGTTTTTGTAGCGGCTGTCTTCGTTCTTGTAGTTGAATGCGATTTTGTAGGCGCTTTTGTCCGTTGCTGCCGAAATGGTCAGCGAGTGGCTTGTCCACAGGCGTTTCTTGTTGAAATACTTTCCCATCCAGTCATTGTCGACCTTGCCCATGTTGGCCAGTTCGATCCCGAAAAACGCCTTTGCGTCGTCGGCTTCGCTGTGCCAGGTGCCTGCCGCGCGGCTCGCCTCGCGCTGAAATGCGATGTATTCGTCGGCGTCCATTACGTCGAGCGACCCCCAGTTGTTGACGCCTGCACCCACGAACCCGTCGTAGGTTACCGTCGTCTTGCCCTGTCTGGCCTGTTTGGTCGTAATCAGGATAACGCCGTTGGCGCCGCGGGCGCCGTAGATGGCCGTCGAGGACGCGTCTTTCAGCACGTCGATCGACTCGATGTCCCCGGGGTTGATTGAGGCCAGCGTTTCGTCGTAGGGAATGCCGTCGAGGACGATCAGCGGGTCGTTGCTGGCATTGCGCGAGCGGGTGCCGCGTATGCGGATCGAACCCCCGTCCATTCGGATCCCGGCGATGCCGGTCAACGCCGTGGTGATGTTGTAGGCCGGGATACGCTCGATACGGTCTGCCGAGATCGAGCTGACGGAACCTGTGATGTCCTTGCGTTTCATCGTCGTATAGCCGGTCACGACGACATCCTCCAGTCCGATCATGTCCTCCGACAGGACTACGTCCACCGAAGTGCGCCCGGCTCCTACCTTGACGGTCTGCGGCAGCATACCGAGGAACGATATTTCCAGCAGGTCACCGTCTTCCACCCCTTCGAGTGCATAGTGTCCCGCGTTGTCGGTCAGCGTGCCGCGGGACGATCCTTTTATTACGACCGAAGCGCCTGCAACGGCTGCCCCGTGCGTGTCCTCGACGATACCGGATACCGTACGCCGAATTCCCCCCCCCTTGTATCCTGGGGGCTGATGGTTACTGTTGCGGAACTTTCTGCGGTCGCATTTGCCGCCGCCGGCAACATCAGGGCCGACAGCACCAGGACAAAACCGCCTCTCATAATGCCCGATAGCCTGTGCCGGGGACGCCGGCCGGCCTGGATGATTGGATAGAAACGTTGCATGGTTCAGTAGTTTAGGTTAGTGTGGTTTGGGTTGGACGATTAATATTTGAACATTTTTAATAATGTATGAACATTAATGCCTACTGCAAATTTATACATAGATTTTTAAAATGCAACTTTTTTCGGCTCTTTTTTAATGATAATTTGTCAACGGCCGCCGGATATCCCTTTTCCGGTGGATTCTCGGTATCTCTGTGGATAATACCTGTTTGCCTGCATGTTTTTTGCCGGAACGGGGCGGAGCCGGTTCCGGATCGTTCCCTGATTCCCTCTGCCGGGGGCCGTTGCTGTGCCGGAGCTCCGGCGCCCGATAGTCGCTGTTTGTATGTACATGAAATCTTCCTTTAAGCGCGATGCTGCCGCCTGCCCGGCGGATTGCTGCCCGCCCGCCGCCTGCTTTCTGCCGGGGGCCGCCCGCTGCCCGCCGCCTGTCGTCTGTCGTCTGTCGTCTGTCCGGCAGGTTGCCCCCGCCTGCCGGTTCGCGTGGCGGGCGGCGTTGTCTGGCATTTCTGGCATTGCGGCACCCGCATTGTTCCCGGCTCCTTCCTGCTGTTCCTGTCTCTTCCTGTTGCTCCCGGCTTTTTCGCGTTGTTCCCGCCCCCCCCCTCCCCGGGCGGGGACGCCCCGAAAAAGTAACGGCGCATCCGTTGTCCGGATGCGCCGCCGATAGGGAATATGCCTGCCGCTATTCGGGGAGTTTCCCGGTTCCCCAGCGAGTGTTGGGCTTGGGCCCCAGCCATAGCTCGAGCACGCCGCCGCGTGCGAATTCTTCGTGAGGGAACCAGAAGTTGTTGAGCACCCGGCCGTTGAGGCGTGCGCGTTGGATATAACAGTTCTTGTCCGAATTGCCGTAGGTGCGGATGACGAACCGGTCGGAACGGTCGGCCGGGTAATAACGCTTGTCGAGACGGATCGACACCTCGTCGAAGACCGGCGAGGTGATCTCGTATACGGGGCGGGCAGCGGCCGTGCCCCGCGTACTGAACAACCCGATCGACATCAGTGCGCTCACGCCGCCCATTTGCCCCTGGTCTTCGTCGTGCCCGCCATACCCCCGGTCGGGCGTGGTGCCCCCGTAAGCCTGTTCGTTCACCCGGCGAACCCAGTATTGCGTGAGCCAGGGTTTCCCGCCCCAGCTGAATACGTGTGCGTTGGAGCATCCGGGCTGGTTGGCGTAGCTGACGTAGCCTTGTCCGTAGCCGAACACGAAATCCTGCGGCGCGGCCTGCTCGAATGCATAATTGAGCTTCTCGCAGAATTTGTCATAACCGCCCATGAGCGTTGCGAGGGTCGGTAGTTCGTGCGAAACGCCCCAGGTGGCCTGCCAGGCATTGGCCTCGATCCAGCCGGTGCCCCTGAGCGGATCGTCGTGCAGCCATTGGCCCTGCTCGTCCTTGGGGAAGAGCAACTGCTGGTCGGGGCGGTATAGCTTGCGCCATCCGTGGGATCGGTTGCCGAAGTAGGCGGCCTCATCCTCCAGTCCCAAACGCACGGCCATTTGTGCGAGCGCCCAATCCTGGAAGTTCGACTCGATCGTCATCCCGGCGTTTTTCGGCTGGTAGCCGTGTTCGAGGTAAAATTCCCCGATTCCCTGCATGCCGCCCGGCATATGGTTGCGTTGCATCGTCCGGAAAGCGTGCATCGGGTCGCATTTGCGCATCAGCCCTTTGTTATAGGCCGAGACGATGAGCGGCGTGGCCGGACATCCGGACATGATGTAGGTATATCCTCCGGCGCAGGGCCCCCGTGGAATCAGCCCGCCGTTGTCGGCATAGCGGATGAGCGAGGCCGACATTTCGTCGGGCATTTCGGGCCATCCCAGCCCCCACAGGACGTTGAGGTTCCACTGCGTGAGCCAGAAGGCGTCGGAATTATACATGTGATGCACGACGCGGCCTGCCGCATCGCGCGGGAGCGTGCGGGTCTTGACCCGGATGTCGCGCGTGAACGAACCTGCGCGCTGGCCGTCCGTCAGGTCGGGGTATTCGCCGTTCACGTCGTCGATCTTGTGGCGGCCCAGCAGGACATGCCACAGGTCGGTGTAGAATTTTGTCCGTTGTTGCTGCGTGCCGCCTTTTACCTCGATGCGTCCCAGCCATTCGTTCCATTCGTCCTGTGCCGCGCGGCGCACGGCGTCGAAGTCCCAGGTCGTGGCGTCATGCGTGAGGTTCTCCCGTGCATTTTCCGTACTGACGTACGATACGGCCGTGCGGACATGGATGCGGTCGCCCGTACGGACGCCGTAATGTGCCGCGACGCCCGATGTGGGGGAGTCCAGGTAACTCAGCGCTTCGCGCGGGTGGCGCCTGGTGATTTCGGAGGAGCCTTCGAGCGAGTCAATTCCGGAATAACGGCGTGTGCCGACCCATCCGTCGAGCCGGTCGAACGGCCGGTCGAAACGGACGACGAAGTAAACCCTGACGTTCTCGGGGCCGCCCCAGTGGCGGCCGTAGGTGTCGAAGCTGCCCTCTATTTCGTGCTCTCCGACCCGCTGCACGCGGGCGTTGCACATGGTCGTCGACGCCAGATAGCCGCCCAGGTTCAGGAGTATGCCGGCTTCGGCATCCCGGGTGAAGGTCAGGCGGTAGAACCCCGTGCGGTCAGTGGCCGTCTGCTCGACCCAGATGCCGTAATCCTCCAGGAAGAGGCGGTGGTAACCCGGCTGGGCGATTTCGCCCTCGTGCCGGAAGTGCGATTTCCAGTGCCCTTCGCCGAGGGTGGGATCGACGTTGCCGGTCGTCGGCATGAGCGTAAGCCCGGCCAGCACCCAGTTGTGTATCTGCGGGAAGCCGAGCACCTCGGTCGAATTGTAGTTGTAGCCCCCGCCGTACTGGTTGCGGTTGCGGGTCAGCGGTGCGGCGCCGATCATGCCGAATGGCTGGTTGCCCGTGATGAAAAAGAAATAGCGCCCCTTGGTCGTTTCGATGAACGGGTCGACCTGCGAGACGAAATCGCCTCCGGCCTCGGCGGGCGGGAATGCCTCGATCTCGGAGAGCCCGACATGGGAACCCACGGCGTCGTTGACCTCGAATTTCACCCATCTGACCCGTTTGGGCGCGAATTCCACGACCTTGGGCTCCCCGTTGTCCGGGATCCCGACTACTCCGATACGTGTACCGTCGCTGAAAAAGAGGTCGCCGCCTGCCGTATGCGCATCGCCCGTCGGCCGGTCGTAGAGGACGATGCGCGAGAGGGTGACCTCCTCGTCCCAGTCGAGCCGGATCCAAGGGTAGGGTAATTGCTGCCAGTAGGGCATCTGCGCTGCCGATACCCATTCGCCCGCATTGTCGAGGCGGATGTAGCCGTCGTTGACTTTCGAGGCATCGCCGTCGGCATTGAGCGACGACGATGCCGTGGCGCGGGCTTTCGGGGCGATATTGTAGGTGCCGCCGAGTGCCGGGAACGAGATTCCCGCCACGCAAAACAGGGTTAACAGCTCTTTTTTCATCGCGATGTGCTTACGTTAAGGTTCGTATTGCATGAATATACGAATAATATCGTCTCGCCGGTTCCTGTTCCGGCCCGCAGCCCGGGAATATACCCGTTATTTCATAAAAGCCTTCACGACCATGATCTCGCGCCCCGAGGTGTTGACGATGCGGTAGGAGCCTGCCGCCGCCGAAATTACCAGCGTTTCGGCATAGCTCAGACGGAAGCGGCTGCCGCCCGCGGTTTCGACCTCGGCGCTTTCGCCCTCGACCAGGTTCAGGACATGGCATTTTCCCTGCGTTGCGACCTCCACCGAGGTGTTGAGCTTGTAACGGTGCACGTCGTAGGAGTGGTTGCGGTGCGTGGGCAGGTGCCACAGTTCCCAGTCCGCCCCCTTGTCGAGCAGCGCGGGGTGCGACACCAGCTCACGTTTCACGGTTTCGCCCTTGCGGTCGAAGCAGAGGTTCTCCATTGCGCGGCGGATGTTCAGCGGGCGCGGTTTCCCGTCGAGGTCGAGCGCCAGCCAGTCGTACATCTTGAATGTGAAGATGTAAGGCGTGGTGCTGATCTCCAGCACGAGGTTGTTGCGTCCCGAGCTGTGGAGCGTGCCCGGCGGTATGAGGAACAGGTCGTGCCGCGCCGACTGTTCGGCGTTGATGTAGCGCGGCACGTCGAGTTCCGTGCCTTTTTCGAAGCTTTCGGTCAGCGCCCGTTCGAACTTCGCAGGGTCGATATCCTCTTTGAACCCGAGGTATACGACCGACCCGGGTGCCGTGTCGAGGATATAGTAGGTCTCCTCCTGAGTCAGTACCTCGCCGAAATTCTTGCGGATATATTCCCGCTGCGGGTGGCACTGGATCGAAAGGTTGCCGCCGTCGAAGTTGTCGAGGTAGTCCATGCGGATCGGGAATTCGTCGCCGTATGCGTCGTAGCACGCGCTGCCGACGACCTGCTCGCCGCCCTGGAACATCACCATGTCGAACGACACTTCGAGCATCTTGCCGCCGCTGCCGAAGATCAGCCCGTTTTCCGGTACGATCAGCTCGAACGACCATGCGTAGTTAGGCACGTCGTGGGGCAGTGCGCCGATGTGTTCGCGGATCCATTGGCCTCCCCACGCCCCGGGTTCGAACCACGGCCGGACGCGGAATCCGTTTGCGGCGAGGTGCTCCAGGCCGCGGCGCAGGTCGGTGCCCTCGGCCCAGGTGATCTCCCCTTCGCGCTGCCCGTCGACGATTATGCCGATGCGGGGCAGCAGCTCCTTCTTGTGGCGGTTCAGTACGACCCAGTCGACGAAATAGAATCGCTTGTACATCTTTTTCGGGGGCTCGGGCTGCGTGGCCCCCAGGTTGGCGATGCTGCCCGCACGCGAGCGGAACTGGATCTCGTTCTTCGGGATGTCGATATAGACCAACTCGCCCTGCCAGCCGGCCAGCGCGGCGCCGGTGCCGACGAGTATGTTCATCTCCGCCTCGGGGTCGGGTGCGATCGCCCGCAGTTTTTCCCCGTCGAAGAACTCCTCCAGCCGCAGCGGGGTGCGGAAGCCGAAGATCGGGTCGTCGCCGCCCAGATAGGGGGCGACCAGGCGTTCGATCTCCTCCTGCGGCCGCAGGGCCGCGTCGACGCTCCACCACACGGGGCGGATGCCCAGCTGCGTGAGCGCACGGTTCAGCTCCTGCCGGAAGAGGTCGAAGCGTACGCCGACATAGCCGTCGACGACAACCTGCTTCTGCCCGGCCAGCCGCCGTGCCAGCGACGTGTAGTCGCAGAAAATCTTATCCGGCCCGAGGTCATGTGTCGGGTAGATGTCGTATTGGTTTTTTCCGGTTTCCGGTTTGCATACCGGAAGTGGGTTCTGTGTTGTTTTCCTTAAAAGAGACATGACTATTGTTTGGTTATATGAATAACGATGCTGCGCCGATCAGGGCGGCATGGTCGGGCCGGGCCGGGAGCCCTATCCTGATCCGGTGGCCGTCGGCTTCGAGCCGGCGTTCCATGGCGGGCCCGAACAGCGGGTAGGCCCGCGAGATATTCCCGCCGAGCACCAGCATGTCGGCGCGGAAGCGTTCCGCCACGGGGGCTGCGAATGCCGCCAGCCGCTCCCCGTATTCGTCGAACAGGCGCCGTGCCGCGGGGTCTTCCGCATGGCGTTCGGCAGCTTCGCGTGCGCCGCTTATCTCCTGCCCGGTCAGCTCCCGGTAGCGGCCGCATACCCAGCGGGTCGAGAAGGCCTCATCGACGATGCCCCCTTCGAACGGCAGGCAGTATACCCAGCCGTTGGCGGGCACCTCGTCGCCCGAGGTCACCAGCCTGCGGCCGGCCACGAAGCCTGACCCGACGCCCGTGCCGAGCGTCAGCGCCACTACGCGTTCGGCGCCATCCGCGACCCCGCCGAGGCATTCGCCCAGCGCGAAGGCCGCCGCGTCGTTGACGTAGCGGAACTCCTCCGTGCCGCACTCCCGCAGCAGCGGGTAGAGCGTCGCCGCGACGTCGAGCCCGTAGATGCGCTCGAACTTCCGCACGCCCCGGATCAGCGAAATGCCCCGCTCGTAGTCGAACGGCCCGGGGAAGGCGAAGCCTGCGCACCGGATGCGTCCGATGCCCGATGCCGCGGCCGTGCGCCGGATGTTCGCGGCCCAGGCCCCGGCGATCGTGCGGGCCCCGGCCGCCGCGTCGACTTTGTCCGTGTGCGGTTCCCCGCACAGTTGCCCCGTGGCGAGGTCTACCACCGCCGAGCAGACATGGCTGCCGCCGATGTCCACGCCCAGGGCGTAGCGATTATGTGCCGATTGTGCCATGACGGTATATTTTTCGTAGTTATTTGTTCAGCCGGGTGTTGGGCTCCGCGGCGAGGTTCACTCGCAGCGTGCCGCCGCCGACCACTTCGGCGAAGGGAAGCTGTACGCTCTGCAAGGGTTTGCCGTCCAGTTCCAGCGAACCGATATAGTAATTCTCCGGCGTGTTGCCCGTCGTTTCGATCACGAACTCCTTGCCCGTGTAGTAATCGGGGTTGAGGCGGATCGTCACCTTGTCGAACAGGGGGCTGCCGATCTGGAACGTCGGGTCGGGGGCGGTGAGCCCCTTCGCGTCGAAGAGCCCCATCGAGGCCATGACGTACCATGCCCCCAGCTGTCCCTGGTCTTCGTCCTGCCCGTAGCCGTAGCCGTGGATCTCCTCCGTGCCGTAGAATTCGTTGCAAATCGTGCGCATCCATTTCTGCGAGAGCCACGGTTTGCCCGAGAAGTTGAACAGCGCCGAGATGTGGAGGTTCGGTTGGTTGCCGTGGTTGTAATAGGCATGGACTCCCGCAAAGGCATTGATCGTCTTGCCGCCGCCGAAGACGCTCTCGCGCGAGATGAGGAACGTGCTGTCGAGGCGGTTGTTGAACTCCTCGCGGCCGACCATCTCGACCAGCCGGTCGATGTCGTGGGGCACGTAGTAGGTGTACTGCACGGCATTGCCCTCCTGGAATCCGGCCCATGCCGCATAGGGGTCGAAGTCGGCGATGAATTCACCGCTGCCATCTCGCGGCCGGATGTACTTGGTTTCGGGGTCGAAAAGCAGCTCCCACCCGCCCGAGAGCTTCTTGAGCTGCTCGTAATCGGCCTCATGGCCCAACTGGCGGGCCATCTGCGCGACGGCATAGGCGCTGAACGAGTATTCGAGCGTATGCGATGCCGCGAATCCCGAGCCGTCGGGCGTGGTCTGCATGCCCAGTTCGGGCAGGTAGGGCGAATAGCCCTGACTGACGAATTTCCCCACGTCCAGTTTGCCCGCGCCGGCCGGGCGGCCTTCGCTGCCCAACTCGTTCTTGCGGGCGGCCTGGTAGCCCAGCGCCACGTCGAAGTTGCGGATGCCGCAGTTGTAGGCCGCGGCAATGGCGAGCCCCGTGAAGTTGGTGCCTACGCCCGAGACGTACTTGCTGCATGCGATGCCGTCGCCGAGCCATCCGGCGTCCTTGTAGACCAGCAGCTGGCTTGCCACCCAGTCGGCATAGTATTCGGGATAGGCGATGCTCCATAGCTGCGTGAGGTTCCAGTAGGCGCCCCAGATCGCATCGGTATTGTAATAGTCGTGCACCGGCCTGCCCGCACCGTCGAGGGCAATTTGTCCGACCGTGCCGTCGTTGGCCGGATAGGCCCCGTTCACGTCGTTGGCCAGGCCGCGTCCCAGCAGGGCGTGGAACAGCCCCGTGTAGAACTTCACGCGGTCATCGTGCAGGCCGCCCTCGACGCGAAGCCGGCCCAGCGCCTCTTCCCACGTGTCGTTCGCCTCGCGGCGCACCCGGTCGAAATCTTTCCTGGCGGCCTCCTTTTCGAGGTTCAGCCGCGCGTTCTCCACCGACGTGTACGACAGGCCGATCTTCAGCCCCACCTGCTGACGCTCGCGGGTGTCGAAACGCAGGTAGAGCCCTGCTCCGGCGCCTGTGCGGCTGCGCTCCCCCGCGAAGGTTTGCTCGCCGCTGAACGCGCCCCAGGCCGCAGGCTCGGCGTCGAGTACGGCGCTGAAATACATTGTCACCGTGGCACCTTTCTGGTAAATGTCGACATAGGCGGGCTCGGTCACCACCCAGCCCTCGATACGTCCGTCGTCGGTGTAGGTCACCGACGCGTCGCGCACCGGGCCGCTTTCGCCCATGCGCGTCCCGATGTTGAAGATCAGGTTCGCCTCCTCCGTTGCCGGGAAGGTATAGCGGTGGAACCCGACCCGTTCGGTGGCCGTCAGCTCGGCCTTGACGCCGTAATCCTTCAGCAGCACGGAGTAGTAGCCGGGGCGCGCCACCTCGTCCTTCTTGTCGAAGCGCGAACGGTAGCCCGCGTCGGGGTTGTCGAGCGGCCCGGGTACGGTCTGAAGTTCGCCGACCGTCGGAGCCACCACCACGCCGCCGACCTGGAACTCGTGGAAGTTGGCGAAGCCCTCGATCGAGGTGTGGCGTGAGTCGTAGCCCACGGCTTCCCAGCCGTTGGGATTCCCCAGGTGGCCGTCGGTCGTCGGAGCCAGTTTGGCCATGCCGAACGGTACGGCCGCCGGGGTGAAGAAGAACCACCGCGAATGTGCGGTGCCGATGCGCGGGTCGACGTAGTCCGTCAGCGGCTCCTGGGCCGTACATGCCGACAGACAGGCCGTCGCGGAGAAGAGGATCAGTTTGTGCAGGTGTTTTTTCATCGTTGATGTTTGCCGGCGGCCGTTGCGGCCGCCTTTGGGTTATATGGTTTTCTGTTTAATGTATATACATGAGGTGCGTGGCGTCCGTCTATTTCGCGGCGAACCTGCGCAGGGCGAGGGCGCAGCCTGCCAGGTAGAGCATACAGGCCGAAATGACCAGCAGCGAACCGGTCTGGCTGCCCAGGAGGTCGGTCGTGAAGCCCATCAGGGGCGGGATGACGGCGCCGCCGCAGACCCCCGTGATCATCAGCCCCGAAATCTCGTTGGCTTTTTCCGGATGGCATTTCAGCGCCGTCGAGTAGATCACCGAGAAGATGCTCGAGCAGGCGAAGCCGATCAGTCCGACCAGCGCCAGCATTCCCACGGTACCCTGTACGAAGTAGAGGACGGCCATGGCGGCGATGGCCGCGAAGATGTGGATGCGGAAATAACGCACGTCGTTCATGCGCACCAGCAGGATCGAACCGATCAGCGCACCGACCGTGCGGCAGACGAAGTAAACGCTCGACCCGAGTCCGGCCTGCTCGACGGGGTAACCGCCGCGTTCGATCAGCAGCTTGGGCGCCACGGTATTCATCCCCACGTCGACGCCGACGACGAAGACGATCCCGAGGAAGAGGAGGAGTACCGTGCGGTCTTTCAGCAGGGCGAACGTCGCACCGACGGGCGAGGCCTGCGGCGCTTCGGCCTCTTCGCGGATGGGGGTGCACATGAGCCATGCGGCCGAGAGCAGCGTGATGAGCGCGAAGATCGGGAAGAGGTATTGCCAGTTGCCCAGCGTGCCGGCGGCGAATGCGGCGATGAAGGGGCCGCAGAACGACGAGACGGCCTTGACGACCTGGCCTGCGGTCAGCGAACTGGTCAGCGCGTCCCCCTTGACCACGTTGGTGAGCAGCGGGTTGAGCGATACCTGGAGGATCGTATTGCCGATGCCCAGCAGCACGAATGCCGTCATGCACGTGGCAAGGTTGTAGTGTACGAACGGGATCAGCATACCGACGGCCGTGATGCCGTTGCTGATCTGTACCATGTTCTTGCGGCCGAGGCGGTTCATGGCGAGGGCCGCCGGAATGGAAAGCAGCAGGAACCAGATGAAAACCATCGAGGGGATGAATCCGGCGAGGGTCTCGCTGAGCCCGAAATCTTGCTGGACATAGCTGGTCGAGATACCGACCACGTCGCAGAAGCCCATGACGAAGAAACCGAACAGGACGGGCAGTAATTTGTGGAGTGACTTGTTCATTTGGGTTGTAGTGTTTGTCAGCCGTTGATGAATTCGATCGAGTAGGTGAAGCTGTCGGCGCGGTAATAGCCGATGTTGTATTCCACCGGGGTGTCGTTTACGTCGAGCACGAAGCGTTTGCGGACGAGGATCGGCTCCCCTTCGTTGATGTCGAGCTTTTCGGCCAGCTCCGCGTTTGCGCTGCGGGCATATACCATCTCGCGCGAGGTCTTGACGACGATGCCGTAATTCTTCCGGAGGTTTTCGTAGAGCGGGAGCGCCATGTCCTCCTCCCCGGTCATCGGGATCGCGGGGTTGAAATAGGAGATGAAATAGACGAACGGCAGGTTCGGGCGTCCGCGCAGGCGCTCCAGGCACAGCAGCCTGGCTCCTTCCGGGGCATTGAGAAACTCGGAAGCCTCGGCGGGCGGCGTCTTGCGGCTGATGTGCAGTTCGAAATTCTGCACGACCATGCCCTGTGCGTGCATCTCCTGCGAAAAACTCATCCAGTTGCGGGCGTTGCTCATCACGTTCTGGGGCGCCACGGTCGTTCCGTATCCTTTCTTGCGGATGAGCAGCCCTTCGAACACCAGCCGGTTGATGGCCTGCCGCAGGGTGTTGCGCGAGATGTTCAGTTCTTTGGATAGCTCCACCTCGTTGGGAAGCAGTTTGCCTTTGCGGTACTCTTCCTGCTGGATCATCCGGCGCAGCAGATCCTCGGCCTGCTGGTGCAGCGGTTTGGAAGAGTTCGGGTCGAGTTGTAATTTCATGTCGTTCGGGCTTTTGTGTTATCCCCGGATTATAGCCGTGCCGGGATCGGCGTATAGCATGGCGCGTAGGGCGGTTTGCTGCGGGCATCGGCGCAGGCCTTTCCCGGGGGGCTTCCCCCTGGGTCATTCCTGTGGGGAATCTTTACCCTGTTCGACCCGCTATGTTCACCTTTGTGTCTTGTATATGTTCTGATATTTGTCAATATGTTCATGCAAATAAACGTAAAATATCCGAATTGTCAAAATCTATGTTCCCGATAACGTCGGTACAGGGCGGATATTTTTTTCAAAAGCCTCGTTCGTTGCCTGTCATTGTCCTGTATTACTGGTGATTGCGTTTTTTGCGGCCGATTGCCGTTTTTTTTTGCCCGGGCCGAGCCTGCCCGCGGTTTTGTCCGTATCCGGATGGTGCCGCGCCCAGCCTGCGCCCGGTCGCTGCAGGATGATAGAGGGGGATATTTGTGGATGCAGGGGACGGATTCCGATAAAAAAATAAGGATGGACTTGTGTCCATCCTTACCGGGGTTGTGGAGAATACCAGGGTCGAACTGGTGACCTCTTGCATGCCATGCAAGCGCTCTAGCCAACTGAGCTAATCCCCCATTGTGGGTGCAAAGATAACGGAATTTTTTTTATTTCCAAATAGCGGACGCAAAAAATCAACTGTTGAATTGCCATTGCTACCGTTCGGATAAAGGGTAGGGCCGGAGGCGTCCGCAGCCGTTTTTTTCGCCCGCCACGCGGATTATGAGACTGTTGCCGCGTCTTTGCGGGTAGTACCCACGTCCGTATGGGATGCTAATGCGCGGTGAGGTTTCTGCCGCCGCTGCCTTTGCAAGCCCGTGCGGCCTGTGCCGTCTCCCTGCATATTGCTCCGTGCGTATGGCCGAACCGTCTGCCGGGACGCTGATTTCCGGCTTCGAAAGATACCGAGCTCCGTGAAGGTTGCGCCGTCCTGTCTATGGGGTTACGTTGCTTCGTACCCGACGTTGCGCCGCTCCGTTTTTTTGCTTGCGCCGCTCCAGTTCTGATGTCGCGCGATTTCGTTTTTTGGGTTGCACCGCACCAGCCCAGACATTGCGAGGTTCCGTTTTTGGGGTTGCGCCGCTCCAGCCCTGATGTTGCGCCGTCCTGTCTTTGGGGCGAGCCGCCCCATCCTTGGTGTTGCTCCATCCTTGGTGTTGCACCGTCCTTGGTGTTACGCCGTCCTTGGTGTTGCACCGTCCGGGGCTTTCGTGCCGGCAGGCGGGGGCTTGCGGCATACAGGAGGGTGCCGGGCGATCCTTCCTCCGGGTTACCGTTTGTTTGTCCCGACCCCATGGAAAAAGCCGACGCCTGAAGCGCCGGCTTTCCCGTATGCCGGGATGGCTCCCGGGGCAGTGCCGTGTCCGTTATTCGATCTCCCACGTGGCGCCCGAATGCAGCAACTCGTCCACCGAGCGGATCTTGCTCTGTGCCTTGACCTCCTCGACCTGCCGGGCCACCTCGCGGTCGTAAACCGTGGCGTCCTCGACAGCGCGGATCACGCCCAGGGCAACGGGGTATTCGGGATATTTCATCGCCGCCAGCATCGAGTGCAGCGTCGTGTCGCGCTCGTGGGCGTCGTGCGTCAGCACATCGTCCAGCGTGTAGCCATCTTGGCCGACGGTCACGACCTTGAGCTTCATGTCCTCGAAGACGATTCCCTTCTCCATGTTGGCCCCGAACAGCATTTTCCCGCCGTGGCGCAGCGTGATCGTACGTTCGGCGCGCGTAGCCTTGTCGGCGGCGAATGCAGCGTGGGTCTTGTCGTTGAAAATCACGCAGTTTTGCAGGACTTCGATCACCGACATGCCTTTGTGCATCGCTGCGGCCACCATGCACTCCTTCGAAAGCTGCACCTCCATGTCGACCGAGCGGGCGAAGAACGTGCCTTTGGCGCCGATCACCAGTTCGCCGGGGTTGAACGGCTTTTCGACCGTGCCGTAGGGCGAGGTCTTGGTGATCTTGCCCAGCTTCGAGGTGGGGGAGTACTGCCCCTTGGTGAGGCCGTAGATCTCGTTGTTGAAGAGTATGACGTTCAGGTCGACATTGCGGCGGATGGCATGTATGAAGTGGTTGCCGCCGATGGCCAGCGAGTCGCCGTCGCCCGTGGTGACCCAGACGCTGAGGCGCGGGTTGGCGACCTTGACGCCCGTGGCCACGGCGTTGGCCCGGCCGTGCACCGAATGGAACCCGTAGGTCTTCATGTAATAGATGAACCGCGACGAGCAGCCGATGCCCGACACGAACGTGAAAAGGTTGTGCGGCGTGTCGGTCGCGTCGGCGATCTCGGGCAGCGCGCGCTGTACGGCGCTGAGGATGGCGTGGTCGCCGCATCCGGGGCACCAGCGTACCTCCTGGTCGCTTTTGAAATCCGCGGGGGTGTATTTGTATTCTGCCATGGCGTTATTTCAATAAGGATTCGAATTTTTGGCAAAGCTCTGCAACCGTGAAGGGCAGGCCCTCGCACTTGTTGTACTGTTCGTAGCGGAACTCCTGCAAACTCTGGCGCAGGTAGTTGGCGAACTGCCCTTCGTTCAGCTCGCAGACGACGATCTTGCGGAATTTCGAGAATATCTCGCGTACGCCGTGCGGCAGCGGGTTGATGTAGTTGAAATGGCACAGCGAAACGCGCTTGCCTTCGGCGCGCATCTGGTCGACGGCGTTTTGCAGGTGTCCGCGCGTACCTCCCCAGCCGACCACCAGCAGGTCGCCTTCCGGGGCGCCCCATACGGCCTGTGCCGGGATGTCGTCGACGGCTTTCGCCACCTTTTCGGCGCGGGTGCGCACCATTTTCTGGTGGTTCGACGGGTCGTGCGAGATACAACCCTTTACGCAGTCCTTTTCAAGGCCGCCGACACGGTGTTCCAGTCCCGTCTTGCCGGGGAATGCCCAGCCGCGGGCCAGGTTTTCGTTGCGCACGTAGGGCATGAAACCGCCTTCGGGGGCCTCGTCCACGATCGGCGGGGTGATGGCCGGGTAGTCCTTCATCGCAGGGATGCGCCACGGCTCCGAGCCGTTGGCGATGAACCCGTCGGTCAGCAGGATCACGGGGGTCATATGCTCCATGGCCAGGCGCCCGGCCTCGAATGCGTAGTGGAAACAGTCGCTGGGCGACGATGCCGCCACGACGATCACGGGGCACTCGCCGTTGCGGCCGTAGAGCGCCTGCGAGAGGTCGCTCTGCTCGGTCTTGGTCGGAAGTCCCGTTGAGGGGCCGCCGCGCTGTACGTCGACCACCACCAGCGGCAGCTCAGTCATCACGGCCAGTCCCAGCGCCTCGCTCTTGAGCGACAGGCCGGGGCCCGAGGTGGTCGTCACGGCGAAGTTGCCGGCGAAGGCTGCGCCGATGGCGGTGCAGATGCCCGCGATTTCGTCTTCGGCCTGCACGGTCTTCACCCCGAGGTCTTTGCGCTTGGCCAGCTCTTCGAGGATTACGGTGGCCGGAGTGATCGGGTACGAGCCGCAGAAGAGCGGCAATCCGGCCTTTTCGGCTGCGGCGCACAGTCCCCATGCCGTGGCGACGTTGCCGCTGATCGAGCGGTAGGTGCCCTTTTCGAGCGGTGCGGGCGCTACGGTATAGGTGTTTGCGAACTGGTGCGTATTGGCTGCGTAATTGTATCCCGCCTGGATGGCCAGCTTGTTGGCTTCGGCGATGGCGGGGTTCTTCTTTGCGAATTTGGTTTCGATGTATTTGAATGCGTAAGCCTCCGGCCGGTCGAACAGGTAGAAGCAGATACCCAGTGCGAACATGTTTTTGCACTTGGTCACGCTCTTGTTGTCGAGGCCGGTTTCCCGGAGCGCGTCGCGCGTCATCGTGGTGATGCCGGGGATTACTACGTTGTACTCGTCGAGTTTCAGCTCGGCGATGGGGTCGAGCGTGGCGAAGCACGCCTTTTTGAGGTGGTCTTCGGTGATCGAATCGCCGTCGATGATGACCGTCGCTCCCGGTTTGAGCCATTTGCGGTTGGCCTTGAGCGCTGCGGGGTTCATCGCTACCAGCACGTCGCAGTAGTCGCCGGGATTCAGTTCCCGGTGGCTGCCGAAGTGAACCTGGAATCCCGATACGCCCGCTACGGTACCCTGCGGCGCGCGGATTTCGGCGGGGTAGTCGGGGAAGGTCGAGATCCCGTTCCCGAGCAGCGCCGAGGTGTCTGAGAAAAGCGTGCCCGTAAGCTGCATGCCGTCGCCCGAGTCGCCGGAAAAGCGGATCACGACATCCTGCAACTCCCGTACATTGGTTTTGTCCATGTCTTGTTTCGGATTAGTAGGGTTTTGAAAACAATATCACAAATATATAAATTTATTGTCAAATTGTTCACGACGGGTGACTTTTTTGCAGCCCGTATCCGCCGGGTTTTTCTCTTTGCGCCTCCGTGTTGCTGATAATCCTGCTTTCGGGGGCTCGTTTTGCGTTTTATTTGTTACCGGATTTGTGAATTTGGTTGCGATTTGATAGCGGCCTTATTATTAAAATTTTTTGCGAATGCTGCTTCCGGATTGTAAGTGCTGCTACGGATTTTTCGCTGTAATTTGCCTCCTTCCGTTCTCCCTGCTGTTGCTCCCGCCGCTGTTCCCGTCTTGCCCCGCCGCTGTTCCTGCCGTTGTTCTTTCTGCTGTTTCGGCTGGTCTTGCATTGTTCCCGTGGCTCTTCCCGCCGCTTTTATGTCGCTTCCTTCGCCGAACTTCCCGTGCCGTCCCATGCGCCCTGTCCCGCCCCGGACAGCATCCGGGCAGCCCCCGTTCCGGGCACGCAACCCGCATTGGGGGTTATACGAAAGGCCGCTGCAAAATTGCGTTGCAGCGGCCTCGTTGCCGTAACGTGCTTGTTATGCCGCATCCGGCCGGGGAATCCTGCGGGGATAGTGGCCCGGAAAATCTTGCGGGGGTGCCTGTCCGGCGTATTTTGCATGGGCGCCCGTGATCCCCGCGTGGTTCGGTTGCCGGGGCGGGCAGGCTTGGACGTCTACCGGATACGGTTTCGGACGTAAACGAGTTTCAGCTCCTTATTTTCCGACGGGCGCTCTTCGATCTCGACTATTTTCGAAAGGGATTTTACCAGCAGCGACAGTTTTTTGTACCCGTAATTGCGGGGGTCGAAATCCGGCATCTTCTTGGTGAGTACCCCGCCCACGATTCCGAGGAAGGCCCAGCCGCTGTCGTCGGCGGCGTCTTCGATCGTGTTTGCGAGCAGTGTTTTGAAATCCTCGTCGATCGGACGAATGATCGGCTGGGGCTGTGCCGTATCCGGAGCCGGGGCGGCCTTCTTCTCCGCAGCGGCGGGTTCTGCGGGGGCTGCCTCCGCAGCAACGTGTTCCGCGACGGCTGCTTCCGGCATGTCTGTTTCGGGTGCATTGCGCCCCTGATGTTTTTTCGCGGGCTTTTTCGGTGCCGCAGCTTTGGCTGCCGGCGCCGTTGCCGGCGTAACGGCCGTTGTCGGTGCCGGTGCGGGCTGTCCGAGTATCTCAACATAGATGAATTTGTCGCACGATTTGATGAACGGCTTGGGGGTTTTCTTTTCTCCGAAACCGAGCACCTCCCGTCCCGATTCTCGGATGCGGCTTGCCAGGCGGGTGTAGTCGCTGTCGCTCGACACGATGCAGAATCCGTTGACCGACTCTTTGTGCAGGATGTCCATCGCGTCGATTATCAGCGCCGAATCCGTCGCGTTCTTGCCTGTCGTGTAGGCGTATTGCTGGATCGGGGTGATCGAATTCTCGAGCAGCACGCTTTTCCATGCCGCGAACTTCGGGTCGGTGAAATCGCCGTAGATACGCTTGATCGTCGGCGTGCCGTAGTTGGCGATTTCGTCGAGTATGTCCTTGATTTTCCGGTGCGAGATGTTGTCGGCGTCGATCAGCACCGCGAATTTTTTATCGGATAGTTCCATGTCGGGTCTGTTTTATTTCCGAAAGATACGAATTTTTTTGGATTCGGGATGCCGATCCATCTTCTTTCGTGGCTGGCTCCGGGTTCCGCCCTTCCCGCTTCTGCTGTGCCGTTTTTGCAGTACGGCGCCCGGCAGCGGGTTTGCCTCGACGTTCGTCGTGCGCTGCCGCCGGGACAGTTTCCCGGGAGAGACGGGCGGGCGCCCCGTTCTGAGTCGCTTCGCTGCGGCCTGCTCGCTGCGGCAGCCGCAGGGCATTGCCCGCATTGCATGATAAAGGCGCAAGCAGGCGTGCGCGTTCGTCGTGCCTGCTTCCGCCTCTGTTTCGGGGCTTGTCCGCCCCTGTCCGGGCCCGCTACCGGATCGAGTTCATCCTGATGCTGGCCTTGACCAGCGCGATTGCCCTTATGCGGTTGATTGCCACGTCCTTGTCTGCGTGGTGCGGGTTCTGGCTCACGAGTTTCACATACCCCTCGCGGTCGGATTTCTGAATGTATTTCACCGTCACGTACTCCTCGCCGTCGATGTCGATCGACAGCAGATACATATCGCCCCAGAAGATGTCGTTGATGTCGCCCAGTTGTTTGTAAAGTACGATGTCGCCGCTTTTGAGCAGCGGGTACATCGAATCCCCTACGATATATATGGCGCCGTCGCATTTGGGCAGGTTGGGAATGTGGATGAAATTCACGGGTTTGGCCTGCGCCTGGTCGGCGAACAGCGGTACCAGCCCCGCCGTGCCCTCGATCGAGTAGAGAGGCACGCTCTGCAACGGCAGCGAATTGTCCGTGCGGTGCATGTAAGCTGTCAGGTCGGGTTCGGCGTTGAACATGTTGCCCTTGCCGTTTTCGAGCCATTCGGGATTAACGTTCAATTCCTGAACCAGGATGTTCCGGTTGCGTGCCGAGAGACCCGCCTTCCCGGTCTCGATCATCGAGAGGGCCGCCTTGCCGATGCCAAGCCGCTGTGCCAGTTGTTCTTGCGTCATCCCCAACTGTTTCCGTATCAGTTTTACCCGTTCGTTCATAGCTTTTAATCGGAAAATTTTATATTAAAAAATTGAATATTTTATTTGGAAATTCAATATTTGAACATATCTTTGTCCTGCAAAGTTAAACAATTTATTTCTGCCTGCAAATTTATTTGCAAAAATCTTGCTAATTATCAACTATGTATTCGGTTTCATCTGAACTTTACCATGAGGCGGCGGCACGGTTGTCGGACGCCATCGACGGCGGGAACTATTTTTCGGGTTCGCTTGCGTTCCGCTTCGGCGATACGGACTGCCGCCTCACGGCGTCGGTCATCGTCTACCGCGGCCGCGTTTCGCTGCCCGAAGGGGTACGGCACCCCGTTACGGATCTCGTGCCTGTCTGGTGGGAATTCCACACCACGCAAGCCGGGGGCGAAGTGCTCAACGACTTCGATTTCTCCGAACTGAAGCGCTACGTGTAGTCCGCCCCAACCGTTCCGGCCATCCCTCCGGGCCCGGCGCAGCCGCCGGAACGTCATTTTCTTCCGAACCTCCCGCCGCGGCGCCGCGCATAGGGTTCAAAAACCAAACCAATGTCTGTTAAAACCGACCCGGCCTCTGCGGAAATTCCTTCCGCAGAGGTTTTCGTACCTGCCGCCATCCTCGATCCCGATTTCCCCGGCCTTCGCGCCGTGCCAGGCCAGCCCCTTTCCAGCGTCCAGTTTGTCGCATCCGACCAGCCAGTTCCCACCGGATCTTCCGTTCCCAGTGACCAATCGGTTCCCTGCGATCAGTCCGTTCCCGGCGATATTTCCGTCGCACCCGACATTTCCGCTGTGCCCGGCCTTCGCGCCGCGCCCGGCCAGCCCCTTTCCTGCGTCCAGTCTGTACTCTCCGGTCAGCCCGATCCTTGCGATCTGCCCGGCACACCCGGCACACCCGGCACACCCGGCCAGCCCGTCGCGCCCGATATTTCCGACGCGCCCGTCCGGCCTGCTTCCCCCGCCCAAGGTGCTATTGCCGGCCGGCCCGCCGTGCCCGGGTGCGGGGCGGTCTGCACGGATGGAGCCGGGTCGTCCGGGGCTCCCTCCTCCGCTGCGGGTGTGCCCCCTTCGCTGGGCGCATTCGCGCTGGCGGTCTATCCCTTCCTCGAGCTGCAACCCTTCCACCGGGCGTATTACCGTGTGCTGGAGGCTTTTGCCGCCGGGCGCATCCGGCGTCTGATCGTCACCATGCCGCCCCAGCACGGCAAGAGCGTCGGCGCGACGACACTGCTTCCGGCCTACGTGCTGGGGCTCGATCCCGACCTGCGCGTTGCGATCGCCTCCTATTCCGGGGCGCTGGCTTCGAAATTCAACCGCCGCGTACAACGTATCATCGAATCGCGCGAATATGCCGCGCTTTTTCCCGCCACGACCATCAAACAGGGGGCGAAGCCGCCCGGTTATATCCGTACGGCCGACGAAGTGGAGGTCATCGGCCGCCGCGGCGGGCTGCTCTCCGTCGGGCGCGAAGGGGCGCTCACGGGTAACCGCGTCGACTGCTTCATCCTCGACGACCTCTACAAGGATGCCCTCGAAGCCAATTCGCCCATCGTCCGCGCCAATTGCTGGGAGTGGTATACCTCGGTCGTGCGGACGCGCATGCACAACGCCTCGCGCGAACTGATCGTCTTCACACGCTGGCACGAAGAAGACCTTATCGGCACGCTCGCCGCGCGTGAACCCGTCGTCGAGTTCACCCGCTGGGCGCAGCTCGACGGGCTGTCCCCCGACACGTGGCTGCATCTGAATTTCGAGGCGCTGAAAACCTCGTCGCCTACCGAGGTCGACCCCCGTGTCCCTGGCGAGGCGTTGTGGGAAGGGCAGCAGGGGCGTGCGTTGCTCGAAGCCAAACGGCGGCTCGACCCGCTGCAATTCGAAAGTATGTACCAGGGGCATCCCTCGTCCCGCGAGGGTTTGCTCTACGGGCTGAACTTCGCCGAGTACGACCAGCTGCCGCACGAGATTGTCCGCCGCGCCAACTATACCGATACGGCCGATACGGGCGACGACTACCTCTGCTCGCTCTCGTATGCGGTCGATGCCGACGGGGTGGTCTACATCACCGATGCCGTCTATTCGCGTGAACCGATGGAGGTCACCGAGCCGCTTGTGGCCGGGATGCTCCTGCGCTCCGATACGCGGCAGGCGGCCATCGAAAGCAATAACGGCGGCCGTGGTTTTGCACGCTCGGTGCAGGCTTTGGCACCCTCCGTGCGCATCGAATGGTTCCACCAGGGCGCCAACAAGGAGGCGCGTATCCTCTCCAATTCGGCCACGGCGCTGCACCTCGTGCGCTTTCCCCGGGGCTGGAACCTGCGCTGGCCGGAGCTATACGCCCACCTGACGACCTATCGCCGCCGGTTCCGCGCCAATCGCTGGCACGATGCCGCCGACGTGGTGACCGGTATCGTCGAGCGCGAAGCCCCCGGCCGCAACCGCGCCCGGGTGAGAGGTGTCCGGTTCCTGTAGGCTGGGATCGGGTTTTTGCGGTCTAAAAGTAATATTTGAAACCGACCGTCGGGCTGATTCCGAGCTGGAAAGAGACCCCGTTCACACCCGTTCCCGAATACGACAGATAACTGTAGTCCAATGTCAGGAGACCGATCGACAATCCGATATGGGACGACGGCCTGATTTCGAACGCTCCGAGCGACAACCCTGCATCGAAGCCGTATCCGCTGGTTCCGTCCGTCGATGCGAACGCGAATCCCACACTTCTGGACGACCGCCCGACCGGAACTCCTCGCCCCGAAAAGACTGCCGTTGCGGCTGCGCAATGTGAAGCCTGCGTTAAATTATCTTCCCGTGCGGAACCAATCGCCCCGATTTTTCGTACCTTTGGCTCCATGGTTATTTAGTTTGCACTAATCCCAATTTAACATGAAAGCATTGAAAATCGGAAATTTGCTCGCTCCCGTCCCCATCGTGCAGGGCGGTATGGGCGTAGGCATATCGCTCGCAGGGCTGGCTTCGGCCGTCGCCGACCAGGGCGGCATCGGCGTCATTTCGTCGGCCGGCCTGGGAGTGATTTACAAAGACTATTCGAAAGATTACCGTACGGCCTCGATCTGGGGGCTGAAACAGGAACTGAAAAAGGCCCGCGAGGCCACGAAAGGCATCGTCGGCGTGAACGTCATGGTCGCCATGTCCAATTTCGCCGACATGGTCAGAACCGCCATCGCCGAGAAGGCGGACATCATCTTCTCGGGCGCCGGGCTGCCGCTCAACCTGCCGTCGTTCCTTACCGAAGGAGCCAAAACCAAACTGGCACCCATCGTATCGTCGGCGCGCGCCGCGAAACTGCTGTGCCAGAAATGGTTTGCAGAATATAAGTACATTCCCGACGCCATCGTGGTCGAAGGCCCCAAGGCGGGCGGCCACCTCGGCTATAAGGAGGAGCAGCTTGTCGACGAGCACTATGCGCTCGAGAGCATCGTTCCCGAAATCGTCGCCGAAGTACATGCGTTCGAGGCCGAGCACGGCTGCCATATCCCCGTCATCGCCGGCGGCGGTATCTACACCGGCGAGGATATCTACCGCATCATGTCGCTGGGCGCCGAGGGCGTGCAGATGGGCACCCGCTTCGTCACGACCGACGAGTGCGATGCCGACCCGGCCTTCAAGCAGAGCTACCTCGACGCCACGCAGCAGGATATCGAGATCATCAAGAGCCCCGTGGGCATGCCGGGCCGGGCCATCCACAGCTCGTTCCTCGACCGGGTGAAGGAGGGCCTGAAACGCCCCCGAAACTGCCCTTTCGACTGCATCAAGACGTGCGACGTGACGCACAGCCCCTACTGCATCATGCTGGCGCTCTACAACGCCTTCAAGGGGAAATTGCAGAACGGCTATGCCTTCTGCGGCGCCAACGCATGGCGGGCCGAAAAGATCCAGTCGGTACGCGACCTGATGGCTTCGCTCAAGGCCGAGTATGACAATTTTTCGCTGAAAGGGAAACTCTTCGGCGTAAAATAATCCGCTCCCGGGAAAGCCCTCCCTTCCGACTTTTTCAGGGGTGGGGCGAAAAGATGTGACGACCTGATAAATCGGGTCGTCACATCTTTTTTTGAAGGAGAATGGGGGACGGGGGCAACGGTTTTGTTTCCGGTTTCCTGCACGAAAAAACACGCTTCAATTCGACCCGCAGCGAGTTGTGTGCGCTGCGGTCGTGTTGTATATTAGGTGCAGGGCTGCCGATTCGGCAGCCCTGCTTTTTTACGCTTGATCCTGCCCTGCCACCCCGATCAGCCTGGAGCAAAGCTTAACAGATCCAATTTTGGTTGTTATGATAAGGAATGCTGTCTGAACCGAATGCGGTAACGCAGACTGCATACCGGCGCCGCACAAGGCCGCACAAGGCCGTGCGAAGCCGCACAAGGCCGTGCGCCCGGAAACCGGGATTTTCGCTTTGCCGGGACAGCCTAAAAGGTGCCGAACCGGAAGACGATCTTCTGGCAATAGAGTTCGCCGGGTCTGAGCAGCGGCGACGGGAAATCGGGGTGGTTCACGGCGTCGGGGTAGTTCTGGCATTCGATCGCCACGCCGTCGTAGTCGTCGTAACGTCCGCCGGTCTTGGTTTCGGGGCATCCGCCTGCGAGCCAGTTGCCGGTGTAGACCATCACGCTGGGCTGCGACGAAAGTACCTTTACGCAGCGCCCCGAACCTTTTTCGCGCAGTTCGCCGACCTCGCCCAGGATGTTGGGCCGCCACCCGTCGATGACGAAAGGATGGTCGTACCCCTTGAAATCGCGGATGTGGTTGAACTCCGAGCCGATGCCGGGGCGGAAGGGCCTGAATTGGCGGAAGTCCTGCGGGGTGCCCGCTGCGTCGAGCAATTTCCCGGTCGGGATTTGCTTGTCGTTCATTTCGAGCACCTTCGAGCTGTTCAGGCGCAGTTCGTGGTCGAGGATCGAACCGCTTCCGTCGCCCGCGAGATTGAAATAGACGTGGTTCGTGAGGTTCACGACCGTCGTTTTGTCCGTCTTGGCGAGGTAGGTGATTTCCAGGGCATTGTCGTCGTCGAAATCGAATACGGCTTCGACGTTCAGCTCGCCGGGGTAATTCTGGTCGCCGTCCTCCGACAGGAGCGACATGACGACGCGGTTGGTCTCGACACGGCTTTCCCAAAGACGGTTGGCGAAATTTTTCGTGCCGCCGTGCAGGTGGTTGGGGCCGTTGTTGACCTCCAGCGAGTATTCTTTGCCTTCGATGGTCATGCGTCCCGATGCGATGCGGTTGGCGCAGCGGCCGACGCTCTTGCCCGAGGCGGCCCCGTCGAAGAAGTAGCCTTCGGGGTGTTTGTAACCGAGCACCACGTCGGCCATGCGGCCTTCGCGGTCGGGCATCGTCACGGAGACGATCGCCGCCCCGAAATTCGAGATCTTCACTTCGGCGCCCTTGTCGTTGCGCATCGTGTAGAGGATGATCGCCTCTCCTTCGGGCGTCATGCCCCATACGTGTTGTTCGATAGTTACCATATTATTCTGCGGGTTTTAAGGTTGCCAGGATATGGTCGATGCGGCGCAGGGTCTCCTCCTTGCCGATGAACGACGTCACGTCGTACATGCCGGGGCCCTTGCCGGCGCCGACCAGGGCCAGGCGCAGCGTGTTCATCACCTGCCCCATGCCGTAGCCTTTCTGCTCGATCCAGCCGTGTACGATCCGCTCGGTATTTTCCAGCGAGAAATCGTCGATCGCGGCCAGTACGCTGCGCAGTTCGCGCAGGATTTCAGGGTTCTGCCCCTTCCAGTATTTCCTGGTCTGCTTCTCCTCGTATTCGGCCGGGGCCACGAAAAAGAACGACGTCAGATCCCACAGGTCGGTGATGAACGTGGCGCGCTCCTTCATGATGCCGGCGGCGCGGCCTGCGACCTCGTCCGCGACCTCGATGCCGTGCCCGCGCAGGATCGGCTGGTAGAGCGCGGCCAGTTCGGCGTCGCTCTTATGGTGCATGTACTGTGCATTGAACCATTTTGCCTTGTCGGGCTGGAAGCGTGCGCCCGACTTGGAAACGCGTTCCAGCGAGAAATTGTCGATCAGCTCCTGCATCGAGAAAATCTCCTGTTCGGTGCCGGGGTTCCACCCCAGCAGCGCCAGCATGTTGATGAATGCCTCGGGGAAATAGCCGTCCTCGCGGTATCCGTGCGCGGTCTCGCCCGTCGTGGGGGATTTCCAGAAGAGCGGGAATACGGGGAATCCCATCTTGTCGCCGTCGCGTTTCGAGAGCTTGCCGCCGCCCGTGGGTTTGAGCAGCAGGGGCAGGTGGGCGAACGCGGGCTGCGTCGCCGTCCATCCGAATGCCTTGTATAGCAGGTAGTGCAGCGGCAGCGAAGGAAGCCACTCCTCGCCGCGGATGACGTGCGAGACCTCCATCAGGTGGTCGTCGACGATGTTGGCGAGGTGGTAGGTGGGCAGTGCGTCGGCCGATTTGTAGAGCACCTTGTCGTCGAGCGTCGAGGTGTTGACCTCCACGTGGCCGCGGATCAGGTCGTCCATTTCGACGACTTCGTTTTCAGGCATCCTGAAACGGATCACCCACTGGTCGCCGCGGTCGATACGCGCCCTGACCTCTTCGGCGGGCAGCGCCAGCGAGGTGGCCAGCTTTTCGCGCACGGTGTAATTGTAGGCGAATGCCTCGCCGCGTCCTTCGGCCTCCCTGCGCAGGGCGTCCAGCTCTTCGGCCGTGTCGAACGCATAGTACGCCCACCCGGCTTCGACCAGCTGCAGGGCGTATTTGAGGTATATCTCACGCCGTTCGCTCTGGCGGTAGGGGGCGTGGGGGCCGCCCGCGCCGACGCCTTCGTCGATCCGGATGCCGCACCACTCGAGCGATTCGAGGATATACTCTTCGGCGCCCGGTACGAAACGCTGCGAGTCGGTGTCCTCGATGCGGAGGATCATTGTGCCGCCCATCTTGCGGGCGAATAGGTAGTTGTAAAGGGCCGTGCGGACGCCGCCGATATGCAGCGGCCCCGTGGGGCTCGGTGCAAAGCGCACTCTTACGGGTCTTGCCATGTTATGATTCTATTTTGTTTTTGTCGTTTCGTTTCAGTTCGTCTTCCCTGTGCCGGGCGTAAGCGTCGTATTCGGGCGTATCCGGGAAATCGCGCCACGCCCTGCCGCAACTGCGCAGCCCGGCGGCCGCGACGATTGCCATGCCCGCGCAGGCTGTTCCCACGATTGCCGCCGTGATAATCCACATCGTGCGGTTACGCAGGATCGCAGCGGCGAGGATCAGGCCGAAAAGCACTCCCTGCGTCCGGCGGGAGAACAGTATGCTGCACAACGTGTCCATGTCCGGGGTGTCCTTATTGCGGGTGTCCGCTGCGTTTCGGTGTGCCGGATGGGGACGTCAGACGTTGAACAGGAAGTGCATGATGTCGCCGTCCTGCACGACGTATTCCTTGCCCTCGATGCCTATTTTACCGGCGTCGCGGCACGCTTTCTCCGAGCCCAGCGCCACGTAGTCGTCGTACTTGATGACCTCGGCGCGGATGAATCCCTTTTCGAAGTCGGTGTGGATGATACCTGCCGTCTGCGGGGCTTTCATGCCGCGCACGTATGTCCAGGCCCGCGACTCGTCGGCGCCCGTTGTGAAGAACGTTTCGAGGTTCAGCAATTTGTAGGCCGATTTTATCAGGCGTGCCACGCCCGATTCCTCGAGGCCGAGGTCTTCGAGGAACATCTGCCTCTCCTCGTAGCTTTCCAGTTCGGCGATGTCGGCCTCCGTCGCCGCTGCGACGACGAGCATTTCGGCTTTCTCGCCCGCGATGGCCGCCTTCACCGCTTCGGTATAGGCATTGCCCGTCACGGCGCTTTTCTCGTCTACGTTGCAGACGTAGAGCACCGGTTTGTCGGTCAGCAGGTTGAGGTCGGCGACCAGCTTGCGGTCTTCCTTCTCCAGTTCCACCGTGCGGGCGCTGTTCCCCTGTTCGAGTGCGGCTTTGTATTGCAGGAGCAGCTCCACGGCACGCCTGGCGTTCTTGTCGCCGCCCGAGGTGGCCTGCTTCTGCGTTTTGGCGAGGCGGTTTTCGACGGTTTCGAGGTCTTTGAGCTGCAACTCCGTGTCGATGATGCCCTTGTCGCGCACGGGGTCGATCGACCCGTCCACATGGGTGATGTTGCCGTTGTCGAAGCAGCGCAATACATGGATGATGGCGTGCGTGTTGCGGATGTTGGCCAGGAATTTGTTGCCGAGCCCTTCGCCTTTCGACGCCCCTTTCACCAGCCCGGCGATGTCCACGATCTCGATCGTGGTCGGGATCACCCGTTTGGGATTGTCGATCTCCGCCAGTTTGACAAGCCGCTGGTCGGGAACCGTGATGACGCCCACATTGGGCTCGATGGTACAGAAAGGAAAGTTCGCCGCCTGCGCCTTCGCATTGGACAGGCAGTTGAAAAGGGTCGATTTACCCACGTTGGGCAAACCTACAATGCCGCATTGTAAAGCCATTCTATTTATTTGTCGTTAGATTTCAATAACGCCTGCAAAGATACGAAATTCTTTTCATATTGTCATCGCAGGCAGGGGCTTTCGCACGGTTCCGCCTGCGATTTCCCGCTTTGCAGGGCATCGCCGGACGGATCGCCCGCAATGAAAAGGCAGCGGCCTGCGCAGGCCGCTGCCTTTTGGGGGCAGGCTGGTTTATCGTGCGTAGATGCGGGCTGCATAGCCCCCGCCCGGGGCCATCCGGATCTTCAGCCTGCGATCCTGCGGCAGCTCCGATACGGTCTTCCTGAAGTCGCGGGCTGCCCGGTCGGCGTTGATGCCGTCGGCGAAACTCTCGACGTCGTAGTTGCCGTTGCCGATGAACGACAGATCCAGCTCCAGTTCGCGGGGTGTCCAGTCGGTCATGGCGCCGATGTACCATGTGTCGCCCGAGCGGCGGGCGATGGCGATATATTCGCCCACCGAACCCGTGAGGGCCACCGTTTCATCCCATACGGTCGGGACTGAGGCCATGAAAGCGAAGCACTCGGGTTCCTTCATGTAGTTCGACGGCGAATCGCAGAGCATCGTGATCGGCGACTCGAAGACCACGTACTCGGCCAGCTGGCGGCAGCGGGTGCCCTGGCTCATGGGTTCGCTGTGCACCGGGCGGTAGTTGCCGCGCGAGGCATTGCGCATGGCTCCCTGCGTATAGTCCATCGGCCCGGCGACCATACGGATGAACGGCATCGTGACGTCGTATTTCACCATGTCGGTCGATTCGGCCGACCATTTCAGCTGTTCGAGGCCGAACACGCCCTCGTAATTGAGTACGTTGGGCCATGTGCGGTTGAGCCCCGTGGGCTTGAATACGCCGTGGAAATCGAGCAGCATCTTATGTTCGGCGCAGACTTCGGCGGCGCGGTGCAGGAAATCGACCATCCGTTGGTCGTCACGATCCATGAAATCGACCTTGAAACCCTTGACGCCCATGTCGGCGTAATGTTTCACGACGCGTTCCATGTCGCGCTCGAAGGCGTAGTAGCCCGCCCAGAGGATGATGCCCACATTGCGCTCGCGGCCGTATTCGACCAGTTCTTCCAGGTCGATCTCCGGCACTACCTGCATCAGGTCTGCCTGTTTGTTCACGGCCCATCCCTCGTCGAGGATCACGTATTCGATCCCGTGCTGCGAGGCGAACCAGATATAATACTTATAGGTTTCGTTGTTGATGCCCGCCTTGAAATCGACGTCGTAGAGGTTCGAGGCGTTCCACCACTCCCAGGCCACTTTGCCGGGTTTGATCCACGAGGTGTCGGCGATCTTCGAGGCCGGGGCGAGGCGGTAGACCAGGTCGTTGTCGAGCAGTTGGCTGTCGTCCTTCGATACGGCCATTACGCGCCACGGGAACGACCGGGTGCCTTCGGTCGCGGCGATGTAGGGTTCGCGCTCCGTGACCAGCATCTGCAACTGGTTGTGGCCGCCCTGTTCCTCTTTTTTGGGATAGGGGGCGAACACGCCCTTCAGCACGGGGGCCTCCGTCGAGTTGTTGAGGAAGAGGCCCGGATAACCCTGCAGGTCGGCCTCGGTGATGACCATCTTGCGGCCGCCGGGAAGTTCCACCAGCACGGGCAGGAAGATCAGTTTGCGGGGGTCGAGCTGCGTCAGCGGGAGACGGGTGTAGGTGTTCTCGAACGAATTGCGGAACTGCCCTTCGAAATCGAGCAGCCGCTTGTGTCCGACATAGGGGGCGTACGCCGTATAATCGCCCGGGAAGGTATAGGCGACCTGCTCGTTCTCGACCAGGATGCCCTCCTTTTTCCGGGTCGTGAAACGGTAGGCCAGCCCGTCGTCGTAAAGGCGGACTACCAGCCCGTAATCGCCGCGCATCGTAAGCTCGAGTTCGTTGTAGTGGTCGCGGACGCTGCTCTTCTTGTAGAACGGCGAGGCGATCCGTGCGTCGGCCGTATTTTTCCTGGCCCTGGTGACTTTGGGGTTGCTGCCCAGCACTTCGCCGCCGCCGAGCGTCATCGAGACGGGCGACGGGGCGAGCAGCGTTTCGCCGTCGGCCGAGAGCGAGATCCGGAGGTCGGAGCCGGTGGCGACGGTGGCCTGCAGCGTGCCGTCGGGCGAGGTGAGCGTGTAGTTTTTCTGTGCCATGAGCGGCAGCGCGCACAGGGTGCATGCGAATAGGAATAGCGGTTTTAAGGACATAAATTCAGTTTGAACGGTTAATTTGCCCCGAAGATAGTAAATCCTCCGCAAAAAACGGCCGATATGCCTGAATTTTGATCTCCGTGCGCAATGCCCGGGGCGGGACACCTGTTTGCGGGACGGTGCTAACGCCTTTTCGGGGCGACCTGGCTGCGGTATTCCGACGGGGTGAGGCCTTTGAGCTGGCGGAACGTGCGCGAGACGTTCTTGATGTCGGAGAAACCCAGCTCGGCGGCCGCCTCGGATACGCTCAGCCCTTCGCACAGCAGCTGCATCATCTTTTCGATGCGTGTCTGGATGATGTAATCGTAGATCGAGGTGCCCATGCCCTTCTTGAAGCGGGTTTCGAGCAGGCGGCGCGACAGGGGCACCAGTTTCACCAGGTCGTCCACCGTGATCTTCTGGCTGATATTCTCATGGATGTAGCGCAATACCTCGGCGATGTGCGGGTCGTTGTTGGCATAGATGTCCGTCGATTGCCGGGTGATGATGTTGAGCGGCATCACCATGACGTCTTCCCATTCCGCTTCGGGGTTGCGGATCAGCCGGTCGATCAGCCGTGCCACGTCGTAGCCGCCCTGCTCGACGCCCTGGCTGAGCGACGAAAGGTTCGGGGCGGAGAGCTTGCAGATCGTCTCGTCGTTGTCTACCCCCAGGATGGCTATGTCGTTGGGGATGCGCGAATTTCCCCCCCCCCTCGATCTGGAGGCACGCTTCGGTGATATGGTACGCCTGGTTGTCGTCGCAGGCCATGATAGCCACCGGTTTGGGCAGCGATTGCAGCCACGTGATGAGCTGCGCCGTGTCATAGTACCACAGGTCGTTCTGGGCTCCGCTGCGCAGCGACGAGAAGGTGAAATCGGGGTTCGCCTGCTCGATGGTCTCGCGGAAACCCTGGCAGCGTTCGTCCGAGAAGTCGATGCCCCGCGTCCCGTAGAAGGCGAAGTTGCGGAACCCCTTTTTCAGGAAATACTCCGCGGCCATGCGGCCGGCAAGGTGGTGCGGCCCGGTGATGTTGGGGATCGTCGTGAAACGCTTCTTGAAATCCTGCGCGATGGCGATGATGCCGTTTTCGCGGAACAGACCGACGTTGTCCGTGTTGTAGAACTGCCCGATCACGGCGTCGGCCTTCATCCGCACGGCCCATTCGACCACCGCCTCTATGCCGAACTTGTCGCGTATCGACAACGGCAGCCGGCAAAGGCTCCACGCCTGCGCCGTGTCGTGCGCATAGCGGGCCATGCCGAGCAGCAGTTCGCGGGCATAGGCTTCGGAAAAATCGGTCAGGAAAATTACGCGTGCCATGGTCTGGTTGGGTCTCTTCGAGGGTAAAGATAGCTTTTTTTCGGGAATTTTCTGCCCCAGGACGGAATTTCGGGCGAAAAGGCACTCCTGCCGGGGTTTCGGCGCCGGATAGGAAGGTTCTGCGCGATGTGAGGATGTAAAAGCGCAAATAGCCACGGACGGGACGCTTCTCTTCTCTTATATTTGTATAACCTAAACTGCGACCGGTTCCGATGCTGCGCAGATACGGCTGCCGGGGTTTGCAATACCGCCCCGGAATCCTTATCTTTGATGGAACGCTTTACGGACGGGGCGCATACACCGAAACTGCCATGACCAAAAAACTTACCTTCGCCTTGCTGGCCCTCGGGCTCCTTGCGTGCGCGCCGCGGCCGGCCGGCCCGGTCGATTATGTAGACCCGTTCATCGGCACGGGCTACCACGGGCATACCTACCCGGGCGCAACGACGCCGTTCGGCATGGTGCAGCTCAGCCCCGACACGCGTGCCGGGGACTGGGACGCCTGCGCCGGATACCATTACGACGATACGACCATCGACGGTTTTTCGCATACGCACCTCAGCGGTACGGGGTGTGCCGACCTGGCCGACATCCTGTTCCATCCCACCACGCGCGAAATCGTGTTGCACGACGGCGCCTGCGTCCTGCAGCCCTATTTCTTTTCGCACGGGGACGAGAAGGCCTCCTGCGGCTATTATGCCGTGGAGTTACCCGGTGAAAATATCCGGGTGGAGCTTACGGCGGCGCCCCGTACGGGCGTGCACCGCTATACCTTTACGGGCAAGGGGCCGCGGCAGGTGGTCGTCGACCTGATGCACACGATCGCCGAGGAGCAGGTCGACATGCGCGAATTGCGGACGACGGCGCCCGATGAGATCGCCGGGATGCGCCGCACGCAGGGGTGGGTGCCCGACCAGTATGTCTTTTTCTCCGCCCGTTTTTCGGAGCCTTTCGCCGACGTGCGGCTGCTGGGCGACAAACAGGCCGTGCTGACCTTTGCGCCGGAGACCGAAACGCTTACGATAGCCGTCGGGTTGTCGTCGGTCAGCGCTGAGAATGCCCGTCTCAACAGCGTCGCCGAGGTGCCGGAGCTGGATTTCGATGCCGTGCATGCGCGTGCCGCCGCGCTGTGGCGCGAAGCGCTGGGCGACATCGTCGTCGAGGGCGGTTCGCGCGACGAAATGGTCAATTTCTATACGGCGCAGTACCATACCAAGCTGACGCCCAATCTGATGAGCGATGTCAACGGCGAGTACCGCCGTCACGACCAGCGCATCGCGCGTATGCCGCAGGGCGGGGCCTACTATTCGACATTCTCGCTGTGGGACACTTTCCGCGCGTGGAACCCGTTGCAGACGCTGGTGGATACGACGTTAGTCAACGACATGATCCGCAGTATGCTCGACATGTACGACATAACGGGCGAGCTTCCGATCTGGCCGCTCGCGTCGGGCGAGACGGGGACGATGATCGGCTACCATGCCGCGTCGGTCATTGCCGATGCCTACCTGAAAGGTATCCGCGGATACGATGCCGAAAAGGCCCTCGATGCGATGATCCGCTCGTCGAACATCAATAAGAAAGGTTCCGATTACTATGTGGCACAGGGGTTTATACCTTCCAATATCAAGCGCGAGTCGGTCTCCTGCACGCTGGAATATGCCTACGACGACTGGGCGATCTCCCGCATGGCCGGGGCCATGGGCCGGGACGACGTCGCCCGGGAGTATGCGCAGCGGGCGCTCAACTACGCCAATGTCTTCGACGGGTCGACCTGTTTCTTCCGCGGCCGCGGGACGGACGGCAACTGGTCTGAGCCGTTCGAAGAGTTCGCCACGGGGCGCGACTATACCGAGGCCACGCCGTGGCACTACCGTTTCTTCGTGCCGCACGACGTGAACGGGCTCGCCGGGCTTTTCGGCAGCCGCGAGGCATTCGTCCGTGAACTGGATCGGCTCTTTACGCTCGAATCGGACGAGATGCAGCTCGACGTAAGCGACGTGACGGGGCTCATGGGGCAGTATGCCCACGGCAACGAACCCAGCCACCACATGGCCTACCTCTACAATTATGTCGGGCAGCCGTGGCGGACACAGGAGCTCACGCGCAGCCTGCTGCACGGGATGTACGCCCCGACGCCTGCGGGGATCATCGGCAACGAGGACTGCGGCCAGATGTCGGCGTGGTACATCTTCTCCAGCCTGGGCTTCTATCCCGTCTGCCCCGGCTCGAACCAGTTTGCGCTGACCGCCCCCCAATTCCCGAAGGCCGTCGTGCGCCTGGCCAACGGCCGCACGCTGACCGTTACGGCAAACAACCCCCGCCGCAATACCTATATCGCTTCGGTGACGCTCGACGGAGTGCCCGTGACCGAAAATTTCATCACCTACGAACAACTGATGCAGGGGGGAGAACTGCACTTTACGCTCCGGCAGCGCCCTGACTTCACGCGCGGTACGGAGGCTGCCGCGGAACCCTATTCGCTCACGCGCGGCCAGGTCGTTTCGATCCCCTATACCACGCAGAACGTGAGCCTCTTCACCGAGCCTGTGGCCGTCGCCCTGGCCACGACGACGGCCGGGGCCGAAATCCGCTATACGCTCGACGGCTCGGAGCCGGACGAAACCTCGGCGCTCTATGCCGGGCCCGTCGTTGTCGACCGCTCGCTGACGCTCAAGGCGCGGGGATTCAAACCCGGGGCCGCACCGAGCCGTACGCTGACGCTCCAAGCCGAGAAGGCCGTATTCCGCAAAGGGCTGTCCGGAGCGGGCGCGGCCATGCGTCCGGGCGTCGCCTATGCCTGTTACGAAGGCGTGTTCTCGCATGTGGACGAGATTCGCCGGGGGAAGCTCGTGGCGTCCGGGACAATGCCCGAGCCGTCGATTGCCGATGCCCCGCAGGAAGACCATTTCGGATATATTTTCAACGGCTGGATCCGCATTCCCGAACGGGGCGTGTGGGAGTTCATGACCAAGAGCGACGACGGCAGCGTGCTCGTGATCGGCGACCGGAAGGTGGTCGACAACGACGGGTCGCACGCTTCGGTCATGGCGACCGGGCGCGTGGCGCTCGAAGCGGGTCTGCATCCCTATACGCTCATGTATTTCGAGGATTACGAGGGGCAGGATCTCTCCTGGGGCTGGAGGGCGCCCGGAGCGGCTCTCTTCGAGCAGATCCCCGCGGAGCGTCTGTGCGTCGAATTTCCCAATTGTCCCGGTGATTAAACTATAAAGTTATGAAACGATTGTTCTATCTTCTGGCGGCAGCGGCGTTCACTGCCTGCGGTTCGGCCACGACGCTCAGCGTCATGACCTTCAACATGCGTTACGACAACCCCGAAGACGGGGCGGACAACTGGCGTTTCCGCCGCGGGCGGGTCGCCGAGGTGATCGCTTCGCACGGCGTCGACGTTTTCGGTACGCAGGAGCTGCTTGCCAACCAGCTCGGCGACCTGAAGCGTTTGCTGCCCGGCTATGCTGCGGTGGGCGTCGGCCGTGAGGACGGTGCCGAGGCGGGCGAGTTCAGTGCCGTATTTTATCGGCGGGATCGTTTTACGCCCCTCGAATCCGGGACTTTCTGGCTGAGCGAAACCCCCGACGTCGCAGGCTCGAAAGGGTGGGACGGCGCCTGCGAGCGCGTGGCAACCTGGGTCGTACTGCATGACAGGGAAGGGGGCCGGGAGTTCCTCTTCGTCAACACCCACCTCGACCATGTAGGGCAGGTCGCCCGCGACGAAGGCGTGAACCTGCTCAGGGAGCGCATCGAAGCGCTGCGCGGGGATCGGCCTGTGATCCTGACGGGCGATTTCAATTCCGAGCCCGGCTCGTCGGTCGTGGCGCACGTGCAGAAAGACGGCGTGCTGCATGATGTGAAGGAGGTCGCCGCCCGTAAATCCGGCACGGAGTGGAGTTTTTCCGACTTCGGGCAGATACCCGAGTCCGAACGCCCGTTGCTCGACTACATCTTCGTGAGCGACGGCATCGCCGCCGACCTTTACGAGGTGCTGCCCGATACGCTCGGTGGCGGTTATGTTTCCGACCATGCCCCCGTGATGGCCATTGTCAAATTCGAAAAATAACATCCCGCAATGAAAAAGATACTCAAAAGCTGGCTGCTGTTCGCAGCACTGTGCACCTGCGCCACGGCTGTGGCCGAGCGCCCCATCCTGATCCATTCGCACAACGATTATTGCCGCCGTGCCCCTTTCTGGCAGGCGTACGCCCAGCAGGTCTATTCCATCGAGGCCGACGTGTTCCTGCACGGCGGCAAGCTGCTCGTGGGGCACGAGGTCGAAGACCTTTCGCCCGGCATGACCTTCGAGGCGCTCTACGTCGAACCGCTGGTGACGCTCTTCGGGCGTAACGGCGGGCGGGCATGGAAGGATTCCGGCGAACACCTTCAACTGATGGTCGAGCTCAAGTCTGCTACCGAACCGACTTTACAGGCCGTTGCGGCATTGCTGGGCCGCTATCCCGAGGTGTTCGACCCGGCGGTGAACCCCGAGGCCGTGCGGATCGTTGTCACGGGGCGTGTCCCGGCACCGGCCGATTTCGGCAAATATCCCTCCTATATCCGTTTCGATGGGGTGTGGGATGCCGACTATACGCCCGCGCAACTGGAGCGCATCGCCCTGATAAGCGCCGATTTCAGCGACTATTCGCAGTGGAACGGCAAGGGCTCGATCATCCCGGCCGAGCGTGCGGAACTGGAGACGGTCATCGACCGCGCACATGCCTGGGGAAAACCCGTGCGTTTCTGGGGCGCCCCCGAAGGGACGACGGTTTACTATACCTTTTATGATATGGGTATCGACTACCTCAATACCGACCACCCCGAGGTGTGCGCCGCGTTCTTCGATGATTTCGGCAACAAGAATTTCCAGATCGGCGAACGCCGCACGGCCGCCGAAGGCGTGACGGGCACCAAGCGCCTGGACAAGACCACGCGCGATTTCCGGGGCTTCCAGAACGACAAACTGCAACTCTCCAAGGGCATCGACGTCTACACCCCGACTTACCGCAACGACGGGGGCCGGGGACGGGTTCGCAACGTGATCTACCTGATCGGCGACGGCATGGGGCTGTCGCAGATCGTGGCGGCTTTCTATGCCAACAAGGGGCTGTCGACCCTGCAGATGAAATATATCGGCCTGCAACAGAACAATGCGCTGGATGCCTTCACGACCGACTCGGCCGCCGGCGGCAGCGCCCTGGCCACGGGCGAACGCCACGATAACCGCCATATCTCGATGAGCCCGGAGGGCGTGCCCTATCCCTCGCTGAGCGATTTCTTCCACGACAGGGGGCTGCCCGTGGGCGTTGTGACGCTGGGTAACATCGCCGATGCCACGCCGACGGCCTTCTACGGGCATTCGGTCGAGCGCGACAATGCCGACGAGCTGACCCGCTGCCTCATGGACGGGCGCATCGACCTGCTCTGCGGCAGCGGCATCCGTGAATTTACACGCCGCAAGGACGGGATCGACCTGGTCGGGGAGCTGGAGAAACAATACGATTTCGTGCGTTCGGTCGATGGGATCGATGCCGCGAAGGGCAAGGTCATCTGCATCGACGAGGCGATGGACGATGCGGCCGAGGAGGCCAACCTGACACTGCTGGCCGATGCCACGCGCGCTTCGATCGCCAAATTGCAGGAACGCGGCGGCGACGGGTTTTTCCTGATGGTCGAGGGCGCCAAGATCGACTATGCGGGGCACTCGCGCTGCCTGCCCGGTTCGGTCATCGAGACACTGAGCTTCGACCTGGCCGTTGCCGAGGCGCTGAAATTCGCCGATACGAACGGCGAGACGCTCGTCATCGTCACGGCCGACCATGAAACCGGCGGCCTGGTGGTGGTCGACGGCGACGAGCATACGGGGCGTGTGACGGGCGTCTATGTTTCCGACGACCATACGCCCGCCATGCTTCCGGTATTCGCCTACGGCCCGGGCGCCGACAAGTTCTGCGGCACCTACATGAATACCGAGATTGCACGCAGGATAAAATCACTGATAAAATAACCGCATACTATGACGCTACGCAAACAAATCGCGGCATTCGTGTCGCTGGTCTTCGCAGCGGGCACGGCAGGGGCGCAAGACCTCAAATCGGGGCCCTACAAGCTGCCCTACAAAAACACCTATGTAAAGGAGGTATTCGTGGCCGAGAACGAGTTTCGCACGGCCAAACCCGAACACATCAAACCCCGGACGTTCGCCGAGGCGCGCAAGATCCTGCCCTCGCCCGTGTGGGAAGGGCATGAAAAGGAGGTCGAGATGTACTGGCACGCCTGGCAGATCGCCGTGGGCAACATCCGCCAGCCGCAGGAGGGCTCGGGGTTCGTGTCGCCTTACCTCGATATTGCCTACAACGGCAATATCTTCATGTGGGACGCTTCGTTCATGATGATGTTCGCCCGCTACGGTTACCGCTTTTTCCCGTTCCAACGCACGCTGGACAACTTCTACGCCAAGCAGCATCCCGACGGGTTCATCTGCCGCGAGATCCGTGCCGACGGCTCCGACTGCTTCGAGCGCTACGATCCCACCTCGACGGGGCCCAACCTGCTGCCGTGGGTCGAACTGATGTATTACCGCCAGTTCGGCGACATCGACCGCCTGCACAAGGTTTTCCCCGCCCTGTGCGCCTATGCCAAGTGGTGGCGGCTCAACCGCACGTGGCCCGACGGCACCTACTGGTCGAGCGGATGGGGGACGGGCATGGACAACATGCCCCGCGTGAAGCCCGAATACAACCCGATCTTCTCGCACGGCCACATGGTCTGGCTCGATACCAACCTGCAGCAGATGCTGGTCGACGAGTCGCTGCTCAACATCGGTTTCCACATCGAACGCTGGCAGGAGATCGAGGACATGGAGGACGAGATGAAACGGCTGCGCGCCTATGTCAACGAGCACCTGTGGGACGACGCGACGGGTTTCCTCTACGACCGCTACGGCGACGGGTCGCTCTGCACGACCAAGGGGATCGGCGCCTTCTGGGCCCTGCAGGCCGACGCGCTGGACAAGGGGCGGATGGATCGCATGGTGGCGCACCTGGCGGACACGGACGAATTCGACCGTCCGCACCGCGTGCCGTCGCTCTCGGCCGACCACCCGAAATACAACCCGACGGGCCGTTACTGGCAGGGCGGCGTATGGCCGGGTGCCAATTACATGGTCATCGACGGCCTCTACCGCAAGGGCTACCATGACCTTGCGCTGGAGGTGGCCGAAAACCATTTCAACGCCGTATTCGAAGTGTGGAAGAATACCGGGACTTTCTGGGAGTACTATGCCCCCGAGAAGATCGAACCCGGGTTCATGGCCCGCAAGGACTTCGTGGGCTGGGCGGGGCTGCCGCCGATCGCGGTGTTCATCGAGTATATCCTCGGCATCAAATCCGACTATTCCGAGGGGCGTATCGTGTGGGACATCAACCATACCGAGGCCCACGGCATCGACCGCTATCCCTATGGCCCCGAGGGTGTCGTGGGGCTGAAGGTCAAAGGCCGCAATTCAGCCGGGGACGTGCCTGCGGTGAGCGTTACGACCAACGTGCCGTTCGACCTGACGGTGACGTGGGGCGACGGGCAGAGCCGCACCGTCCGCGTGGAGAAAAGCGGCAGTGTGAAACTGAACTAAGGAACCTAACCTACCTATGAAAAAGATAACGACTCTTATGTGTGCCGTCGCCTTGTGGTGTTCGGCACAGGCACAGGCGCCCGCCCTGCATTTCGGCCGGGACGGCAAATTCCGGATCGCACAGTTCACCGACGTGCATCTCGACCTCGGTACGCCTTACCGCCGGGCGCAGGCGGAAAAAACTATCGCTCAGATGCGCTACATCCTCGATGCGGAGCATCCCGACCTGGTGGTCTTCACGGGCGACGTGGTGACGGGCAAGCCCGCCGCCCAAGCGTGGCACCGCGTGTTGGAGCCCGTCGCGGAACGCAACCTGCCGTTTTGCGTGGTGCTGGGGAACCACGACGCCGAGCAGGATCTCACACGCGCGGAGATCGGCCGCATCGTCACCTCGTATGCCGGCACGCTCAATACGCTCGGCGCCGGGGGCGAACTGGCCGACGTGGTGCTGGAGATCGCCGGGACGAAGAAACCTGCGGCGTTGCTCTACTGCCTCGACTCGCACGATTATTCAACAATCCCGTCTATCGACGGCTACGGTTGGTTTACTCAGGAGCAGGTGGGCTGGTATCGTGCCCGCAGCGCCGCCTATACCGCGGCCAACGGCGGGAAGCCGCTGCCGGCGCTGGCGTTTTTCCATATCGCCCTACCCGAATACGTCGCTGCATGGCGGAACCCCGACAATACGCATGTCGGCCGTGCCGCCGAGGATGAATGCCCCGGGGCGCTGAACCCCGGCATGTTCGCCGCGATGGTCGAGTGCGGCGATGTGATGGGCACCTTCGTGGGACACGACCACGACATCGACTATGTGGTGGCCGAGAAGGGCATCGCTCTGGGTTACGGCCGTTTTTCGGGCGACGATACGACCTACAACAACCTGCGGCCGGGGGTGCGCATCCTTGTGCTGACCGAGGGCGAGCGAGGCTTCGAGACGTGGATACACGAGCGCGACGGCCGGATCGCAGACCATGTGGAATTCCGCGGCGGGAAAGTCGCGAAAGTCGGAAATAACAACTGATTGCGCGATGAGGATTGGTGTGGATTTGGGCGGCACGAACGTGCGCGCCGGCCTGGTGAAGGATGGCCGCATCGTGCGGTTGCTCTCCGAACCCTGCAAAGCCGACCGCCCCGAAGGGGAGGTCGTGGATCATATTGCCTCGCTCATCGGGAAGCTCATCACCCCCGACGTCGCCCGCATCGGCATCGGCGTGCCGTCGGTCGTGGATGCGGCGCGCGGGATCGTCTACAATGTCGTAGGCATCCCGTCGTGGCGCGAGGTGTACCTGAAGGATCTGCTCGAAAAACGGTTCGGCGTCCCGGTATATGTCAACAACGACTGCAATTGCTTTGCTCTGGGCGTCAGCCGCTTCGGCGAGGCGAGCGCATACAGCGACGTGGTGTGCGTGGCGCTCGGCACGGGTGTCGGCGCGGGGATCGTGATCGGCGGCGAACTCTATTGCGGGCACGATACGGGCGCCGGGGAGATCGGGAGCATCCCGTACCTCGACCGCGACTACGAATACTATTGCAGCAGCCGTTTCTTCGTAGGCCGCGGCACGACGGGCAAGGAAGCCTACGAGCGTGCCCTGGCGGGCGATCCCGCGGCGCTGGCGCTGTGGCACGAATTCGGCGGGCACATCGGGCGGCTGGTGATGATGATTCTCTATGCCTACGACCCCGAAGCGATCGTTTTCGGCGGGAGCATCGCCCATGCCTACGGGTTTTTCCGGGAGGCGATGTACGAGCAGCTCAAACAGTTCCCGTATGCCAAGACGGTCGAACGGCTCCATATCTGCTGTTCGTCGGTCGAACACGTGGGGCTGCTGGGGGCTTCGGCGTGCGAATAACGGGCCGGGGTTTTGATTTGTCCGTTTTTTGCCTTATTTTTACCTTGTGTTCCTGAGCAACCCCATTTAAAACAAGCCCGATATGAAGAGACTTATACTCCTCGTTGTCCTCTGTGCGGCCCTCTGCGGCTGCGGTAAGGTAATCCCCGCCGACGATGAAGTCGCGGTGGTGCCGCTCCCCGAACGTGTCGTGAAAGGGCAGGGAACCTTTTTGCTGACCGCTTCGACCGAAGCGGTGCTGCTGTCCGGCGACGACAGTCTGGCCTGTGTGACCGGGGCGCTCGACGAAGTGCTGGAACCGGTGTTCGGCAAAGGGTTGCGGGTGCGGCATGCCGACGTGCCCCTCGACGGGGCGCTGAATATCTCGTGCGACGCGGCGATGCCGGCGGATGGCTACCGCCTGGAGATTACGCCCGGGCGTGCGGAGATTGTTGCCGGGAGCGCAGCCGGGGCGTTCTATGCGGTGCAGACCCTCCGCCAGCTGATCCCCGCTGCGGCTTACGGTGCGGCCAACGTGCGGGCCGTGGAGCTGCCCGTCGTGACGATCGAGGACAAACCGTGCCTGGGCTACCGGGGCATGATGCTCGACGTCTGCCGCCATTTCTTCACGGTCGACGAAGTGAAGGAGGCGCTCGACATCATGGCCCTGCATAAGCTCAACGTGTTCCACTGGCACCTTACCGACGACCAGGGGTGGCGTATCGAGATTAAGAAATACCCGAAGCTGACCGAGGTGGGTTCCGTACGCAGCCGTACGCTGATCGGCCGCGACCCGGGCGGCGAGTACGACGAAAACTGCAAGTTCGACGAAACGCCCTATGGCGGTTACTATACGCAGGACGAGATCCGCGACATCGTGGACTACGCCGCGAAGCGTTTTATCACGGTGATCCCCGAGATCGAATTTCCCGGACATGCCGTGGGTGCGCTGGCCTCCTATCCGTGGCTCGGCTGCACGGGCGAGCAATACGAGGTGCGCCAGACCTGGGACATCGACGATAGGGTGTTCTGCATCGGCAAGGAGACGACCTTCGAATTCATCGAGGGGGTGCTGGAAGAGGTCGTCGGCCTTTTCCCGTCGGAATACATCCATATCGGCGGCGACGAATGCCCGACGGTGATGTGGGAGAAGTGCCCGCATTGCAAGGCGCGCATGAAGGCCGAAGGGCTGAGGCGTCCGCGCCAGTTGCAGAATTACGCCACGGCGCGCGTCGAGAAGTTCCTGAATGCCCGCAAACGCCGCCTGATCGGCTGGGACGAGATACTCGAAGGCGATGTCACCCCGACGGCGACCATCATGTCGTGGCGCGGTGCGAAAGGGGGCATCGAAGCCGCCAGGCAGGGCAACCATGCCATCATGGCACCGACCACGAACTGCTACCTGGATTACTACCAGACGCGAGATACGGCCCGCGAACCCCTTGCCATCGGCGGGTACGTACCCGTGGAGAAGGTCTACGAACTCGATCCTTACGAGCAGCTCACGCCTGCCGAGCAGGCTTGTATTCTGGGCGTGCAGGCCAACCTGTGGACGGAGTATATTGCGACATGGCCCCATGCCGAATATATGCTTCTGCCGCGCCTGAGCGCGCTGGCCGAAGTGGGGTGGAGCCTCGACCGGAAGGATTATGCCGGCTATCTGCACCGTGTCCGCCGCCTGGCGCGGATCTACGATGCCTGCGGGTATAATTATGCGCGGCACATTTTCGGAGAGTAGGGTGGCGCCCGCATAAGGACGGGGATCGGCTGAGTGTCGATCCCCGTTTTTTGTGCCCCGCAGCGGCACCGCAGGCCCTCGGGGATATTATCTCGGGTTTTGCACGGTGTGTTCGTAAATTTTTGCTATCTTTGGAGGCAAAAAGTGTGCGGATTATGGATTTGAAATACGTGCGGAGCGAATTGCGCAAGCTCTCGGAAATTGTTGAAGGCTGGAATGCGACCCAGGAGATCGGCTCCCTCGAGCGGGATCTCGCACTCGATAAATTGCGGACACTCTACGAGGCCGTGCGTTTCGGTACGGAGGAGGAACCCGCTGCGGCCGATGCCGTCCGGCAGGAGGCCTTCCCGACGGAGATCCCGGTCAGCCTTGACCTGGGCGAAGTGCTTTCGATCGAGCCGCTGCCCGTGGCGGAACCCGAATTGCCGTCGCTCTCCGGATCCGGGCCGGAACCCGAATCCGGGTTCATTGCGCCCCAGGCCGGCCTGCCCGTGGCGGAGCCCGGGGCAGCTTTCCCCGATTGCGATACCGCGGCGGCGGAAACGGTGGCCGAATCTGTGCAGGATTCCGTGCCGGCGGACGGACAAGAGCCGGCCGGGGGTGTTGCGGAACCTGCCGAAATCCCGGCTGAACCGGCTGCGGGGCGAACTGCGGAGGCTGAACTCCCGGTTGCCGGGCTGGTTCCCGATCCTGAAACCCCGGCTGCGGAAGAAATCCCTGCGCCCGAATCGACTGGAAATAGCGCCGGCAAGGAAGTGCCGGCTGAAAATATTGCGGCGGCATCCGAATCGCATGGGGATTCCGGCTCGCAGGAGTTTGCCCGTGTGCCGGGGGCATCCGGGCCGCAAGAGCCAACCGACCCCTGGGACGAGCCCGCACACCGGGAAGCACCCTCGGGGATGCCCGAACCGGAAGCAATTGCCGGATCAGGGGCGGAAACGGGCGTTACCCACCCGGCTCCCGGAGCGGGGGCGCATCCTGCGGCAGCGCCGCAGCCGATCGCGCCGACCTTGTTCGGCATCGAAGAGGAGACCCAGCGCCACCGCCATAAACAGCGGGTAATCATGTCGCTTTACAATCCCGAACCCACGGCTGCACGGCCGACGGCCGAAAAGCCTGCTCCGGCACCTGCCGCGGGGGACGCCGCAAAACCCGTGGCAGGGCGGCCGCAGCTTCCAACCGACAGTCCGGCAACCGACAGCCCGGAACCGGCATCCGGCCCTGGCGCTTCGGCTCCCGGGGCTTCGCGTATGTTCGCCGGGGATGAGGCCCCTGCCGAAGGTGCGTATGCGGCGTCCGTGCCGCAGCGTCCGGCGCCCGTGTCCGACACCGGGGATGACGACGAAGAGCCCGATTTCGAGGAGATTACCCTTGCAGGGAACGGGGCGCCGAATAACGGGGCCGTACTGGGCGAAGTGATCAACCATGACAAACAGACGCTGGCCGATACGATTGTGCCGCCGCGCGACATGGCCTCGGAACTGCGCCGCAGCGAGCCCGTCACCGACCTGAGGCGCGCCATCGGCATCAACGACAAGTTCCTGATGATACGCGACCTGTTCGACGGCGATGCCCGGGCTTACGAAGCGGCGCTCGACAAGCTCGATGCCTTCGGCGATTTCGACGACTGCATGATTTACATTGCCGAGAATTATGCCTGGAATGCCAATTCCGACGGCGCGAAGTTCCTGATGGAACTGCTCGAACGTAAATTCGCATAGCCCCATGGCCAAGCTCTATATCGTACCTACGCCGATCGGGAACCTCGACGATATCACGCTGCGGGCGGTCAATGTGCTGCGCGAGGTGGATTTCATCCTCGCCGAGGATACGCGTACTACGTCGTTCCTGCTCAGACACCTCGGTATCGAGAAAAAACTCCATTCGCACCACAAGTTCAACGAACACGCCACGGTCAAGATGGTGGCCGGGTCGATTGCCGCCGGACGCAATGCCGCGTTGGTTTCGGACGCCGGGACACCCGGTATCTCCGACCCGGGGTTCCTGCTCGTCAGGACTTGTGTCGAGGCCGGCATCGAGGTCGAGACCCTGCCCGGTGCCACGGCGCTCATCCCCGCCCTTGTGCAGAGCGGCTTCCCGTGCGACCGGTTTTGTTTCGAGGGGTTCCTGCCCCAGAAAAAGGGGCGGGCGAAGCAGTTGCAGGCGCTCGCCGACGAGGAGCGTACGATGATATTTTACGAATCGCCCTACCGGGTGGTGAAATGCCTCGAACAGTTTGCCGAAGTGTTCGGCCCCGGGCGCCGGGTGTCCGTATCGCGCGAACTGACCAAGAAGTTCGAGCAGACCGTGCGGGGCACTGTCGCCGAGGTGCTGGAGCATTTCCGCACGACCGAACCCAAAGGCGAATTCGTGATCGTGCTGGCCGGAAAACCCAAGCCCGGACGGGAAACGCAGGGGGACGGCGACGAACAAAAGATCGGATATGATGAATAACAACGATACGCATCGGGTCAAACGCTCTTTCTCGGCATGGCTGGGGGAGATGCGCGAATTCCTCCGGGGGCGTTTCAGCCTCGATGAGGACAAGGCGCAGCGCGACGAGGTCGTGGCGTCGATTTCCAAGGGGGTGGTATTTCGCGGAGTCAACCTGTGGGTACTGATCTTTGCGACGATGATCGCCTCGCTGGGCCTGAATGTCAACTCGGCCGCCGTGATCATCGGCGCCATGCTCATCTCGCCCATCATGGGGCCGATCATGGGCATCGGCCTTTCGCTGGGTATCAACGATTTCGAACTGCTCAAAAAGTCGCTGCGCAATTATGCGCTGATGTTCGTCGTGGCGATCGTCACCTCGACGGTCTATTTCCTGGTGTCGCCCCTGTCGTCGAACAGCAGCGAGTTGCTGGCACGCACCGTGCCGACGACCTACGACGTGCTGATCGCATTGTTCGGCGGCCTGGCGGGCATCGTGGCGCAGACGCGGCAGGATCGCACGTCGACCGTGATCCCGGGCGTGGCGATCGCTACGGCGCTGATCCCGCCCCTCTGTACCGCGGGCTTCGGCCTTGCCACGGGGCAGATGCGCTTCTTCTTCGGGGCGTTCTACCTCTTTTTCATCAACTCGGTATTCATCGCCCTGGCGACCTATGCCATGGTGCGGTTCCTGAAATACGAGAAAAAGGCGTTCATCGACAAGGTGCGCGAGCGCAACGTGAAGCGGCTGATGATGGTCATCACGCTGGTGACCTTCATCCCGAGCGTTGTCATCGGGTTCCACATGGTCAGAGTGTCGCTTTTCGAAGCGGCGGCCGACAAATATGTCTCGCAGGTCTTCAATTTCCCCCATACGCGCGTGATCGAGTGTAATAAGCGTTACGCGCACCGCGGGCATCCGTCGCAGATCGAACTGCTGCTCCTGGGGGAGCCGCTCGACGACGGGACGATCGAGAACGCCCGCACCCAGATGCGCAGCTTCGGGCTCGACAAGGCCGAGCTGGTCGTCCGTCAGGCGAACACCACGGACAAGATCGACGTGGCGTCGCTGCAACAGAGTTACCTCGAACTCCTGGAAGAGAAGAACAGGCGCATCGGCGAGATGGCTGCGCAGCTGAAACGCTACCGTGTCACGAATGTCGAGGTGGACGACATTTCGCGCGAGGTGGGCGCCATGACCACGAACGTCAGGGCCATATCGCTGATGAAGGGCATTACGTTCGACGTTTCGGGCACGCCGCTCGATACGACGCTCGTCTGCGTGGTCACGCCGAAAGTCCCTTCCGATTCCATCGACCGGACGACACTTGCGAACTGGCTGAGAATCCGCACCAAGGTCGCCAACGTAAAACTTTTCGTCGAACCGTAACCGCTGATTTGCCGGATGAAACGTACAGAGCTGAATTTCGTACAAAAGGTATGGTTGGAGTCCCTGTGGCTCGGGGCGCGGGTGTTTGCCATGATGCCCTACTGGTTCAAATACTACATTGTTGAAAACCTGCTCTTTTTCATCATATATTATTGCCTGCGCTACCGCATGAAGGTCGTGAAGGCCAATTTGCGGAACTCGTTCCCCGAAAAAAGCGAGCAGGAACGGGCGGCCGTCTGCCGCAGTTTTTACCGTACGCTTGCCGAGATTTTCGTCGATACGGTCAATATGGCCCACATGGGCGAGGAAAAAGGCCGTACGGTTCTCACCGTAAAAGGGTTCGAGGAACATTATGCGAAGGTGCACGGCCGCGACTGGATCGCCATGACGGCCCATTTCGGCTGCTGGGAGTATTGCTCCTACTGGGGGCTTTACGAACGCTCGCAGATGCTCGTGGCCGTTTACCACCCGCTGCGCAGCAAAGTGATGGAATGCCTTTACCAGCGCTTGCGCAACTACGAGAATTCGATGACCGTGGCGATGAAGGATTCGCTGCGCTTCTATCTGCGCAACCGGGAACGCGGCATCGAGGGCAAGAACCTCGTGATGGGGCTTATCGCCGACCAGAACCCGCCGCGCCGCCCCGACAGCCATTGGTTCCGCTTTCTCAACCAGGATACGATCTTCTTCGACGGCGGGGAGAAACTGGCGCTGCGCTGTAACCTGCCGGTCTATTTCGTCCGGATGGAGCGCTTGCAGCGGGGACGTTATCAGATGTCGTTCGAACCGATCTACGACGGTGTGGAGGAGGTCGCCGAATACGAAATCACGGAACGTTACGTTAGACGTTTGGAAGCCATGATCCGCGAGCATCCCGAACTCTGGATGTGGTCGCACCGCCGCTGGAAACACAAACGCACGAATGCCAATCGTTAAAATCGTCATACTCAACTGGAACGGCGCGGAACACCTGCGCCGCTTCCTGCCGAGCGTCGTGGCCGCGGCTCCCGCCGGGGTCGGGGTCGTCGTCGCCGACAACGGTTCGACGGACGGGTCGCTGGCGGTGCTGGCGGAGGAGTTCCCGACCGTCGCCGTGGTGCGCCTCGACCGGAATTACGGTTTTGCGGGCGGTTACAACCGCGCTTTGGCGCAGGTCGAGGCGGATTATTACCTGCTGCTCAATTCCGATGTCGAGACACCCCGGGGATGGCTGGAGCCGATCCTCGGCGTCCTGGAGCGTGAGCCCGACGTGGCGGTCGTTTCGCCCAAGCTGGTTTCGTGGCTCGACCGTACGAGATTCGAGTACGCAGGGGCTTCCGGGGGCTTTATCGACTTCCTGGGCTATCCTTTTTGCCGGGGGCGTATCCTCAAGCGGGTCGAAGCCGACGAGGGGCAGTACGACGATGCCCGCGACGTATTCTGGGTCAGCGGAGCGGCTTTTTGCTGCCGTGCCGACGTGTTCCGTGCATTGGGGGGCTTTGACGACGATTTCTTCGCCCACATGGAGGAGATCGACCTCTGCTGGCGCATGCAGCTCGCGGGTTACCGCGTGCGGGTCGTGCCCGGGAGTACGGTCTACCACCTCGGCGGCGGGACGCTGACGACCGATTCCCCGACCAAGGTGTTCTACAACCATCGCAATAACCTGGCGATGCTCTACAAGTGTGCTTCTCCCGTGCAGCGTGCCGTCGTGGCCGTCGTGCGCCCCGTGCTCGACCTGATGGCGGCATTGTCGTACCTGGCACAGGGGCGGGGCGATAATTTCCGTGCCGTATTCCGCGCCTGGCGCGATTTCCTCCGCTGGCACGGCAGCCTGTCGCGCAAGCGGAAGGAGATTCGGCAGCAGTGCAGGGGGACGGTCGCCAGGAAGGTTTACCGCGGTTCCGTAGTCCTGCGTTACCTTTTGGGGCGAAAGACCTTCGGGCGGATGATGTGACCCGGCGGAAAAACTCAGGACGGAGATTTGCCTTCCGGCGGAATAACCTAAAATAAGACCTCCCGGTTTTGCCGGGAGGTCTTATTTTAACAGTATTCGGTGTTTTCCTACTTGTTGATTTTCGCCCACGAATCCTTGAGCGTCACCGTGCGGTTGAACACGGGGTGTTCGGGTGTCGAGTCGGTGTCGGGACAGAAGTAGCCTACGCGCTCGAACTGCACGGCCTGCCCTATGGGTATGTCGCGCAGCGACGGCTCCAGGTAGCCCGTGACCTTGACCATGGATTCGGGGTTGAGGTTGTCCTCCCAGGTCTGTCCTTCCTCCACGTCGTCGGGGTTCTCCTTCGTGAAGAGCGGGTTGAACAGGCGGATTTCGGCCTCCACGGCATCTTTGGCCGATACCCAGTGGATGACACCCTTCACGCGGCGGCCGTCGCTCGACGACCCTCCGCCCGACATCGGGTCGTAGGTGCAGCGCAGCTCGGTGATGTTGCCCGCGGCATCCTTGATGACCTCTTCGCACCTGATCAGGTACGAATAGCGCAGGCGCACCTCGCCGCCGGGTGCCAGGCGGAAGAACTTTTTGGGCGGCTCCTCCATGAAATCGTCGCGCTCGATGTAGATGACCTTCGAGAAGGGCACCTGCCGCGTGCCGGCCGATTCGTCCTCGGGGTTGTTGATCGCCGTGAAGAGCTCGGTCTTGCCTTCCTCGTAGTTGGTGATGACCACCTTCAGCGGGTTGAGCACTGCCATGCGGCGCTCTGCGATCTTGTTCAGGTCTTCGCGCACGCAGTATTCGAGCTTGCCCAGGTCGATCACGTTGTCGCGCTTGGCTACGCCCACCATCTCGGCGAAGTTCCGCACCGAGGCCGGGGTATAGCCCTTGCGGCGCAGTGCGCAGATCGTCGGCATGCGGGGGTCGTCCCAGCCCATCACGGCGCCTTCCTGCACGAGTTTGAGCAGCTTGCGCTTCGACATCATCGTGTAGGTGAGGTTCAGCCGGGCGAATTCGTACTGGTGCGAAGGGTAGATCTCCAGCGCCTGGATGAACCAGTCGTAGAGCGGACGGTGCACGTCGAATTCGAGCGTGCAGATCGAATGGGTGATCTGCTCGATCGAGTCGCTCTGCCCGTGGGCATAGTCGTACATCGGGTAGATGCACCACTTGTCGCCCGTGCGGTGATGCTCGGCATGGATGATGCGGTACATGATCGGGTCGCGGAAGAGCATGTTGGGGTGTGCCATGTCGATCTTGGCGCGCAGCACCTTGGCCCCGTCGGGGAATTCGCCGTTTTTCATGCGGACGAACAGGTCGAGGTTTTCCTCCACGGAACGGTCGCGCCACGGCGACGGAGTGCCCGGCACGGAAACCGTACCGCGGTTTTCGCGGATCTGCTCCTGCGTTTGGTCGTCGACGTATGCCAACCCTTTTTTAATCAGTACGATCGCCCAGTCGTAGAGCTGGTCGAAATAGTCCGACGCATAGCGTTCGACGGCCCAGTCGAACCCGAGCCACTGGATGTCGCGCTTGATCGAATCGACATACTCCACATCCTCCTTGACGGGGTTCGTGTCGTCGAAACGGAGGTTGCACTTGCCTCCGTATTTCCGTGCCAGCCCGAAGTTGATGCAGATGCTCTTGGCGTGTCCGATATGCAGGTAGCCGTTCGGTTCGGGCGGGAAACGGGTCTGGACGCGCGTTTCGCCCTTGGCGATCGACTCTTCGATGATCTCTTCGAGGAAGTTCAGCGACTTCTCCCGTGTTTCGTTTGTTTCGCTTGCCATATGTGTATGTTTCGCTTGTTGTATGCTTTATTTCTTTGCCTTGGGGCCGATGTTGAACAGCTTCTGGATGTCCACCGAGAGCTTCACGACCTGCTGTGTGCCCATGCCCGTGCCGTCGTAGTGGAACACCATGCCCGCCTCGACGGCCAGCGTGCCCTTGAAGAATCGGCGGTCGTAGCCGACCCACGTGCGGTTATAGACATTTTTTGTCGTCGCGTAGAAAGGCTCGCCGGCATAAAGCCCGTCCTGTCCGTAGGTGACGGGGATGTCTTCGCCGACCGCGATGTTGCGCAGGGGTTGCAGGTTTTCGCCCAGATAGAGGTTGTTCTCAAGTTTCACGCCCCACTTGGTCAGCACGAAGTCGATCTGTGCACCGCACGGTTTTTTCCAATTGTGGTCTACGCTGCGGCCGCGCTGCGGGGCGAAGAGGAACCCGGCCTTGATGTCGAAGTCGAAGTAGGCGTTGAATCCCCAGCCCGCATAGGGGTTTACCAGCAGGTTGTCCGTGACGTTCTCGTTGAGCTTCGAACCTGCGAAATGGAACATCGAGAAGGCATAACCGAAGTAGAAGCCCCGCTCGAGCGTATAGCGTCCCGCCGAGATGATGCGGAACATTTCGCG
>OLYA01000081.1_pt1 | contig 64788 bp, 53 predicted proteins | sample 1674361 | NCBI WGS metagenome assembly OLYA01 (sample SAMEA103958165, study PRJEB25191) | human gut metagenome | biome: human-associated habitat [ENVO:00009003]; feature: intestine environment [ENVO:2100002]; material: feces | place: Germany | collected 2013/2015
AATCTGTAGACTTTTTTATTTATCCTTCTCCAGACACACTTTTGGGAACAGTATCACAGAGGTAACAACGGGCAACCATTGAGTCCATGTTGTTTCGCATTCCATCATACACCATGATAGTTCTCAGGGACATCGATTCCTAGAACCCGACCGCAAAATTGGATGGATTTCCGAGAAAGATATATCGGGATCCTTTTACAGACCGCGGGGGAGGCAGACGTTGGACCGCAAGGCTGTACGGAATATTCACGACCAGATTCAGTAACCACACAGTCAAACTCGGATGGGGTGAAGTGGTGAAATTTCATAGAAACACCACCTTGTGTCGGCGGATGCAGGCCAAACGGTCGTTTCCTCGTTGGCTGACGGGTAGAATCACGTCGTAACGAAGCGGTTGTGCCCATCCTCCCAGCCGGTTGAGCAATCCGTAGCGGCCTCGGCGGCCGATGATGTTGAACTGCGCAAAGTGGTTGGTCAGCACATCGTATCGCGGAGGAATGATGGTGCGGCCCTCGAAATCCACCAGTCCGTATTTCCCGTTGCGGCGGATGCGCAGCAGGATGTCGCCATAGGGTGCCGCACGGTCACAATCCAGGCGAATAAGTCGCCCGCTGCGGATGCGCAACAGTGCGTACCCCTCGCCGTCGCGTACCAATGCCCGGTCCGTATCATCCAGCAGCCAGGCTTCGTCCCAACACGCCTTTGTAAGATGACATCCGCCCGAGGTCTGAAATCCTGTCTTGCCATTTTTGTAGTAGTATCTGATTCCCATATACTCTGCCTTTTCGGCAAAGTAAAAGCCCTGCTGTGCGGAATGGCGGCACAACAGGGCAGAATCTGGAGAAAAAAGGCTACAGCTCGATCGATTCATTGTCCTGAGGGCAGCGAATCGTCCGATCGGGGAAAAGCGTGGCAAAGCGTTCCGGCACGGTGGTGTGAATCGGGATCAACAGCCCGGGATCGACATGCCGTACAATCGATTGCAACGATTTTGCATCGGCATGGCCGCTGGTATGGATGTGCGGATTGGTAAATCCCCGCTCCCGGATCCAATTCATGAATTCGGGTTCGTCCTTCTCGTATCCCTCCCAGATCGAGGTAACTACGACCGATGGCGTGTGGCTGTACTTCTGCATGTAGTACAGCATGGAAGGGCGGATGAGCCAAGCATATTTGCCCGGATTGCGTCCGATGTCTTTCGTGTCGACCGTCGAAAGCGCCTTCAGACGCTCCACAATCTCCGGATCTCCGGCCTCTTCGAGCCGTTTCAATTGGGCGGGCAGACAGAAATACCGGAAGACATCGTGTCCCTCAAACGGAGAGAGCGGCGACGGAATCGACGACTTGAAACGGTGGACCGCTTCCAGCACATAGGCGACGTAGGTATCTACAATCAGTTTGCGCGAACAAACAAGCGCCGCCTTGTAGATCTGGACGATCCGGTCGATGTTCTGCCCCGAGCACCAGATGTAGTGCAGCTTGTCTGCATCGGTGCGGAACTGCTCCTTGAAACGTTCGCAAATCTCCGCTTCGCTCATACACGCTTTCTCGGTGGCCAGATTGGTTCCCTCGAGCAGCAGGCAGTCGACCTTGCGGGGGAGGTTGTGGTAGAGAAAGCCTTTTACGCCGTGGCGGCGGATGTCCCCGCTGTAGAGGATTCGCCTGCCTTCGGCTTCGATCAGAAAGGCACAGGCATCATAGGCCGCATGGTCGACCGTGTAGGGTGTGATGCGGATATCGCCCACGGTTATCGGCTCGAACTTCCGGCCATCAGCCTCCTTGGCGAGGATTCTGATATGGCGTAGATAGTCGGCATCGCCGCGTCCATGGATCACCTCGGTGACGTGCATCATGGCCGCTGTCCCGGCCGTAGCGTAGCTGGCCACATCCTGGTGCGTGTCGGGCAACAGGCCGTGGTGGTCGGCATGGTAGTGGCTGATGAAGATGGCATCAGCATCCTGAGCCCATTCGAGGGCCTCGCGGCGGATTTGCTCCTGCTGCTCCTGGGGCCGGGAGTCGAAATCGAGCGGCAGACCCAGATCGAGCAGGATTTTTGCCTGCCGGGTCCGTATCTCGACACAACTGCCCCCGATTTCGTGTGTTCCGCGGTGGATGGTAACGGTCATAGCAATATGATCTTTTTGTCGGATTGGTATTTGTAATATTGGGCGTGGATCGTACTCCGTTTCTTCCTGTCTTCACGATTGATAAAAGCAAGAAGATCCGGAGAAATGGCTGGATGCAATTCATCAATCAGCAGAACTCCGTGGATAGCCACAATGTCGCCGTTTGTCCTATCATAGAATTTGTCGAAGTTTCGGGGCATGGTTGTCTTGTCAGTGTGCGGGCCGTAATGAATTGTATGATTCAGACAAAGATCCTCCATGAGCCACAGATAAAAAAGCAATTCGGTCAGAATGCCGATTTTTTTATTTCGATATTTCAATTCAAAGATCCACAATTCATCGGAACGGATTGCCCACAAGTCAATGGCACTTTTTCCTCCGGTAAACAGGGCATTTGTGTTGGAAACCGAATCCCTGAAAACCCCTACCGGCAATTGATTGCCGCATGCGTCGAAATCCACACCCTTGAACAACTCTTTTCGGGAGATGAAACTCCATTCGATGGTTGCTTCGGATGACTCCTTTTGTGGTGTTGATGCCTCGTTGCGGGGAATATTGAGGTACAGGTTGCCGCTTTCAAGTTCAGTCTGGAAGTTCCGTACTGTCAGAGTATTTTCTGATTCAATACTGAACCATTCGAAGTGTTCCTGCATTTTGAGAACCCGATAGAGGAACCGGTTGTAGTGACGTTGCCGGACCACATCGATGTGCTGCGGCTCATCCCATCTTAGACTGACCGTTTCAATCTGGTCCGAAAGCCAATATTTGAGACAGAGAGCCCAGGCCTCGAATGAGGCATAGTCCGTCTGCATGTTTTGGCAGACTGGGTTCATTTCATAACCGTATTTTGTTTTTACAGTCTTCCCTTCGTAATAAAACTTTTTTTCATGAATAGCCATGGATAGTTTTTTGGTCTGACTGTCGACTAAAAAATCGATATAATCAGTGAAGATGATTCGATTCTTCATTCCGCTACATGTAATTCGATTCCTCAGAATATTTAGGATCTGAACTTCTATCTCTTTCTGAATGGGAGATTTACGGTCATCTACTTTGCTTTTCATAAGAATCTTTTTTATAAAGATACAATTATCTTAGAGATTTTCTTTTGTTTAGAAGTGCCATGACTTCTTTCACCGACAAGGCATCGTCCTTCGGCAGGTCCCGATACTCGCTGGCGATACGCATGATCGGAGAGGCAAGGCGTCCGAAACTGCCTTCATCAACGTGGAGTTGCCGGTAGCCGCATACCGTGCAGGTAGCCGAATGACTGCTGCGGCCGCTTAACGGAGACCCCGAGAAAGAGTAGATCAGCATCCGCCCTCCGCATTTCGGGCATACGCGCGTATAGTGCTCCTCGTATTCGGTCCATGCCCGGACCACCACGCCCAGCGGATAGGGTCCCGAATCCTTCATCGAGACATAGGCCATGCGGATGCGCATCGGAGTGCGGGCCCCGAAGAGTTGCGGGTCGGCAAGAATCCGTTCACGCTGGCGCCAGATAAGCGGCACCGATTCGGCAAAGAGGTTCTGGAGCCGTTGCTCTTCCCGTTTCTGTTGCTCTCGGCGAATCGGTTCAAACCAGGCCCGGGCGAGTGATTCGGGGACGAGCAGTTTCCCTGCTTGCGCATCGATGTGCAATCCGTTGTCTACGATTAACGATTCGTCGATTCGGAGTTGCAATTCCTCGGCATTCCGCAGCGTGTAGTTTCGGCCCTGTCGGTCGATGATGTCGATCGGGATGACGGTCTCTGCTGTTTTCGGAGCATCGGCCCGTTGGCTGAACGTCCGAAACGAGACCTCTGTTTTTTGAGCGTATCGGTCTTTCTTGTCAGTCATAATTCTTGCCGTCTAATATTCTGTATCCGGTATAGGTTCGGTATGAATGAAATGCGGCAGCCGCCAGGGTTGGAAGCCTGAAAGTCACTTGTCGGGAACGTGGTCGTAGCAGGCTCCGAGAGCCCCGATGATACGACGCATCTCTTCCCGTACATTGCCCGGCGAGAGCACCTCGAAATTGCCGTGGCAGTTTAACATGGCCTGGTAAAACTCCGGCGTTGGTGCCACGTGAAATTCAAAGATGGCATATTCGTCATGCGTCTCGACCTCCTGCTGCGAAGCGTGGAGGGGCAGCGTACGGAGATACTTGACGCCGTCGCCCGCGACCCGGACCCGGATCGTGCAGGGACGGATATCGTCGTAGACCGCCACGCCGAATGCGCCGGCCAGGTAGCCGGCCGGATCCAGCTCCTCGGGCGGCGTAAAGCGATCTTCGGTCACGCGGATCTTCACCATGCGGTCCAACGCGTAGAGTTTGATCTTCGCATTGTCGGGCTTGTCGGCGTAGAGGTACCAGCGCCGGTCGCGGAGCTTGACGAAAAGCGGCCGGAGCCTCAGGTCGAAGGCCTCGTCCCCCGTGAAAGGCTGATAGGTAATGACCACCTGCCGGTTCTCGCGCATGGCGTCAAGCAGTTCGGGCAGATGCCCCCGGGCCGAGGGAACCTCCTCGACCAGCACGCGGTTGTGCAGCGTGCGGGCCTCGCGCAGCGACTGCCCGACGGCAAAACTATCGAGCAGCCAGTTTGTGATGTTGTGCGAGTTGAGATCCTCGCTGTTGGCAATGGAGTAACGGTTGGTGCGTTCATCGCAGACAATCGAGATATCGAACAGATCTTCGACCGCGTCGCGGTGGGAGTGGAAGGTCCGCCGTGCCAGCGGACGGCCGTCATAAAGCGCGCTGTGCTGCCAGCGGGCGCGGATCTCGGCCAGCGTGATGGGGCCATAGCGATGAATCGTGTCGGCCAGCCAGATGTACCTTTTGAAGAGATTGGATGCCATGATGTTTGTTTTTCTGGTACAAAGATAGCAAGAGTATATGCTGAAATATTGCACATGGTTGGAATTTTTCCATTTTATACCATTTTTTCAAATAAAAGCGCGTGCGCCGGATTCCGGCAGATTGGCTATTGAGCTTTGCTTGAGTAGAGCATAAAAGAAGATATTGATATTACCCGATATTCGTTTGCGAACAATCCGCAGCCAGGTCATGCCTTTTTACGGGAGAATCGGTTTTGTGATGGAGTTGCATAAACCGTTGAAAAGCAAAGGAAGCTTGTGTTCTGAACTACTCGCTCAAATTTGTTACAGCGTTTGGGTGTCCAATCCCGAAGACCCCAGGCAACAATCGGAAGACTGACAAACATGGGGGAATCCTCGTTATCCGTTGTATGCTTAACGGGAGAGGTGGTTGGAGCCTTAGATATTAGATTTTCCCTATTGTAGCATTGTGCTATCGGATGGAGTTTTGCCGCAAAAATCGGCGGCCGTTGGCGGTTTTCCGATTTAATTTCCTATTTTTGTAAATGGTTTCGTGCCTCTGCGGACGGAGCCAGACATATTTACGAACGTTTCGTTACGTTTTCTTTCACGCTCAAACTTCGCAACTTTGACTATCCGAAAGAGATGTAACAGGACGCCTCGTGGACGCTTGTATTGTGCCCGCAGGCCTTTGGCTTGCTATGTGCACGATACACGTTTCGCGTGGGCTGTCCGTGTTGCTTATTTCGGATAGGGCAGCGAAGGCCTGAGCGTGGAGTAAGTCAATGCGGCAACCCACGTTTTTTATGGCTTTCGATTACGATTACACGGGCAATCCAGCCCTGCTCGACCGCCGAAAGGTCGCCTTCTTCGCTTCACGCGTCGTCTCTCCGGCTGTCGAGGAACAAGCCTTGCGCTGGGCCAAGGCGTGTTGCGTAACCGATCGCGTCGTTATCAGCGGCTTCCAATCCCCGCTCGAAAAATCCGTCTTTGAACTCCTGCTGCAAGCCCGCCACCCGGTAATCTGGGCCTTGGGACGTGCCCTCTACCGCCGCTATTCGCCCGCCGTCGAAGAGGCGCTGACCGAGCAGCGCATCTTGATCTTTGCCGTCCGAAACGCCCGCCGGACCGGTTGGCAGACAGCCCAAACCCGCAACTACACCATCGCCACAATGGCCGAAGAGAGCGTCTATGCCCTTCGCACGGACGGACACCCCAGCTCGCTCGATGTCCTCTGCGGGCTGGAATTGGGGCGCAAACCGGTGCGTTGTTTCCCGCAATAAACGTCCCGTTTCACAGGAAAATTGGTACTGGAAAAGCTTCAAAAACTGGCTCTGAATGGCCAAATTCTGCAGAACTGGACGCCGGGAGAGGACAAATTCCACGGCTTTTGATGACGCCAAATGTCGGATTAGAGGCTCTCGATTGGATGAATTAAGAGCGCAAAAGCACGTCCAAATTCGTAAAATCTGTCCGAAATTTTGCATCTTCAACCGCCGAAAATCAGTCGAAAACGAGTTGTTTCGATGTCTGAGTGGAGCGATAAACCGCCACTTTTCCACGCCAAAATGGCCGGATCTTCCCTGTTTTCTGGCGAAGGTGTCTCGAAAATCCTTCGCCGGCCAAATTTCGGGTCGGGCCACGGTGGCCCCGGTAAAAAGCGACGACTTCGGAGGAGTTTTCCCCCCCCCTTGCGGGCAAGCTGTTTTCTGTTACGAAATCTATTTCGCGTAACGGAAAACACAGCTTGCCGGGGGCAAAACATATAATGTTTCTGACCCCCAAAAACGGGTCGAATATCACGCCCCGTTCCCGCTTGTTCGCCGGCCAGTCTGAAGAGGCGAACAGCCCGTTCCCAAAGCCGACATCGGGAACAAAACAGCCTTGAAACGGGATGAATAAATCTTGAACTCAATCCATCATGAAATAGTGATGTCAGGAAATCAATACGGATTGAAGTCTTGGCATCTTGATATCCAGAAGTCAGGAGCCCCTGATGTCCCGAAATCATGAGCTCTTGGACTCATGAGCTCCAGAGGTCAAGAACTCCGGACCTCAGGAGTTCTTGATGCCCGGACTTCAAGAAGTTTTGAAATCTGGAATTCAGTCCCTGCTGAAATCTTGGACTTGTGTCTTCTTGATCTCCTGACGTCATGTTCTCTTGACCTCAAGAGCCCTTGATGTTTTGTTTCCCTGAGTTCATGATACCCTGGGTTACGGATTTCTTGTTTCCTTGATCTATTGGTGTCTGTAGGGGACTTTATATTGAGGGAGCAGAGGTATTAGGGTTGCCGACACCTCCCTTGTCGGACTGGCAATCTTCCTCTTTATTCTGACCATATGCAGAATGCCAGATTTTCTGTTTGGCACGCCAAAGGAATGTCTCCCAATACGCTATTTTGGACTCTTCCTGACGCCAACCTGTGCCACAGCGACGCCAACCACTGCCATAGAGCACTGATAGCGGAAGAAACGTCTTTGAAGCCCCTATATTCGCTCCCGAAACCTTAAAAGCCAATCATTATGCAAGAACAAAAGAATGAACTTCGGGGCGACAGCCGAACGGCATCCCTCGACTCCGGGACTTTATCGAGAAAAGTATCCAACTACGAGCGCCTCTTCCTGCTGCCGGTCAAGACCGCGGCTCTCCACGGCAAGGCCATTTATGTCCGTCCGGAGTTTCACCAACGGATCCAGCGAATTGTGCGACTCCTCGACAACGACAAAATCTCGATGTACAGCTATCTGGACCGGGTGCTGGAACACCACTTCGCAACCTTCGACGACGAGATTACGGTCTGGTGTCGCAACCGGTTTCAGGCTTTTTCCCGGGATCTTAAAACGACACTGCCATGGGAATAGTCAACGTAGAATCCCGGACCTTTGAGCGGATGCTTGTGCGTTTCGAGGAGTTCGCCCGACGGATGGATGCACTCTGCCATGCGCACCGCATCGGCGAGCCGGAGCCGTGGATGGACAACCAGCAGGTCTGCCAGCTGCTGAATATCTCCAAACGGACGTTGCAGACCCTTCGCGACAACGGGTCGCTCTCCTATACGCAGATCAACCACAAGATCTACTACCGGGCAGAAGATGTGCGGTCGTTCCTAGCGGTGCTGGAGGCACGGCGCAAGCATGAGCAGAAGCGCAGAAACGGAGTATAAACGGCGGGGTCCGGATCGTGACACTTCGTAGTAGCGCCGCACCGGATCTTGCATCAAACAGACGGAAAATGAGCAATGAATTGATTACGGAACATGACGAGCGGATCCGCTCGTACTTCCAGGCGCTGGAGCGTCTTTCCAAGGCGTTGGAGACGTTGTTCTCGAAGCGTAAATCCTCGTTGGATGGTGAGAGTTTCTATACGGACGAGGAGCTTTCGCAGCGGCTGAAGATCAGCCGCCGGAGTTTGCAGGATTATCGCAATCAGGGACGGATTCCCTACATCAAACTGGGCGGCAAGATCCTCTACCGTTCCTCGGATGTCGAACGGATGCTGGAGGAGGGTTATCGCAACGAATTTCGGTAGACGAGGGGTAGAACGGGGGCAACAAGACAGAACAGACAGAAGACAGAAAGGGAACATGGGTAACTGATCCATCACGGGGGGGTAACCGTTCATGGTTTTCTCCTTTTCATCGGTAGCATCTCCAAAAACGGGCCGGAGCGAATGCGACAACCTTTTTCCCGGGGAGCATCTCCATCTGCGGAGGCTTCTACTCGGGAAAACCCTTCGGGGCATGAGGTTGACATTTCGCTCCGGCCCATTACCTTGCTGCGGATGAAAGGAGTGTCGTGTGCCACCTATCGGGTATAATAGGGATGATTAAATATGAATTTATACCCACAAGGGTGCAAAATGAAAAATATTTGATATATTTGTACCCAAAGGGGTATAAATCATGAAACAGACATCTCTATCCAACTCGGTCAAGTCGATGCGCCGACAATATCATCTGACGCAGGTGGAACTTGCCGAGAAGTCCGGTGTGGGACTGCGTTTTATCCGCGAACTGGAGCAGGGCAAGCCGACACTTCGTCTTGACAAGGTCAACCAGATTCTGAATCTGTTTGGCTATGAGGTGGGAGCCGTACCGATGACTAAAACCGATGAATGATGAAACAAGCTGTTGTATTTTTTCAGGATCGACGGGCCGGTATCCTGACTGAAGACGAGAACGGTTACACGTTCGCATACGATACCGGTTATTTGGCTGCGCCGGATGCGCAGGCTGTGAGTCTGACCCTCCCGTTGAGCGATCGTCCCTATCGGGATAAAGTGCTTTTTCCGTTTTTTGACGGGTTGATTCCCGAGGGCTGGTTGCTGGATATTGCCGAAAGGAACTGGAAAATCGATGCCCGCGATCGCATGGCCCTGCTTTTGGCCTGCTGTAAGGATTGTATCGGAGCTGTTGGAGTTCAACCCGTAATCACCAGGGAGGAGTAATCGATGGCGGTATGTTTGTATTGTTACGGGGAGTTGACCGCGGGTGAAAAGGATTTTCACAAGCGTTGTTCCCAAAAAATGTTCGGGACGCCGTATCCTCCCGAACTGCCCTATACGCGCGAAAATCTGACAGATCTTGCCCGACAGGTAATTCGCAGCCAGACAACCCTTACGGGGGTACAGGCAAAACTGTCACTCGATATTCTCAAGGGTGGACGAAACGAGGTCGACCGTTTTACGATTGTCGGGCTGTGGGGACGGTATATTCTGAAACCTCCAACCGAACGGTTCGCTCATTTGCCCGAAATAGAAGATTTGACGATGCATCTGGCCGAACTGGCCAGAATAAGGGTCGTGCCTCACAGCCTGATTCGCTTTGCTGATGGAGAATTGTGCTATATCACGCGCCGTATAGACCGCACCTCCCAAGGTGTGAAATTACCCATGGAGGATATGTGCCAATTGACCGGGCGTCTGACCGAGCACAAATACAAAGGTTCGTACGAACAGATAGACAAGACCATCCGAAGATTCTCCGCAGCCCCCTTGCTGGACCAGGTCAACTTTTGGGAGCTGGTCGTGTTTTCGTGGATCACGGGGAATGCCGACATGCATCTGAAAAACTTCTCGCTTTATAGCGAGACGCCGGGCAAACATCTGCTTACTCCGGCCTACGACATGCTCTCCACAGCGCTGGTCATGCCAGAGGATAACGAAGAGCTGGCGTTGACGCTCAACGGCAAGAAGCGGAAAATCTGGAAAGAGGATTTTATTGCCTCCATGCAGGCTGCAGGTCTGGGCGACAGGGTCATAGAAAACATCTTTCACAAGTTTCGGAAGTCACAGGACGTCTGGTTCGCATACATGGATCAATCGTTTCTTCCGCAAGAGATGAAAGAGAAGTACAAGGGGATCATCCGAGACAGGATCAGCCAGTTGGCATAGCCATGACATCGAATAGCCCGGAGATGCTTATCTCCGGGCTGTTTTGCGAATTGAGCAGGGCGTATTCCACTATCCCAGTTTGGAGATGGCTCTCCTCACCTGCATCATGTCCCGGAGGATGGAGCTGTCGAGAACCCGGGCATAGTGTTGCGTCATCTTGATGTTGGAGTGGCCCAGCATCTTGGCCACATTCTCCAGACTGACGCCGTTGGCCAGGCAGACCGAGGTTGCATACGAGTGCCTGGCGCAATGCGTGGTCAGATTCTTGCGGATCATGCAGATGTCGGCGATCTCCTTCAGATAGCTATTCATCTTCTGGTTGCATGGAACGGGTAACAATACACCCTTCTTCCGGCAGGTGGAGTGGTCGGCATACTTGCGCAGAATCTCCTGCGGAATATCCAGCAGCGGGATGTTGCACATGTTTTTCGTCTTCTGACGGGGTTTGCGGATCCAGAGATTTCCGTTGTTGTCGCGGACGATGTGCTCCGGGGCTAACTGCTGCACGTCGATGAAGGCCAGCCCTGTAAAGGCGGCGAAGATGAAGACGTCGCGGACCAACGTCAGCCGCTCCAGCGGAAACTCCTTGCGGTAGATGGTCTGCAGCTCGTCCATCGTCAGAAACTCCCGGACAACCTCCTTCTCGTGGAAACGAATCCCGAGGAAGGGGTCCTTCGCCATCCAGTCATTGGCGCGGGCCAGATTGGTAATCTTTTTCAGACACTTCATGTAGCGGATGACGGTATTCTGCTGGCATCCCTTTTCCGTCTTCAGATAGAAGGCAAAGGCCCGGACCAGCTCGCCGTTGACCTCCGCGAGGGGCAGATCCTCCTTCCCGTAACGCTGGCGGATCAACTCGGCCAGATAACGCCGGCAACTCTCGTAGCGGCGGACCGTAATCAGCGCATAATCCGTGCCGACCAGCGCCCGGCACTGGTCGTTGTGCTCCTGCATGGTCCCCAACAGCGTGCGGACCTCTTCCGGCTTCTCCTGCCCGAAGAAGAGCTCCTGCAGCAGGCGAGCCGTGACGGGGCGGTTCTGCTGCTCCAGTTCGCAAAAGATTTGATACAGCTTGATGCGAGCCTCCTCGATATAGGTGTTCAGGTCGCAGGCGCGGCGGCTCTTGCCGCGGGCCGTCTCCTTGGCCTGGCTCCACAGGGCCGGGTCGATGCTCTTGCGGATGTTGTTTTCGACGCGCGTCCCGTTGACGGTAATGCGCATGCAGACGGAGGCCTCTCCGTTTTTCAGCAGCTTGGTCTTCTTGAGGAAGAACAGCACGCGAAACGAATCTCTTTTCATGGTTCCTACTTGCTCTTTGACTGGTTCGACAAATGTAGGAAATCCGACCCGATTTAGCATCATGCAAAATATTGCAGTTCAACGAGAAAGACGCAAATTCGGTGGAGATAAATGGGGTGGTTTTCATCTCCACCGATTGCTCCACCAAAAGGTGCCGAAAACCGCTGTTTTTTGCGCTGCCGGCAAAAAGAGAAAACCCTGATTTCGTTTGGAAATCAGGGTTTTGCAACTTTTTGCTTCTCTTCAAAGTGGTACCACCAGGAATCGAACCGGGGACACAAGGATTTTCAGTCCTTTGCTCTACCAACTGAGCTATGGCACCATCCCGTTAATTGCGGTCGGAAGTACTTCTTTCCCGTATTATCGTGGTGCAAAGGTAAACAAAATTTCCAAACGTGCAAAATATTCTCCGAATTTTTGCGCATTATTACAGTTCCAGGCTGATCCTGGGCACATACAGATGTCCTGTACTCCTGCCTGCCGAGTCCTGTCGGACAGGGGCTGATTGAAAATATTGCCGGGGGCTTGCCATTTCCATCCTTGGCTGCTCCGATTCCGGAGGTCTGGATCGATAATAAACCATTTTCATTCGACCTCACTTGCGGGGCATCCGGAGTCTGGATGCCGGTTCTGGAACCGGCCCGGCGGGAACCCACCGGATTACCGGGCGTACCCTTGCTCATCGGTCGCAAGGGCTGCTCCCTGCCCGGCTTGCCTTACAAGTTCCTGCAGCCCGGCCTCGTATTCCGCAACGGTTTCGCGGACGATCCGTCCCGCCGTCGGCAGCTCGCGGATCAGCGAGGCTGCCTGCCCGATTTCCAGCTCGCCCTCCGTCAGGTCGCCTTCGAAGATGCCCCGTTTCGAGCGTCCGCGTCCCAGCAGTTGCTGTAACTCTTCGGCCGTCGCACCCCTGTTCTCCGCCTCCTCGACCGCACGGTAGAAGCCGTTGCGGATCAGGCGTGTCGGACTGAGCTTCTTCAGCGCGAGCATCGTGTCGCCCTCCTGCAGCCCGATGCAGAGTTTCTTGAATGCGTCGCTGGCCGAACTCTCTTCCGAAAGCGCGAACCGCGTTCCCATCTGGATGCCCTCGGCGCCCAGTGCGAAAGCCGCCAGCATACCGCGCCCGGTGGCGATGCCGCCCGCGGCGATCAGCGGTATCGCCACGGCCTGCCGCACCTGGGGTATGAGCACCATCGTCGTCGTCTCCTCGCGTCCGTTGTGGCCGCCGGCCTCGAAGCCCTCGGCTACCACGGCATCGACCCCTGCCTGCTGGCTTTTCAGGGCGAACTTCGTGCTCGAAATCACGTGCGCCACCTTGCATCCCGCTTCGTGCAGGCGGGCCGTCCAGGTTTTCGGGCTGCCTGCCGAGGTGAATACCGCGGGCACGCGTTCCTCCATGATGACGCCCATGATCTCTTCTGCGTAGCGGTACATCAGCGGGACGTTCACGCCGAACGGTTTTTCGGTCGCCGCGCGGCATTTGCGGATATGCTCGCGCAGCAGGTCGGGGGTCATCGAGCCGGAGCCGATCAGCCCCAGTCCGCCTGCTTCGCTCACGGCTGCGGCCAGCCGCCAGCCGCTGCACCAGATCATGCCGCCCGCGACGATGGGGTAGCGTATGCCGAACAGCGAAGTGATTCTGTTTTCCATGGTTTCAGGTATTTGTCGTCCTGCAAAAATAGGCAAATTATCGGGAGTGCAAGCTGCCTGCCACGGGAAATAACGGTCGTATTCCTTGGCCGGGGCTGAAAATTTTGCCACCTTTGTCCTGCGTTTTACGAATAACCGCTCACAACCATGATATATACGGAAGATACCCGGATCGCGGCGCTGGCCGTGCATATCGTCGGGAACAAGGCCAAGGACGAGCCCCTGCTCGTCTCCCCCGCATTGTCCGGGCAGGTCGGCGACACGGGCCTGATGCAGACCCTGACCGCCTATTTCGCCGGAGGTTTCAAATCCGAGGAGTACTACAACCTCCACCACGAAACCGACCTGGCCTGCAACGAAGTCTATAATTTCGTCTGCAAGGTGTTCGACGACCGGGAGACGTTCTACGACAACTCCGTGAACCTTGCCCGGCACCTTTACGAGGCGGGTACCCACCCGCAGATCAAGGGCGGCGAATTTTACGTCGCCTATTTCACCGGCTGCCGCTTCGGGGGCGAGGCGGTCGATGCCGTCGGGCTTTTCAAGTCCGAGACCCGCGGTACGTTCCTCGATGTCGGGGAGCAGGACGGGCAGCTGCATATCTTCTCCTGCCAGGGGATCGACGTCAACAAACTGGACAAGGGGTGCCTCGTGTTCGATACCGAGCGCGAAGAAGGCTTCGCCGTCTGCGTCGTGGACAACACCAACCGGGCGGAAGCGCGTTACTGGATCGACGATTTCCTGCATGTCCGCCCGCGGCAGGACAACTATCACAACACGCACAACATCCTGGCCATGTGCAAGAAATACGTGACCAGGCACCTTCCCGCGGAGTTCGACGTGTCGAAGGCCGACCAGGCCGAGATGCTCAACGAGACGATGAAATACTTCAGGGAGCAGGACAGTTTTTCGCTCGACGACTTTTCCGAAAAGGTGATCCGCCAGCCCGAGGTCATGGAGAGCTTCACACGCTACAAACAGGAGTACGAGCAGGATCGCGAGATCCGTATCGAGGATGAGTTCGCCATTTCCGATTCCGCCGTCAGGAAACAGGCGCGCGCCTATAAGAGCGTCATCAAGCTCGACCGCAATTTCCATATCTATGTCCACGGCAACCGCAACCTGCTGGAGCAGGGCGAGGACGAAAAGGGCAAGTTCTACAAGGTCTATTACCAGGAGGAGGAATAACCTCCTTTCCCGGGCGGGATTGCCGTGCCGGCAAGGCGGACTGCAAGGTGCAGCCCGCTTTTTTTTGTGTATTGTGCCGAATAACCGGATTTTGAATCCCCTTCACAGGGAGCAAATAGTCGCTTATTGTGTATATTTGTATATGAAGTGGGGATTCCGAAAGGTACGGCAGGTTGCTGCGTTATCTCGCACAGCCTGTTTTTATGGTTCATTATAACCGGGTGAAGGCCGGGTCATCGTTTGCAGGATATTCCGGGACGATGCGATTATAGTGCATTCGGGCTGAAATCGGCGGATTATCCGTCTCAGGACTTCAGTGGAAGCGGTATCATCCTGCCAACTACTTATTTGTAGTTATAAATCAGGGTATAAATGCGGTAATTTGCACTATGAAAAGGCAGCGACGAAATGACTTTTTTGTCGGGCAGGTTGCTGACAGGCTGGCGAAAGCCAGACGAAGGCGTAACCTGACTCAGGAAGTCGTGCGTTTCGATACCGGGCTGAATGTCGGCCGGATCGAAGCCGGATGTTCCGATATCACGCTGTCGACCTTGGCTGACCTTTGTGATTATTATGATATTTCACCCGGGGAGTTGTTTCAGGACATAGTGACGCACTCATCCTGAAGAGGGAACCGGCCATGCGGCCGGTTCCCTCGTTTTATGTCCTCATGTCCCGAGGGTTTTCTCGAATGCCAGCCGTTCGCCGCTCCGGTAGCGTACCTTCCCGCAATAGACGAACCCCAGCCGCCCGAGCATACGCAGCATGTAACGGTTGTCGAAATTGGTGTCGACGCGCATACTGCCCGTGCCGCGCCCGCACGCCATCGCTTCGACGCGCCGCATGAACTCCGTCGCCACCCCGCGGCCTTTCTCGCCGTCGGCCACCGCCATGCGGTGCAGTACGACATAGTCCCCGTCGGTGAGCCAGGCCCCTTCGATGGCGTCGTAGGCCGGTTCCCCGTCGAATACCACCGCGCCGTAGGCGACGACGTTACCCTGGGCTTGGGCTGCGGCCGCTTTTGCTGCCTGCGTCTCCCGCATCTCCCGCGTCTCCAGTGCCTCCTGCGTCTCCAGTGCCTCCTGCGTCTCCCGCATCTCCCGCGCTTTGCGTGTTTCTTCCGCCGCTTCCGTCGCCTCTTCCGTCGTCGCTACAGTTTCGTCGGCGCCGGATCCCGTTGCGCCGGCCTCCCCCGTGTCCGTTATTTTCCGCGCGGCAGCCGTTTCCGGACGGAAACCCGCAGCCCCCGTGCCGTCGCTTCCCCGCGCTTCGGGGCTCTTTTCCGCCTCCGGTTTCTCGAAGACCCATCCGTAGCCGCAAGCGATGTCGTGTCCGATATCGGCCGCTGCCGGATAGCCGTCCTGCCATTGCAGGCTTCCCAGTGCCCGCATCTGCGCCTGCGCCTGCCGGATGATCTCCATGATGCGCGCCGCGTCGGCGGGGCGGGCGCGCCGGAACACTAATTTTTCGTCCATACGGCAAATATAGGATAAAATGCCGTGATACGCTACTGCCCGGGGGATATCTGCGCGGCGGAATTTCCGCCGTACGGCTTTTTTATCCCTCCTTCCGCCCGGGCGGGATGCCTTCCGCAGCCTTTTTTACCATGCCCCGTGCGAATCCGGCAAAAAAATCCGGGATAAAATCGTACATAATAGGCAAAAATCGTAACTCCAGACCCCTGGTTGTGCCCTGCGGACTTTTATCCCGATGCCCCGTCCTAAATTCGTTTTCAGCGGGACAGCCCTTCTGCGGGGCCTCCCCCGGGATACCCACCGAACCTATTTTTTAACCTTAAAATTAGTGTGTATGAGTTTTTCTACTAACCGTTTTTCCCGGAAAGCACTATTACTTGTGACAGCCGTGTTCTCTGCGTCGTTGCTGTGGGCGCAGGCCACCGGCATCTCCGGACGTGTGCTCGATGAGACCGGTGCGCCGGTCATCGGTGCGACGGTCATGGTCAAAGGCACCACGATCGCCACGGCGACCAATGTCGACGGCACCTTCAACCTGAAGAATACGGGCCGCAACGTCACGCTCGTGGTATCGTATGTCGGCTACGAGGCGCAACAGGTGGCGTCGAAGGGTGCCGGGTCGGTGACGATCACGCTCAAGCCCGAGGCCATCGGCATGGAGAGCGTCGAAATCGTCTCCGTGGGCTACGGTACCCAGAAACGCGAATCGGTCGTGGGGGCCATCTCCACGATCCGGCCCGAGGAGCTGCGCGTCCCCGTACGGTCGCTGAGCCAGACGCTGGCCGGTAACCTGGCGGGTGTGGTCGCGTTGCAAACCTCGGGCGAGCCCGGCAAGGACGACGCCCAGTTCTGGATCCGCGGTATCGCCACCTTTACGGGCAGTCCCGATCCGCTGATCCTGGTCGACGGTATCGAGCGTCCTCTCAACGACGTCGACCCGCTGGAGATCGAGTCGTTCAGCGTCCTGAAAGACGCCAGCGCCACGGCCGTATACGGCGTACGCGGTGCCAACGGCGTTATCCTTGTCAACACGCGCCGCGGTTTCGACGGCCCGGCCCGGATCGACCTGCGTTACGAGCAGGGTTTCTCGTTCGCCAGCAAACGCCTGTCGTTCGTCGACGCCGCTACCCGCTCCGAAATGTTCAACGAGGCGGTGGATGCCGTGAATGCCTCGGCGGCACTGAAATACGGCGCCGACGAGATCAAGGCCATGCGCATGCAGACCGACCCCGAGGTCTATCCCGATGTCGACTGGCAGAAGCTCCTTATGAAAAAGGTGTCTCTTTCGGAGAAGGTGAGCGCCAACATCTCGGGCGGCGGCAAGTTCGCCCGCTACTTCACGGCCCTCTCCTTCTACAACCAGGAGGGGCAGTATGCCGTCAAACCCGGCAAATATTCGTGGGTGAGCGACAAGATCGGCCGTTACGGCGAGAATGTCAACTACAAACGCTATAACTTCCGCTCGAACGTCGACATGGACATCACCAAGACCACGGTGGTGAACCTCGGCGTGCAGGGCAACGTGACCGAGAACATGGAGCCCGTCGAGGGATCGGCTGCCATCTACCGCGACATCATCAACGCGGCGCCGAACGCTTTCCCCGTCCGCTTCAAGGACGGCGAACTGGCCGGCCGCGACGGCCTGAACAACCCCTATAACATGCTCACGCAGCGCGGTTGGAAGAAGACCACCGGCAATACGCTTCGCGCCAACCTGACGATCAACCAGGATTTCTCATTCATCACCCCGGGCCTTTCGGCCAAGGTGAGCTACGCCTACGACGCCGTGAATTATTCGGTGGAGGAGCGTGCGCGCAACATCAACTTCTTCGAGGCCACGGGCCGCGACCAGGACGGCGAACTGATCCGCACCGAGTGGCAGGCCGACCAGAAACAGGAGTACCTGAATTACAAACAGTCCGGCAACGGTTCCCGTACGCAGTACGTCGAGGCGGCGATCAATTACAGCCGGACGTTCGGCGAAAAGCACGAGGTCGGCGGCCTGCTGCTCGGCTTCGCCAAGGATTACCGGTTGCAGGAGGCTACGAGCGATTACCTCAAGTCGCTGCCCAACCGTTCGCTCGGCCTTGCCGGCCGTCTTACCTATGCCTACGACAAGCGTTACCTGATCGAGGCCAACATCGGTTTCAACGGTTCGGAGAACTTCGCCAAGGGCAAGCGCATGGGCGTATTCCCCGCCGTGGCTATCGGCTGGGTGGCCTCCGAGGAGAGCTTCCTGCGCAACAGCGAGGTGCTGACGTGGTTCAAGATCCGTGCGTCGGTCGGGCAGGTCGGCAACGACCAGATCCCCAGTACGCGTTTCATCTACCTGGCTACGATCAACAGCGGCGCCAACGGTTACGGTAACCTCGGCGTCAACTTCGACCAAGGGGCCGGCGGTATCGGCGAAGGTCGCATGGCCAATCAGGACGTGACGTGGGAGGTGTCGACCAAATACAACGTCGGTATCGAAACCGGGTTTTTCAACGAATTGAAAATCAATGCCGACTTCTTCTACGAGCGGCGTGAAAACATCTTCCTCGCACCCCAGTTCTCGGAGATTTCGGGGCTTCCCAAGGATTATACCAACTACGCCAACATGGGTCTGATGGAGAACCGCGGCTTCGAGGTTTCGGCCGAATACGTCAAGCGTTTCAGCAAAGACCTCACCGTCTCCGTCCGCGGAAACTTCACCTTTGCCCGCAACAAGGTGATCGACGACGGCAAGTACTATGCCTATCCGTGGCAGGATCAGCGCGGCGTGCGTTACGGACTGACCATGGGCTACCGTGCCATGCACCTCTTCTCGCAGGAGGAGCTGGACAACATGCCCGACTACTATACGCAGTTCGGCCTGGACAAGCAGCAGCTGCGTGCCGGCGACATCCGCTACGAAGACCTCAACGACGACGGCAAGATCACCGAGGCCGACATGACGTGGATCGGCAACCCCGCGATGCCGGAGATCGTCTACGGTTTCGGTGCGTCGCTCAACTACAAGGGCTTCGACTTCTCGTTCCTCTTCCAGGGCGGAACCAACCGTTCCTCCTACCTGAGCGGCGGCTGGTATTTCTACCCGTTCCAGGCAGACCGCGGCCCGAAGTTCATGGGTAACGTGATGACCATGTTCAAGGATCGCTGGACGGTGGACAACCCCGATCCGCACGCCTTCTCGCCCCGTCTCTCCTACGGCGCCGATGCCAACAACTACAAGACTTCGACCTGGTGGCAGCGCGACAGCGGCTACCTGCGCCTGAAGAATGTCGAGATCGGCTATACGCTGCCCTCGGCTTGGGCCAGCAAGCTCCGGTGCAGCTCGCTGCGCATCTATGCCACGGGTGTGAACCTGTTTACGGTCAGCAAATTTATCTCCGACTACTGGGATCCCGAGACGGGTGCCGATGCCTATCCCATGCAGCGCCAGGTTTTCGTCGGTGTGAATTTAACCTTCTAATACAGCCTAAAGAATGAAAAAGAATATCGTATATTTAATGCTCGCGTCGCTCCTTTTGTTTACCGGCTGCGCCAACTATCTGGATCAGGATCCCGAAGACCTGAACTCGATGGACAAGATCTTCTCGTCCAAGATCGAGACCACCAAGTGGTACAACCGCATTTACAGCGACGATTTCATGGTGCAGGAGATGCATTACAGCGGCCAGATTCCCTATTTCTGGTGCACCGACGAATCGGCCTACATTCTCGAATCGCACGTGCGCAATATCGCCGAAGGGAAGATGAGCCCCGACAACTACTACGGTTACACGGGTTCCTACAACCTCTATTTCTTCGTGCGTTACTACCAGGCCATCCGCCATTGCAACCTGTTCCTCGAAAACGTGGACAAGTGCGCCGAACTGGGCGAGATCGACCGCCGCACGATGCGTGCCGAAGCCCGCTTCATGCGTGCCTATTACCACTACCTGCTGCTGCGCCTCTACGGCCCGATCCCCATCGTGGAGACCAGCCGTTCGGCCGACCAGATCGGGGCTTCGCAGGCGCGCAACACGCTCGGCGAATGCGTCCGCTGGATCAACGGCGAGATCGACTGGGCCTGTGAAAACGGTATGCCCGCCGCCCGCGACGAGAAATTCACGCTGGGGCTCCCCACCATCGGTGCCGCCCGGGCCATCCAGTCGCGCATGCTGCTGATGGTCGCCAGCCCGCTCTTCAACGGCAATTCGGCCTACAAGAACTGGACGAATCACGACGGCACGGTGCTCATGCCCCAGACCTATGACAAGGAGCTGTGGAAGGATGCCGCCGATGCCGCCAAGACGGTCATCGACATGACCGAATACCAGTTGCTCAAACCGGCCGCAGACGCTACGTTCGATGAGATCGTGGATAACCTCCGCGCCGTGACGACCACCTGGGGCGCCGGCAAGAATACCGAGATCATCTGGGGGCATCCCAACTCGGTGCAGTGGTACGGCATGTGCGCCCTGCCGGCGCGCTGGTACGGCTGGAACGGCCGCTATTCGCTGGCCATCGACATGATCAACGATTTCTTCATGGCCGACGGCAGCCCGAGCCGCCCGCTCGAAGAGTGGTTCGCCTCCAAGAAGTTCTCGGCCGAAGCCGGCAACGGCACCATCGCCAATACGTTCTGGATGTTCGTCGACCGCGAGCCGCGGTTCTATGCCTCGGTTCACTTCCCCAACCAGCGCCTGTCGTATGCCTACGAGAACAAGACCGACAGCTATCAGGATGCCGACGGTTACGGCGTGGTCGATTTCTGGTACTCGGGGCTGAGCGGCAACGGCAGCACCCCGGGCGACAAGAACACCTCGGGATTCTCCGTGCGCAAGAACCTCCCGCTGGATTACCGCAGCAACAAGCAGACCAGCGAGGCGACGCGTATGCTCAACGTGCCTTTCCCCATCATCCGCCTGGGCGAGGTCTACCTCAATTACGCCGAGGCCCTGAACGAGTACTACGGCACCTCCCGGCAGGACGAAGCGCTCTATTACCTCAACGAAATCCGCACCCGTGCCGGCATTCCGGCCTACGAGGGTAGCTATTCGCAGGACGAGATGCGCGAGATGATCCGCCACGAGCGCAAGATCGAGCTGGCGTGGGAGTGCAACCGCTATTTCGACGTGCGCCGCTGGTTCACGGCCCATGGCCCCGACGGCGAGTTCAACCACGACGAATACGGGCTGGACATGTCGCGCGGTACGGGTGCCACCGACCCGGCGTTCTTCACCCTGACCAAGGTGGCCAACAAGCGCTTCGACATCCAGCACTACTTCCTGCCCATCAAGTCGTCGGAGGTCATGCTCAACACGCAGCTGGTGCAGGCGCCCTACTATTGATGGCCGCAGCCGGACACATGTTAAACTTAAAAATGGAAAATTCGCTATGAAACAGTTTTTTAAGATACTGGCGCTCGCGGCCCTGGCGCTGCCTTTCACCGGCTGCGACGTGGAGTATTCGGACATAAATATTCTGCCCGACCCGGTTTTCGAACAGAACGGGCTGTACACGGTCAATACCATATCCATCTATGACGACTACGAAACCGTCATCAATGTTTCGAGAACTGCCGGTCTGTCGAAAGAACTGGAATTGGATATCGTGGTGGACGAAACTCTGCTCGCCGAATACAACGAATTGTACAACACCGACTATAAACTGCTGGAAGCACAGTTCTACGACATTCCGAAGAATGCGCAACTTGCAAGTACGGTCAAGTCCGTCGATATTTCCGTGCGGATACATCCCAAAGCCCTGATTGCGGCCAAAGGCATGGCTGCGGCTAACAACATGCTGCTCCCCATCCGTATTTCCAATGCCTCCACGCCCGTCGAGGACGGCGGTTCGATGATGCAGGCGCTGTTGCGTTTGAGCATCGTCGAGCCGATTGTGCAGGTGGAGATGCCCGAACAGATGCCGCAGCTGGAGTTCATTCCGACCATTCCGCTGCCACAGGAAATTACGCTGAACGCCACGGCCAATTTCAACACGCTGGAGGTGGCGAAAATCGGCTATCGGGTCAATGCATCGAAAGTCGATGCCTATAACGAGGAGCACGGCACCTCTTACCAGCTGTTGCCCGAGCAGTATTATAAAATCAAGGAATCGGATTTCGATACGGAAACGCTGGAAATCGAGAGCCGCATCGAATTCGATTGCGCTGCAATCGGCGGTGAGGGCACCTACCTGCTGCCGCTCGAAATGCATTCCGACGACTATTCGGTCGTCCAGCGGGAGCCGGTTTATGTCTTGATTCAGATGTCCGAACTCAAAATATGGGTAACGAACGTCGCTGACCTCGCAAAAACGTCGGGCAAGGGAAAAATCAGGGTGCAGATGAACTCCCCGATGACTGTCGGCCAGCCTGTCGACTTCGTATTCGAACCGGAGAAGGTCGAAACCTACAACACGGAGCACGGGACTGCATTCAAGACGCTGGATGCCGCCAAGGTGGTCGTTACCCCGACTGAAATTCAGGCCGGCAGCCAATACGGCGAACTCTCGTTCGAGCTCGATCTGTCGGAATTGGATTACGACGGCGCCGATAAATACATGGTTCCGCTGACCTTCAAGAGCAGCGAACTGGTGGACGGCACGATCGTAACGGGCCCGTCGACATTCTACATCGAGGTGAACAAGACGCTCAAGGGCACCTACGACAAGGAAGTATGGGGCGAAGAAAAAAGCAATCGCGTTCTGAAACCGGCTATTTTCATCGCAGGACAGGACGGCTATGCTGAGTCGCGGAATGCGAAGAAGCAGAAGTACATCATCAATTACAACCAGACGTGGACAGGCGGCCTGATTTACTTCAATATTTCGGACGAAACGGTCGCAGGACATCCCAATCGGCGGGTACTCGTCGATTTCTCGGATCGTCCCAACGAAAGAGCTGACGGTTATGACCAGATTGTCGATTCCGGCAGTTATCTGGACACTGACACGGGGGATATTTATTTCAACCTCCGGGTTATGGACGGTGCGTACGGCGCGACGGGCGGATTCGGTATCGAAGTGGTACTGTCCAACCGTGCAGACCTTTGACGGTCTGGCAGGGCCGATGGCCGGGGGTACACAGGGTATCCCCCGGCCATCGGCAACCGCTGCCCTGCTGGCAGGGGGCTGCTCCGGCCTGTAACCTTTCCGGCACAGATCGCCGCGCTGAAAACCCTGAAATGATTGAATTTTAAATATACCGGTTATGAAAAAAATGCGATTCTTTTTGTGCGTAGTCCTGTCGGCCGCGGCGCTTTGGTCATGCGGCGGCGACGGTGACGGCGAGCCCGGGCCCGAACCTCCCGTGCCGCCCGTCGTGGATCCCAATGCCGTCGAGGTCGTCAACAGCGGCTTCGAAAAGGGGCTCGAAGGCTGGACGCGCGTCGATTTCCACAACGGCGGCAAGGTGACGGTCGAGGTGGTCGAGGGTGCCGGCGTCAACGACAGCCGCTGCATCAAGATCCAGCAGTTCCCCGAGAACGGCCGTTGCGGCGTGGGCATCAAACAGAAGCTCACGGGGCTGGAACCCGACCAGATGTACCGCATGTATGCCAAGGTCAAGTATTCGGACATCCCGCAGGACGAGGGGCGCGGCGCCATCCTGTTCGACATGTCCCAGAAGCAGTTCTGGGGCGCCTCGAAATTCCTCTACGGCACCAACCTCAGGAACTGGACGTCGCTCCATTTCGACTTCCTTTCGCAGGACGACGGGACTGCCGAGATCGTCTGCGCGCTGGGGTTCCGCTACGGCGGGACGACCAACGGCGGCTATTCGACCGGCACGGCCTATTTCGACAACGTGAGCGTGGTGAAGGTCACCGACGAACTTTTCATGCAGGAAGGCGAGCATATCCGCCTCTTCGTCGAACCCTCGCAGGTCTACGCCTCGGCGTCGCAGATCACCGAGTGGATCGCCAACCTGGACAGGATGTACGAATCGTATGCCGACCTGGTGGGGGCGACCCCGCACGAGGGGCGCAAGCTGGCGATCCTTTCGTCGCGCGGGCTCGAAAGCGGTTATTGGGCGCTGGCGGGCTATCCCATCCTGTGGAGCAGCAACTATTCGGCCGTCACCTCGACCTTCGAGGAGCTGGCGCAGCACGGCACCTGGAGCTTCGGCCTGATGCACGAACTGGGGCACGTCTTCAACCTGGGCAATTCGAGCTGGAACTGGAACGACGAGATGTTCGCCAATTTCCGGATGCAGTACGGCCTGGAACAGAACCAGGGCAAGGTCTGGATGGACGAACGGGTCTACACCGGGCGCGAGATCCTCGACATGTACAAGAAGGATTACGACAATACGGTCTACACGCAGGTCAACGACAACGGCATCCATTACATGCTCGGGCGCCTGGCCGGCCCGGGCGGCATCGGCTGGGAACCCTTCAAGGCCGCTTTCCGCGAACTGACGACCACGGGCGGGGCGCCCTCGGGCAAATACGACAAGTTCGAATACCTGCTTTCGCTGCTTTCCAAGCACGCTACCCGGCTGACCGGGCGCGACGTGGATGTCAGGACGCAGTATTTCACCGAGGCCGAGCTGGCCTCGATCCGCAAACAGTTGCAATAATAACCGCCGTATCCCGTCGCGGGGCGATGCGTCGTCTCTGCCGGGCGGCAATTAATACCCAATGCGAAAAATGAAGAGAGTGGTATTTCTACTCGCCGCCATCGCGGCGTGCGTGCTGTGCCTGTGCGCCTTCGGTTCGAAGGTCAAGGTCTTCTCCGACAATTTCGACCGGCCCGAAAGGTTCGCGCGCTACTGGAACCATAATGCCGGGGAGGTGCCCGGCACGGTCGAATACCTGCCCGGCGGCGGTGCCGACGGCGGCGGATGCGTGAAGATCGCCAGCGCCGAAAAGACCGCCCTGGCCATCAAACACAAACTTACGGGGCTGCATCCCGGCAAGCTCTACCGCCTGAGTGCGCTGATGAAGTGCGACAGCGTGCAGGACGGCCGCGGCGCCGTGCTCTACCTCGACCCCGAGGGGCTGGAACAGTCGTGGAATGCCTCGGAGTTCGCCTACGGCACCAACGACTGGACGGAAGTGTATATGGATTTCGTGCCCGACCGGCAGGGCGAAGCCGTCGTCTGCTGCGGCCTGGGATTCCCCTGGGGCACCTACAACGGAGGCAAGGCCTCGGGGACGGTGTGGTACGACAACGTGAAGGTCACACCGGCGCCCGAAGAGGCCCTCTATACCCGCGAGGGCGAACACATCGTGCTGAAACTCGACCGCGACAAGGTGACCGTCTCCGATGCCGACATCGACGCCTGGCTCTCGAAGCTCGACCGCACGTACGAGGCTTACCGCGACCTGGTGGGCGACGTGCCCTTCGACGGGCGCAAAATCATGATCCTCAACACGCCGGGCATCGAACCCGGTTACTGGGCGCTGGCCGGCAACCCGATCCTGTGGAACAGCCACGTCGCCGTATCGAAGCTGCTCGACCGCACGGTCGAGTTCGGCGACTGGGGCTTCGGCATCATCCACGAGATCGGCCATGTCTTCTCGCAGGGAAACATTTCGGGTACGGGACGCTGGAACTGGAACGACGAGATTTTCGCCAATTTCCGCATGTCCTATGCCCTCGAAGCGTGCGACGGTACGATGTCGCAGCGCGACATCTGCTACCGGGGTGCCGACGTAATCAACTACTACAAGATTTTCTACGACGAAACCATCGGCGCCGGCATCCCCAAGAACAACGGCGATGCCCTGCATTACACCTTCCTGCGCATCAAGGAGCGTTACGGGTGGGACGTCTACAAAAAGGCGTTCCGCGAACTCTACGCGCTCGGCGACTCGGGGCAGGAAGGGCTCGAGACGCCCTACGACAAATTCCTCTTCTTCCTCTCCTACGTTTCGAAGGCCGCGGGCGAAGATGTCGTGGCGGCGACCTATACGCCCGGGGAACTGGCCCTGATCGAGGAATCGCTTAGAAACTGATGCCGATGAATACCTTGCGAACAGCTCTCCTGGCCCTGGCCGTGGCCGCCGCGTTCCGCGCTGCCGCACAACCGGTCTATACCTTCCGCGTCAAGGTCGGCATCGACCGCGAATCGGTCGATTCGCTGGGCGGGCGCGACCGGGTCGTGCAACTGACCGAAGATATGTTCCGGCGCGTCAACCGTGCTTTCAACTACGGGGCGCAGCTGCGTGCGGTCTACGATTTCGTGGTGGACTGGGACGCCTTCTACATCTACGACGGCGTGTCGGCCGACCAGATTCGCAAGCCCCATCCCGACCACGATTATCTGGTGGTGATGGACGGTTACAAATCCGATCCCCGCGAGACGGGCGGCGGCTGGTACGGCGACGGGATCCAGGCCATCTACCATTCGCGCACGCACAACGACCGTTTCAACAGCCCGTTCGAGAAGAACGCCATCGACGGCATCATCCACGAGTTCGGCCATGCGCGGGGCGTCCCCGACATCTATGCCATGAAGGTCGATGCGGACAAGAACCCCGTCAACGGACAGGCGTTTTCCGGCGTGCGGTGCATCATGAATTATCCCTATGGCGAGGAGCTCTGGAGCGACTATGCCGTCCGCATGATCGACCATGCCGCCGACCGCAATGTCGACATCGACGACCTGGTGGCGGGCGTGTTGCCCGACCGTATCCGGGTCGAGGTGGCGGATGCCGACGCAAGCCCGGCCAAAGGGGCTGTCGTGCGGTTCTATCCCGTGCGGTGGTACACCTATACGGTGACCGCCGAGCCGCAGGCCGAGGCCGCGACCGACCGCCGCGGACGCTGTACGGTTCCCGTTGCGCGAATTTTCGAACCCGAGCAGGAGTTCGGCGTGCGCTATTGCAACTGCCTGGTCGAAGCGGAATACGACGGCGTGAAAGCCTATGGCTGGCTGCCGCTCTACGAGTTGCAGAACGCCCGTTTTGCCGGGCAGCGGGAGCATACGCTCCGCTTGCGGCTCAAACGCGGCTGCGGGCTGGTTCGCGCCGTAGGAATTGACGAATAATTGCTATCTTTAGGGCTCTTAATCACAAAACACCGAACTATGACAGGAAGAACCTTACTGACTTGCATTTTCATGCTGTCCGCAGTTGCCGTATGCGGACAACGCTGGCAGATCGCCCCCGACGGGCGGGGCATCGTGTGGAAGGTCGGCAGCGACATCCCGCACGACGACCACATCGAGATGAGCGGCGAGCGAATGGCCTTCGTGCTCCGCTGGGGCGTCGACTCGCGCGGGGCGTTCCGCCAGGAGCGTTCGCTCGTCTTCCCCCTGTTGCGCACCCTGCCCAACAACACCCACGCCAGCCTGATGTACCGCATGGCCGCGGACATCCCTTCGCTGCTGGGCGTGGACGGCCTGGCCTTGCAGGACGAACGGGTCGGGCAGGTGGCCATCGACGGTGCGCTGGAGGTGCGGAGCCGCTGGGGCGTCGGTAAGATGAATGTCGGTTCGGCGCGGGACATGAAACCCGAGCCCGTCGTGGAGATGACGCGTACGATCTTCCCTTCGCGCACGCTGCCGCTCATGTGCGAGCGCTACACGCTGCGTAACGTCGGGGCGAAGCCGCTGACGGTTTCCGTACCCGAATTCTCGCAGGTCGTGACGACCGATCCGGCCAGGGGCCTCACGGGCAGCTATGTCGTGCGGGGCGACATCGCGGGCAGCGGCACCTTTACGCTTGCCGCGGGGGACTCGCTCGCGTTCGACGCCGTGTTCCAGGCCTACCCGGGCGGCGGAGAGCCTCTGCACCCCGACGTGGCGGCCGAGTTGGCCGCCCGGATGGCGTTCGTCAGGGAGTGCATCGACGCGAACCTCGTGCTCGAAACCCCCGACCCGGTGATCGACACCCAATTCCGCTATGCCAAGCTGCGGGCTGCCGAGAGCATCGTTGCGACCAAGGGCGGCTACATGCACGCCCCCGGCGGTGAATCCTACTATGCGGCCATCTGGGCCAACGACCAGGCCGAATACGTCAACCCCTTCTTCCCGTTTCTGGGCTACGGGGTGGGCAATGCCTCGGCGCTCAATTCGTTCCGCCATTTCGCCCGCTTCATGAACCCCGCATACGAACCGCTGCCCAGCTCGATCATCGCCGAGGGCGACGACACCTGGAACGGCGCGGGCGACCGCGGCGACGCTGCGATGATCGCCTGCGGGGCGGCACGCTACGCCCTTGCGCGCGGTGACCGTGCCGAGGCCGCCGAGCTGTGGCCGCTCGTCGAGTGGTGCCTCGAATACTGCCGCCGCCAGCTTACGCCCGACGGCGTCGTGGCTTCCGATACCGACGAACTGGAGGGGCGTTTCCCCACCGGCGATGCCAACCTCTGCACCTCGACGCTCTATTACGATGCACTGCTGTCGGCCGTGTCGCTCGGCCGCGAGCTGGGTGTGGAATCCGCCCAGACCGCCCGCTATGCTGCACAGGCCAGGGCGCTCGCCCGAGCTATCGACGCGCACTTCGGCGGCGAGGTCGGCGGGTACGACACCTACCGCTACTATGCGGGCAATACGCTGCTGCGCTCGTGGATCTGCATGCCGCTGATCGTGGGGCTGAAGGAGCGCAGCGAAGGCACCGTCCGGGCGTTGCTCGGCCCCGAGCTGATGACCGACGACGGCCTGCTGACCCAGCAGGGCAGCTCGACGTTCTGGGATCGCTCGACGCTCTACGCCCTGCGCGGGATCTACAACGTGGGGCAGGCCGACCGTGCGACCGAACTGCTGCACCGCTATTCGCAGCGGCGCCTGCTGGGCGACCATGTGCCTTATCCCATCGAGGCGTGGCCCGAAGGCTCGCAGCGCCACCTTTCGGCCGAGAGCGGGCTCTACTGCCGCATCATCACCGAGGGCCTGTTCGGCATCCGCCCCACGGGGCTGCGGTCGTTCGACCTCACGCCTTCCATGCCCGCTGCCTGGGAGAGCATGTCCCTGCGCCATATCCGGGCGTTCGGCTCCGATTTCGACATCACGGTCGCGCGCGTGGCGGACGGCAGGCTCCGCATTACGGTGGCCCGGCCCGGCGCAAAACCGAAAATATACCGCGCGGCACCCGGCGCGACGATACGGGTGAAACTAACCGATTAACAATCCGATTTACCTATGAACCTTTTCCGCTGCTTCGCCATTTCGTTTGCATTGTCCTTCGCGGCCGCCTGCTCGTCCGGCCCCGGGACAGATTTCAAAGTCGCCTCGCCCGACGGGACGCTCTGCGTCGGGATCCGTGCGGCCGACTCGCTGACCTATACCGTGACCCGCCACGGTACGCCCGTGCTGCTGCCTTCGGCCATCGGGCTGCACTTCGCCGACGGTACGGTGCTGGGACGCGGTGCGAAGGTGACCGATGCGCGGCGCGAAACGGTGGAACGGGTCGTCGAGGCCCCCTTCTACCGGCAGGCACGCTTCACGGAGCATTACAACCAGCTGAGGCTTACCTTCGAAGGCGGTTATGCCGTGACTTTCCGGGTCTTCGACCAGGGTTGCGCCTACCGTATCGAAACGCATCTGCCGGGCGAACGAACCGTGGCCGGTGAAGTGGCCGAGTTCAATTTCGCGGGCGACCCCGGGTTGTTCGCCGCCTATTCCGACGGCCTGTGCAACGCCTACCAGAGCCAGTATGAGAAGTGCCGCCTGAGCGCGCTGGGGACGGAAAAACCCGTCCTGCTGCCGCTGGCCGCCGACTGCGGCGCCGCCGGCCGCGTGTTGGTCTGCGAAGCCGACCTGGAAGCCTATCCCGGCATGTTCCTGACGCCCTCGGCGGGCGGCCTGCGGGGGCTGTTCGCCGCCGTGCCCGACAGTTGCTACCTCCACGAGCGCCGCTGCCAGGAGAAGGTCGCCACGCGCCACGACTATATCGCCCGCGTCGAAGGCTCGCGGACATATCCGTGGCGTATCCTCGCCGTGGCCGACGAAGACCGCGAACTCCCGACCAACGACCTGGTCTATGCCCTCGCCGCAGAGAACCGCATCGGCGACTGCTCGTGGGTGAAGCCCGGCAAGGTGGCCTGGGAGTGGTGGAACGACTGGGGGCTGACGGGCGTGGACTTCGAGCCGGGCATCAACACGCGAACCTATAAGGCCTATATCGATTTCGCGGCCGACTACGGGCTCGAATACGTCGTGCTGGACGAAGGGTGGTCGGATCCGAAGGCCGGCGACGTGATGTCCGTGGTCGAGCAGATCGACCTGCCCGAACTGGTGCGTTATGCCGACGCCAAAGGTGTCGGGCTGATGCTGTGGGTCGTGGGCAACGTGCTCGACGCCAAGCTCGAAGAGGCGTGCAGCTACTATGCCGGATTAGGTATCCGCGGCTTCAAGGTCGACTTTATCGACCGCGACGACCAGAAGGCCGTCGAGCTGGTCTACCGCCTTGCCCGGGTCGCCGCCGCGCACCGCCTGGTGCTCGACATCCACGGCGTCTACAAACCCACGGGTCAGAACCGCACCTATCCCAATATCGTCAATTTCGAAAGCGTCTTCGGGCTGGAGGAACTCAAGTGGAGCAATCCCGACATGCCGCTCTACGACGTGACCTTCCCCTTCATCCGCATGGTGCAGGGCCCGGTGGACTACACCCCCGGCGCCTACCGCAATGCCACGCGCGAAGGCTTCCGGATAGACTACCGCAACCCGATGAGCCAGGGCACGCGGGCGCACCAGGTGGCGGCTTACGTGGTCTTCGACGCACCGCTGGTGATGCTCTGTGACTCTCCGACGCGCTACATGGCCGATGAGGCCTGCACGCGCTTCATCGCTTCGCTGCCCGTCGTGTTCGATACGACGCGGGTGCTCGCGGGCGAAATCGGCGAATATATCGTCACGGCACGCAAACGGCAGGATTGCTGGTATGTGGGCGGGCTTACCGGCTGGACGCCGCGCACGCTCGATGTCGACCTGTCGCTGCTCGACCCCGGGCGGGAGTATACGGCCACGCTGCTCGCCGATGACGGCCGCTCGGCTGCGGAGCCCGCCCGCTATGCGCTCTCCACGCAACGGGTGACCTCCGCGACACGGCTGCAAATACCCGTGGCGCCCGGCGGCGGCTTCGCGCTGAAGATCGAACCGGCTGATAACAAATAACCCTATCCGAAAAATACGACCCTTATGAACCGAACCCTGAGAAAATGCTGCGCCGCCCTGCTGGCCATCCTGGCCGTATATGCGGCACCTGCGGCGGAAAAAACCGTCTACCTGAAAGATTTCCTCGCGCCCGGCGCTGCCGGGACGGATGCCGTGCCCGCCGTGCGGGCCGCGCTGGAACACTGTGCCGAGGTCGGCGCCTCGCGGCTCGTGCTGCCCGGCGGCCAGCTCCGCATGCGCCCCGACCGGGCGGTCGAAAAGTACCAGTTCATCAGCAACAACGACGAGAGCCTCAAGCGCATTGCGTTCGACCTGGTGGGTATGCGCGACTTCGAGATCGACGGCAACGGCACCGAACTGCTCTTCACGGGCTTCATTTCGCCGTTCAGCCTCGAAGACTGTGAGAACATTACGGTGCGCGACCTGACGATCGACTTCACCCGTACGTTCAATTCCGAGGGCACCGTTGTGGCGAAGGGCGACGGTTGGCTGGAAATCGAGTTCCCCGAAGATTACCTCTGCGACATCGTCAACGGCTGCCTGCGTTTCCGCGATGCCGAGGGTACGGTGTACCCCTTCTCCAACCTGCTGGAGTTCGACGCCGTGCGGCGCGAACCGGCGTTCCGTGCCACGGACTACTGGCTGTCGAACCGGACGATCCCGGCCGAAAAATGTGCCAACGGCAACATCCGCATCCTGCGCAAAGACCTGACCGCCACGGTCGGCAACGTGATGGTATTCGGCGCGGCTGCGCGTTACAACCCCGGTTTCACGCTCGCCGACTGCCGGGGCGTTACCATCCGCGACGTCAACCTCTACCACTGCGGCGGCATGGGTGTGATCGCGCAGCGCAGCCGCGACATCGAGCTTCGCAAGCTGGTGATCGTCCCCTCGCCCGGCAAGGGGCGCATGATCAGCATTACGGCCGACGCCACGCACTACGTCAACTGCGGCGGCTACATCCGCATGATCGACTGCACGTTCGAGAACCAGAAAGACGACGCGACGAATATCCACGGGCTGTACATGGCCGTCGAAAAGGTCGGGAGCCCCGACAAACTGCTGCTCCGCTGGCGCAACTCGGGGCAGTACGGCGTGGATTTCATCGTGCCGGGGATGACCCTCGAACTGGTCGACAACAACAACGTGGAGACCTATGCCCGCCGGACGGTGAAGTCCGTCAGGCGACTCAACAAGGTTTACACCGAAGTCACCTTCACCGAGCCGCTCCCCGACGGGGTCGAGCCCATGCATGTCGTGGCGGCCGACGATGAATATCCCGAGGTGCTCATCAAGGGCTGCCGCATGCGCGGCAACCGGGCGCGCGGCCTGCTGCTGGGCTCGCGCAACCGCATGGTCATCGAGGATAACTACTTCCACATCGCCGGGGCGGCCATCCTGATCGAAGGCGACGCCAACTACTGGTACGAGCAGTCGGGCGTGCGCGACGTGGTGATCCGCCGCAACCTCTTCGAGAACGGCAACTACGGCAGTCCCGGTTGGGGCTCGGCATGTATTGCCGTGGGCAGCGGCATCCCCGACCGCGAGACCAGCCGCTACCACCGCAACATCCGGGTCGAGGGTAACACCTTCCGCGTGTTCGACCCGCGTATCGTCAACCTCTACTGTGTCGACGGGTTCGTGTTCACGCGCGACAACGTCATCGAATACACCGACGATTATCCCTATATACTCGACGAAAAGCGCAATTTCATCACGCGGAATTGCGACCGCGTGGTCGTCGATAAGAAACAGACCGATAAAAAATAAACGACTTTTTCCGATGAAACGGCTCTTTTCCGTCGTGCTGGCGCTATTGCTGGCCGTGCAGCTCCCGGCGCGGGTGAAACTCCCCGCCGTGCTGGGGAGCAATATGGTGTTGCAACGCAATGCCGAAGTGAATTTCTGGGGCGAAGCATCGCCACGCAGCCGGGTGCGGGTCACCGCCTCATGGGACGGCCGCACGCATGAAACCCGGGCCGATGCCTCGGGCCGCTGGGCGCTGAAGTTCCCCACGGGCGAAGCCGGAGGCCCCTATACCGTGACTGTCAGCGACGGCGAACCGCTCGTGCTCGACAATGTCCTCGTGGGCGAGGTGTGGGTCTGCTCGGGACAGTCCAACATGGAGATGCCCGTGAGCGGATTCATGTTCCAACCCGTCGAAGGGGCGGTCGATGCCATTGCCGATGCGGGCATGTACCCCGGCATTCGGATGTTCACCGTCCCCAGGGTCTCGTCCAAGACGCCCCTGGACGATTGCGATGCGGCCTGGCAGACCGCGACGCCCGCCTCCGTCGGCCAGTTCAGCGCCGTGGGCTATTTTTTCGGGCGTATGCTCTACAAGGCGCTGGGCATTCCGGTCGGGCTCATCACCTCCAACTGGGGCGGTTCGACCATCGAGGCGTGGATGACCGTCGACGCCATCGACGCGACGCCGGGCATCGACCATGCCGTTGCCAAGTCGGGAACCTACGACAACAGCATTCCCCAGCGGCTCTACAACGGAATGATCCTGCCCGTCTGCCGCTATACGGCCAAAGGGTTCATCTGGTACCAGGGCGAGTCGAACCGCAAGAACTGGTACGATTACAAGGCGTTGCAGGTCTCACTCGTCAAACTCTGGCGGGAAACCTGGGGCGACGGGAAGATGCCGTTCTACTATACGCAGCTGGCGCCTTACCGCTACGAGGGCGACGAGCTGCGTTCGCTGCCGCTGGTGATCGAGGCGCAGTACCGGGCGCTGGCCGAAATCCCGCACTCGGGGATCGCTGCCACGACCGACCTGGGCAACCCGACCTGCATCCATCCGGCGCGCAAGCGCGAAGTGGGGGAGCGGCTGGCGTTCCTCGCCCTGGCGAACGATTACGGGGTGACGGGGCTGCCCGCCCCGGCGCCGGTATACAAGTCGATGGAGCGCGACGGCAATAAACTGGTGCTGACTTTCGACAACCTGCCCGTCCGGGCCCAAAACGGCGTCGACAGCTTCGTGGCCTTCGGCCCTGAAGGTTATTGCCGTCCGGGCGGCTTCGAGATTGCGGGCGAAGACCGGGTTTTCCACCCTGCCGTTGCGAATTTCAAATATTGGGACAACCGGATCGAAGTGAGCTCCGATCGGGTGTCTGACCCGGTGGCGGTGCGCTACGCCTTCCGCAATTACTGCCCCGAAGCCAATGTCATGACGACGATGGGGCAGCCCCTTGTCCCGTTCCGCACCGACGACTGGCCGCTGGACGACATCGGTCGGATCAGGTAAACATCCGGCGGCCATGCATCCCGAATTCCCCCCCCCCTCCCGGCTGATTTCCGGGTACTCCCCGTTGTTTGCGGGGATAGCGCCCCTTATCCTGCGCCTGCATTGCGGACGGCATCGGCCGCCCGCCCGGGGGCGTCATGTCTTCGGGGCGGGGCGGCGGACTGCGGCGCGTAGGGGCGGTGCCCCGACGGATAATGCCTTCCGCTTCGGAGCCGGACGGCGCATTTCTGCTGCCCGAAATAGGTATAATGATGCCTTGTATTTGTATATATTAAGGAAAGAAAGTATTTTTCCCATCGGATGCTTCCGCCCCGGGAAAGGTTGCGTCGGTTTTACGGGATGGAATGATAAAGATTATAAAGTTCTCTAAAGGGTCGGCGCTATGGAATCGAGGGTGAAATGTGCGGTATGTGCGGTCGCGATGTGTCTGGTGTTGCGTGCCGGGAGCGGTATGGAGCACAAATTCAGGTATTATACCGACAACAGCGGGTTGTCGTCGAATACCATCCAGTGCCTCTATCAGGATGACAAGGGGTATGTCTGGGTCGGCACGGCCGACGGCCTCGACCGGTTCAACTCCTACGATTTCACCAACTACCGCTCTGATTACCGCCGCCGCAATACGCTCGAAAACAACTGTATTTACAGCCTTTGCGGCGAAGGGTTCCCCAACGGCGACCGCATATGGGTCGGAACCAGCGACGGGGTCTATATTTTCGACTCGAAGGACGAGTCGTTCGTCCACCTGCCCATCCTGGGCAGCGATGGCCGGGAGCGCCGCAACCTGCTGGTCTATTCGCTTGCGGCGGACGTCGCGGGCAACATGTGGATCGGGACGCTCGGCGACGGCCTCTACCGTTACAGCCTCAAGAGCGGCACGTTCGAACACTATAACGCCGCGAAATACCCCGAGGCCTTCTCGTCCGACGTCATCGTGAAGATCCTGCTCGACCACGACAACAACATCTGGGTGGCTTCGGGCGGCGGTTCGCTGCTGAGCCGCTACAACCCCGAGAACAACCGTTTCTCCACCTTCCGGGTCGAGGACACGCTCACGCGCGAGCCGATTTCGCGCATCAGTACCATGTGCCAGGATTCGTTCGGCGACATCTGGATCGCAGGGTATGCCTGCGAGCTCTACAAGTTCGAACTTTCGCGGCTGACGTTCACCTGCAACCGCCCGGAGGACGGCGAGGCGTACGGCCGCGTGCGGAGCATGATCGAATACGCCCCGGGGATAATCATGCTCGGGACGGATCACGGCCTGGTGAATTTCAATACCAAGAACCGCAGTTTCGAGCATGTCGACAACGGCACGACCAACCGGAACGGACGGCTCAACGACAAATTCATCCACTCCATCCTCAAGGATCGTGACGGCGGCGTGTGGATCGGAACCTATTTCGGCGGCATCAACTACCTCTCGCCGCTCAGTTCGCTTTTCACGCTCATCGAGGCCGGCGAGGGGTGCGGGCATATCATCAGCAAATTCTGCGAGGATCCCGAGGGGAATATCTGGATCGGCAGCGACGACGGGGGGCTGAGCCTTTACAACCCGCGTACGGGCAGCTATACGCCCGTGGCGGTCGACCCGCGCGACCGGGCGCTCAACATCCATGCGCTCACCATCGACGGCGGATGGCTGTGGGTCGGGACGTATGGCGACGGGCTTTACCGTATCGACCTGCGCACGCGGCAGATGAAGCACTTCACGCAGGCCGGCACGGGACTCGACAATCTCGACGTCTATTCGGTTTTCCGCGATTCGCGGGGGCAGTTGTGGATCGGCACCAAAATGGGCATCTGCCGTTACGACGACGTTTCGCAGACCATCACGTGCGCATTCGGCCTGGGACATAACAGCGACGTGGTGGACATCTGCGAGGATGCCCGCGGGCACCTGTGGTTCGCGTCGCTGGGCAAGGGGTTGATCCGCTACGGGTTCGACGACGGCCGGTTCGCCCTCTGTTCGCACGATTCCGGGGGCGGGCTTTCCGATTTCGTGAGCTGTCTGGCCGTCGAGGGGGACAACCTGTGGATCGGCACCCACGGCTGCGGGCTTTGCCGTTACGACATCGCGGCCGACACGCTCTCCAGGGAGTTCGACATGCTGCCCTACGGCAACTGCGCCGTGTTCCAGATCGTGCAGAACGGCGGCGAACTGTGGCTCACGACCAACCGCGGGCTGCTGAAATACAGCCCCGGGAACGGCCCGCAGTCGATCTACAAGTTCACCTCCGACGACGGACTGCTGGCCAATATCTTCAACGCCAATTCGGGCATCAAGTCCTCGACCGGGCATATCTACATCGGCTGCAACAACGGCATCAACAAGTTCTATCCCTATGATTTCACGCGCCGCGAGAATTCGGCCAAGCTCAGCGTCGTCTTCCCCGATTTCAAGCTCTTCAACCGCAGCGTGCCCGTAGACGGACGACTGTTGTCCAATACCATCGACTGCCAGCGCTCGGTGCGCCTGCGCGGACGGAAGATGTCGTTCAGCCTCGATTTCATTGCGCTCAACTTCTCCTCGCCGCTGAGGACGGTCTACCGTTACCGGCTGGAGAACTTCGACGACAAATGGATCACCACCGGCCTGGACGAAGGGGCCGGGGTGCAGCATGTCTCCTACACCAACCTGCCGCCGAACCGTTACCGCTTCGTCGTGAGCGCCTCGACCGGCGGCGAGCAGTTCGGCGAGGAGGCCGTGGTCGAGATCCTCGTGCTGCCGCCGTGGTGGATGGCTCGCGCCATGGTCGTGGCCTACGGCGTGCTGGCTCTGCTGGCCGTGGCGGGCGGCGGCCTGTGGCTGCGCCGCAGGATTGGCCGCGCGCACCGCGAGCAGATCGCCTCGATCACCCGCAAGAACAAGCTCGACCTGCTCGAAGCCAAGGTCAGCCTCTTCACGGAGGTGGCCAACGAAATACGTACGCCCGTCGCGCTGATTGCCGCACCCGTCGAGGAGATCGCCAAGCGCGCCGGGGATTTGCCCGGGCTTCGCGACGACGTGGACATCATCCGCAAGAACTGCGAGCGGCTGCGGACGCTGGTCGACCAGATCCTGAACCTGAAAAGCGCGGAGGAGGGCGAGCATGCCGCCTCTTGCGTTCCGGAGCGCGTCGACGTGCGGGAGGTATTGCGGACGGTGGTCGCGGCGGTGGGGGATGCCGTCCCGCGGCGGGGTATCGCGGTGCACCTCGGGCTGCCCGGCGAAGCCGTTACGGCCGAGATGTGCTGCGACCACTTCTCGAAGATCGTGGGCCAGATACTCGGTAATGCCTACCAATTCGCCGAAAGCCGCATCGACGTGACGCTCGAAGGCCCCGGCGGGGAGGTGCCCGGCGATGTGTTCCGGGTGCGTGTCCGCGACGACGGTGCGGGGATAGACCGGGCGGAGAAGGCACGGATATTCGAACCTTTCTATACGTCGGACAAGTGTGTCTCCGGCAGCGGGCTGGGGCTGGGGCTCGCCGTGGCGAAGAGCCTGGCGACCCGGATGGGCGCCGTGCTCGGGGTCGAAAGTGCCGTGGGACAGTGGACGGAGTTTACGGTGACGGTTCCGCTCGGTGCACCCCGTCCCGTCCCCGGGTCGGATGGCGATTCCGGAGTGCCTGCCGGGCAGCCGGCCGTGGCGGCCGTGCAGCCCGAGGTGCAGAAGCGGCTGCCCGACATCCTGCTGGCCGAGGATAATGCCGACTTCGCGGATTTTTTCGTGCGGCATCTCTCCGGCAGCTATACGATCCATTGTGCGACGGACGGGCGGCAGGCGCTCGACCTGCTCCGAAGCCGGAGCATCGCGGCCGTCGTGAGCGATGTGGCGATGAAAGGGATGGACGGCGTGGCGCTCTGCGCGGCGATCCGCAACGACCCGGCGCTGGATCACCTCCCCGTGGTGCTGGTTTCGGTGGACTCCTCTTCGGCGGCGAAGGTGCGTGCGCTGGAGGCGGGTGCCGACGCCTACCTCGAAAAGCCGTTGTCGGTGGACTACCTCGACTGCCAGATACGGGCGCTTATCGGCATCCGCGGCCGGCTGCGCCTGAAATTCTCGAAGATGCCCTACCTGGTCATGGATGGGGATGCGGCGAGCCCTTCGGGCAACCGTTTCATGGCGCAGGTGAACCAGTATGTCATGGATAACATCTCCAATTCGAACCTTTCGGTCGAGGACATCGCCGCAGCCGTCAATGTCAGCCGTACGCTCTTTTTCTCGCGCATCAAGTCGCTGACGGGCACTACGCCCAACGAGTTCCTGCGTTCCACGCGCCTCAGGGTGGCCGCCGAGCTGCTTTCCAAACCCAACGACCTGCGCGTCACGGAGATATGCTATATGGTGGGCTTCACTTCGACCTCCTATTTCGCCAAGTGCTTCCATGCGCAGTTCGGGATGCTGCCCACCGAATTCATGGAGAAATACCGCCGGGAGTGATCCTGATGTTACGGTTGTTTTCGCGGGGCGCAGTGCGTACGCCCGGGGCAGGCGCCTGCTGCCTGCAAGGGTTCGGGGCGTGAAACGGCAATCCCGGCCTGCATCTATTCAAATGCGGGCCGGGATTGTTCACGTTCTCCATTTACCGCCTCATCCCGTAGCCGATGCGCAGCAGTACGAGCAGGAGCAGCGTCACGGCCAGTTCGGCCGCCGGTACCGCGAGCCAGATCCCCGCGACGCCCGCCAGCCGCGGCAGCACGAGGAAGCAGAAAGCCATCAGCACGATGCCCCGAAGCACGGTGAGCCCCGTCGCAAGCCGTCCCCGCTCGATGCTCTGGTAGTAGCCGATCGTGACGACGTTGATTCCGAAAAAGGGATACCCGGCGGCGAAGAGCGGCAGGCCGCGCACGGCGATTGCATAGGCCGGGGCGTCGGGCGTCAGGAACAGCCCCACGATCCACGGGCTGAACAGCCATGTGAACCCGAATACCGCCAGCCCGCAGGCGAACGCCGAGCCGAGTGCCATCCTGAACGCATCCCTGCCGCGCCGCATCAACCCTGCGCCGTAGTTGTAGCTGATGATCGGCTGTGCCGACTGGATGATGCCGTTGTAGACCATGAAGATGATCGGGAAGATATAGCAGGCGATGCTGTACGCCGCCACGCCGTCCTTGCCGATGTAGCGGATGAACGTATAGTTGCCCACGATCATCAGGCACGAGATCGCCAGTTCGCTCAGCAGCGCCGGGAACCCGATGTAGGTCATGTAGCCCAGGTTGCGGGCCGTGAGTCGCAGGCTCTTGTAGCTGGTTTTGAGCTTCACGAAATGCAGCGTGCGGCTGCTGCGCAGCATGTACCGCAGCATCACGCCCGAGCCTACGATATAGCCGATGCCCGTTGCGATGGCCGCGCCTGCGAGCCCCCACCCGAATTCGAAGATGAAGAGGTAGTCGAGTACGATGTTTATGCAGGCCGCCATGATGTTGCACGCCATGGCGAACCGGGGCGCGCCGTCGAGCCGCACGATGAACATCAGGATGTTGAAGACGGCCAGCGGCGCGAGGAAGAGCGTGAACCACACGAGGTATTCGCGCGCGGGAACCATCAGCTCGGGCGGCGTGCCCAACAGCAGCAGCAACGGTTTGTGGCAATGGATCAGCAGGGCGCTGAGCAGCGCGATCAGCAGGGCCGGTATGACCAGCGACTGCGTGATGTTGATCTGGGCCACGCGGCGTTTGCCCTGTGCCAGGTTCACCGACGCCACCACCGAGCCGCCCATGCCGAACATCAGCCCGAGCCCCGTGCCGAGCGTGAAGAGCGGGGCGGTGAGGTTGACTGCCGCCAGTGCGTCGCTGCCGATGCCGCGGCCTACGAATATCCCGTCGGTGATGACGAACACCGCCGAGAAGACCATCCCCATGACTGTGGGGAAAAGAAAGCGGCGGAAGAGTTTGCCGACCGCCGTGCCTTTGTAATCGATACTGTCGCGTAACATAGTTGCACCTCTTTTTTTTGAGGTGGTGCAAAAGTAAGGCATTCTGCGCCGGGAAAAGTTATCTTATGGTAATTTCCGTGTCATTTGACCCCGGCGCGGATGCGGCTCAGGCTTTGGGGCGTGAGAAAGAGGTAGGCCGCGAGGTCTTTCAGGGCGATGCGCTGCATCAGCTGGGGATATTTGCGCAACATGAGGCCGTACTGTTCGCGTTTGTCGCGCCAGGCATAGTCGGCGAAATAGTCCTCGTGGCGGCGCAACTGCTCCTCGGCCATGCGCCGTCCCCAGTCGGCCAGCTCGACATTCCCGGCGAAGAGGGCGTCCATGTGGGCACGCGGGATGCGTACCAGGGTCGTGGGCTCCATCGTTTCGATCGTCTGGCGCGACAGCCCGCCGGGCTGTGTGCCGAGTGTCGCCGTTGCAGGGTCGCCTTCGAACGAGAAGGAGACGATGACGCATTTGTCCTCGCGCATGACATACGTGCGCACCGACCCCCGGGCCACGAAGCAGACGTCCGGGTCACGCTGCCCCTCCTCGATGATGACCTCCTTGCGGGCGTGTTGCGTCAGCGTGGCGGATTGCATGAGCAGACCCGTGCCCTCGTCCGAGAGTGCGTAGCGTTCGGTCAATATCCGTGCGAAATCCATGCGGCAAAGGTACGCTTTTTTCGGCAATTGCGAAAAAGTCGCCTGTTCCGTTGCTGGCGGAAGATTTTTTTGCCGGTTTGTCATGTCGGAATTACAGGGTTTGTGACAATTTATGACATTTTTTCATTTTCATGCGGCTGGCACAGGATTTGACCTTTTACGGGTGAAACCGCTCCGGAAGGGGCAGCGAAAGAAAACAAAGTTAAACCAAAATAAAACAAGGAGGACAAGATTATGACACCTGCAAGAACGAATCAGAACTGGCTGCCGAGCATTTTCAACGAATTTCTGGATAACAACTGGCTCGCCGAGCGCCGCAATGCCACGGCTCCTGCCGTCAACATCATCGAAGACGAAGACGAGTACAAAGTGGAGGTCGCCGCTCCGGGCATGACCCGTGAGGATTTCAAAGTCCACATCAACGAGGACAACGAGCTGATCATCTCCCTGGAGAAGAAATCCGAGGAGAAGGAGGAAGACAAGAAACGCAAGGGTACCTACCTGCGCCGCGAATTTTCCTATACGCAGTTCCAGCAGAGCCTGCTGCTGCCCGACAACATCGAGCGCGAGAAAATTTCGGCCAAGGTCGAAAACGGCGTGATGACCATCGACATCCCCAAGAAGAAGGTCGAGGAACTCGCCGCCGCCACGCGCCAGATCGAAGTGAAATAGAGGCATACGTAGCTCAGGTGAAATACTCCTGGGAGCAGAAACCCCGGATACGAATTCGTATCCGGGGTGTTTTTTCTGTCAGCCCGTATCTGTGGACAGACAGGGATCAGGCTGTTTTCAGAATGCCAGTATGCACCGGATCAAGTTGCTGTCATTGCCCTTATTGCTGCTGGCCACAATGCCGGACTTGAAATTTATGATTTTTGCCGTACGCCCGTCTTCTTCCGAAGCCGTCCAGTAGGTAATGTTGCTTAATTGGCTTGCAGACCCGATTGTCGCCAATCTTTCGTTGATCGCGAGGCTGTTGGCTGTGTCGGGTTCGTCCTCGTACCCGAGATCGTCGATATTCCCGTCGAAGACTCCCGTGCAAAGTAATGAGAGTTCTTTTACCGAGGGGGCGTACCAGTCGCTTGAATTTTCGGGCGCTTTGGTCTTGTCGCGATATTCCTGGACATAGGTTACGATTTCGACCTCCCACCATTCGTTGGCTTCGTCCGCATTGAATGCCTCGATGGCCTTGGTATTGTTATATCCCAGCATTTTATTGAGGTTGTCGTCCATTTTATAACCGGCGAGCAGGGAGGTGTAGCCTGTGAGGTTGTTTCCGAGCCATGCGCTGACCGTCGCATCGTAATCGGAGTAATATGCCTGCCACGGACTGTCGGTTTCGTGCAGGGCTACAACCAATCCATGAGTACATCCGGGATGTTCCTGTCTCAGGATCGCATCGTCTTTCGTGGGATCGCCGACCCAGAATATAATTCCGATCGGGTCTTTCCCCGTTTCCAGGGCGGAGGAATAAGAGCCGTCGGAGTAGTAGTAATCGCCGATAGCAGGTGTGGAGGGACGGGCGGTTACCGTTATTTCGCACGTTGCCGTTTTTTCACCCGCTTTTGCTGTAATGACGGTTTTCCCCGCAGCAACGGCTGAAACCGTACCGTCGTTTACTGTGGCGACATCTGTTTTAGAGGAAGTCCAGGTGATGATTTTATCGTCCGTATTGTCCGGAAGCACGGTCGCTTTCAGGGTTACGGTTTCTCCGACCTGCATTTCATGGGTTTCCTTGTCCAACGTAACCGACTCTACGGGAATTCCCGTTACTGTTATCAGGCAGGTCGCCGATTTTTGACCGGCTTCGGCTGTGACGGTGGCTTTGCCGATGGCGATGGCTGTTACCTTACCCGTATTGTCTACCGAAACGCAGGTAATGTCCGACGAACTCCATGTTACTGTTTTATCCTCGGCATTTTCCGGTTTTACCGTTGCGGTAAGCGTTTCGGACTCGCCTTTATGCAGGCTGAGAGAGGACGTGTTCAAGGTTACGCCCGTAACGGCTACCGGATTTTTGGGATCATCGTTGTCCGAACAACCGACCAAAGTAATGGCTGACGTGATGGCCAGCATGAATAGTGTGGTTAATTTCATAATAGGATTGAATTTAAAAGTGACGATAGCAAAAATACGAAAAAAAGCTTAGTGGCACATGTAATGCGTCTATTTATTTCTATTGTAGAGCTAAATATGTTATTGCGGCCGGGATTTGGAAGTTCGATAATTTATTTTGTTTGATTTATATGACGTTGGTTATTAGCCATGTTACATCCGTTTTATAGCCCAAATGGCCCGGGGGAGGACAATTTTCGCGTAAATCCGCTATCTTTGGGGTGCATACGCGACAGCAGACTAAACCAACGTACATGAAAGTAGGATTGTTCATACCCTGTTATATCAACGCCGTCTACCCCGGGGTGGGGCGTGCGTCGTACGAATTGCTCGGGCGGCTGGGCTGCGAGGTGGATTATCCCCTCGGACAGACCTGCTGCGGGCAGCCGATGGCCAATGCCGGGTTCGAGAAGGACGCCCGGGCGCTGGCCGCGCACATGGATGCGCTTTTTGCGCAGTACGACTACGTGGTCGGGCCTTCGGCCAGCTGCGTGGTTTTCGTGCGCGAGGGCTATCCGCGGTTGTTGGACAATTACCGCGAGCATGCCTGCGTCGATTCGCGTATCTGGGAGATCTGCGAGTTCATCCACGACGTGGTGCGGCCCGCGAAGCTGGATGCACGTTTCCCGCACCGGGTGAGCGTGCACAACTCCTGCCACGGGGTGCGCAAAATGGGGCTGTCATCGCCCAGCGAGCTGAACGTGCCCTATATGTCGAAGCTGCGCGACCTGCTCTCGCTGGTCGGGGACATCGACATCGCCGAGCCGTCGCGCCGCGACGAATGCTGTGGTTTCGGCGGCATGTTCTCCGTCGAGGAGAATGCCGTGTCGGTCTGCATGGGGCGCGACAAGGTGCGCGATCACATGGCTACGGGTGCCGAATACATTACGGGCGCCGACTCTTCGTGCCTGATGCACATGCAGGGGGTTATCGACCACGACAAACTCCCGATCCGCACCATCCATGCCGTTGAAATCCTCAATTCGAAGTTATGAGCACCCACTCCAAAGCCGCCGCGAAATTCATCGCCGACGCCGAACGCACGGCGTGGCACGACAAGGCGCTTTACGCCGTACGCGAAAAGCGCGACAAGATGGCACGCACGGTGCCCGAATGGGAAGACCTGCGGCGCATGTCGTCCGAGATCAAGCGCCATACGCTGAGCCATCTGGGGCATTACCTCGAAGAGTTCGAACGCAACGCCACGGCCAACGGCATGGCGGTGCACTGGGCCGCCGATGCCGACGAGATGAACGCCACGGTGTGGCGCCTGGTGCAGGAGCACGGCGGGCGGAACCTCATCAAGAGCAAGTCGATGCTCTCCGAGGAGTGCGGGCTTACGCCCTACCTGCGCGAGCGGGGCGTCGATGCCGTCGAGAGCGACCTGGGCGAGCGGATCATGCAGCTGCTAGAGCTGCCGCCCAGCCACATCGTGCTGCCCGCCATCGGCGTACGCCGTGAGGAGGTCGGCGAGCTTTTCGAACGCGAGTTCGGCACCGAGCACGGCAACAGCGATCCCACCTACCTGACGCACGAGGCTCGCCGCCAGTTGCGGCCCAAATTCCTCGGTGCCGACATCGCCATGACGGGCGTCAACTTCGCCGTGGCTTCCACGGGGACGCTGGCCGTCTGTACCAACGAGGGGAATGCCGACATGGGAACGTCGTTCCCCGACCTGCATATCGCCATCATGGGGTTGGAGAAGGTAATCCCCGACATGCGGGCGCTGGCGGTCTTCACGCGCCTCTTGGCGCGTTCGGGGACGGGGCAGCCCGTCACCTCCTACACGTCGCTCTACCGCAAGCCTGCACCGGGCAAACGGATACACGTCGTGATCGTGGACAACGGCCGCTCGGAGTGGCTGGCCGATGCCGCGCACCGCAACATGCTCAAATGCCTGCGTTGCGGCGCCTGTATGAATACCTGCCCCGTCTACCGGCGCTCGGGCGGCTATTCCTACTCCTATTTCATCCCCGGGCCGCTGGGCATCAACCTGTCGATGCTGCGTTCGCCGAAGCTCCACCACGGCAATGTCTCGGCCTGCTCGCTGTGCTACTCCTGCTCGGACGTATGCCCGGCGATGATCGACCTCGGGGAACAGATTTACGCATGGCGGCAGGAGTTGGCGCCCATGCATCTGGCCGACCCGGTAAAGAAACTGACGGTCAAAGGCATGGACTTCATCATGGGAGGGCGACGACGATTCTACGGCGGCATCGCGCTGGCCCGCGTCGCGGAACATCTCCCGCACGCCGTGCTCAACAACCGGTTCAATCCGTGGAGCGCCCCGGGCCGCGACATGCCGCCGTTCGCCCCCAAGACGTTCAATGCCCTGTGGAAGCGGGGCGAGGTAAAATCCGGAAAAATGAGTAAAGATGAATAACAGCAAGGAAAACATACTGAAACGGATCGCCGCGGCGGGAATGCCCGAATACGCATACCCCGACTTCGGCTACGAACCCCAGCATTTCGACGACCCTGCGACGATGTTCGCCCAGCGGCTCCGGGCGGCCGGGGGCGAGGCCGTATGGCTGGACGGGGCAACGACGCTCGATGAGGTCGTACGCCGCTGCTACCCCGATGCGAAGAGTGTCGCTTCGGCACTGCCCGAAGTGACGCTCGCCACGGTGAATCCCGACCGGGTCGAAGACCCGCGCGAGTTGGTCGACATAGACCTGGGGGTCGTTTCGGGGGCGTTCGGCGTCGCCGAGAACGGTGCCGTGTGGATCCCGCAGGACATCCGCCACAAGGCGCTCTATTTCGGCGCCACGGCGCTGATGGTCGTCATCCCGCGCGATGCGCTGGTCGATACGATGCACGAAGCCGTCGTGCGCCCCGAAGTCGGGGACTTCGCCTACGGGTGTTTCATGTCGGGCCCTTCGAAGACTGCCGACATCGAACAGGCGCTGGTGTTCGGCGCCCACGGGCCGATGTCCGTCACCGTCGTGCTGCGCTGACCGCCTGCCCCGGGAGCGGGGAGTACGCCGTGTGCCATGTGCCGGTCGGGATTTCCCGTAACTTTTTCTGCCGCGGCAGCCGGCCGTTTTCGCAGGCTTGTTTTTCCGGTGCGGATTTTTTACCTTTGCCGTATGACGACCGAACTTTGCGCCTACAGCGTCGAGGCGTGCGAGGCTGTCCGCCGTGCGGGTGTCACGCGCGTGGAATTGTGTGCCTCCCCTTACGAGGGCGGCACGACCCCTTCGGCTGCCGCCATCCGTATGGCGCGCCGTATCGGAGGGTTGCAGCTCAGCGTGATGGTGCGTCCCCGCGGCGGGGATTTCCTCTATTCCGATACCGAATTCCGCCAAATGCTCGAAGAGGTGCGCTTCGCCCGCGAATGCGGCGCCGACGGCGTGGTTTTCGGCGTGCTCACCCCCGACGGGCGGGTCGACGTGCAGCGTACGGCTGCCCTGGTCGCCGAGGCGGGGCCGATGCAGACCACCTTCCACCGGGCGTTCGACATGGCGTGCGACCTGGAGGAGGCGCTCGAAGCGACGGTGGCTGCCGGATGCCGCCGGATCCTGACCTCGGGGGGCCGCAATACGGCCGTCGAAGGCATCGACACGCTGCGGGCGTTGGTGGCGCAGGCCGCTGGACGCATCGAACTGATGGCCGGCAGCGGCGTCAACCCCTCGAATGTGCGGCAGCTGGCGGCCACGGGCGTCGATGCCGTACATTTCAGCGCCCGCAGCGTGCGTCCGGGCGGCATGGTTTTCCGCAACCCGCATGTTTCGATGGGCGGCTGCGGCGATGTTTCCGAATACGATCTTCTTTGTGCCGACGAACGGCTCATCCGACAAATACTTACCCTGCTCGAACCATGAAACGCATCATCTTCCTTTTGCTGGGGGCGTGTCTCTGTGCCTGCGGCCGTTACGGCTGCGGTGTCCCCGCCGGATACGAACCGCTGCTGGATGCCGCGCTGGCCGGCTGCCCGCGCGCCGACAGCCTGCGGCATTTGCTGCGGCAAACCCCGCGCGAGCAGCGCGAAGGGATGGCCTTTCTGATCGCCCACATGCCCCGGGGCGACCGCGACACGATGCGCCTCGACCTGCTGCGCGAGAATGTGGAATATGCCTACCGTGCCCGCCGGGACTATCCTTGGACACGTGCGCTGCCCGATTCCGTCTTCCTGAACGAGGTGCTGCCCTATGCCGCCGTGGACGAGGTGCGCGACAGCTGGCGGGCGGATTTCTACCCGCGCTTCGCCCGGCGCGTGGCGCTTTGCCGCGACATCCGCGCTGCGATCGACTCCGTGAACCGGAATATCGCGGCCGACGTCGGGGTGGAGTACAACACCGCCCGCGAAAAGACCAACCAGAGCCCTGCCGAGTCGATGCGGCAGCATATGGCCTCCTGTACGGGGCTTTCGGTGCTGCTGGTCGACGCCCTGCGCGCGGCGGGAATCCCGGCGCGTTTCGCCGGGACGCCCGCGTGGCACGACGACCGCGGCAACCACAGTTGGGTCGAGGTATGGATCGGCGGCCGCTGGTATTTCACGGAATATTACCCCTCGGGGCTCGACCATGCCTGGTTCCTTTCGGATGCCGGGCGGGCGCTCGATGACCGTACGCACGGCATCTTCGCCGTGTCGTTCCGGCCGACCGGCGACTGGTTTCCGATGGTGTGGAACGAGCGTTCGCGCGACGTGCACGGGGTCGATGTCTCGCAGCGTTACCGCGATCTCTATGCATCCTACGAGCAGGCCCTCGTGGCGCAGGGAAGGCATACGACGGTGACTTTCGTGATGTACGACAGTGCGGTGCACGAAGGGCGCTCGGACGCCCGCGTGGCGGCCAATGTCGATGTATTCTGCGGTGCCGAGCAGATGGGCGGAGGCCGCACGGCCGGGCCGAGGCAGGACATGAACGATGCGTTGAGGTTCCTGCTGGAAAAAGGCAAGTCCTATACGTTCCGCTACGAGAACGCCCGCGGCGAAACGACGGAGATCACGGCCGAGGTGGGCGATGCCCCGCTGACCGTTACGGGATACATGCGATAGCCCCCCCCCTCCCTGTCCGGGAATCCCGCTTTTCACCGCCGATGGTGCCGGGCGGGCTGTCGGCCCGCTCCCCGAAAATGGAAATCACCCCTGTCGGAGCTATCTCCGGCAGGGGTGAAATCGTAGCAACCGGGCTTGCCGGCCGGCACTTTCCGTCAGGGCTGTTTTTCCGTATCTGTGCCGGGCACTTCCGCCCGGAAACCGATGCCGATGCCGATCCGGTCGGTCGGCAGGCTCGGGATCTTCACGAGTCCGGTGTGCGGGGCGTGTCCGAGTTCCATATGCAGGATGGGGTAGGGCCGGCCCGAGGGGTCGGCCGCGTCGCGCCCGGCGGTGCGGAATCCCATCCGTTCGTAGAAACCCGCGGCCTGCGGGTTCTGCTCGTTGACGTCGACCCGCCGCACGCCGCAGTGCCGTGTGACGTAGTTCACGAGTTGCCGGCCAAATCCCTTGCCCCGCGCCCCGGGGGCGACGAACAGCATTTCGAGCATATCGCCGGCGACGCCTGCGAAGGCGGTGAACCCGCCGAACTTTCCTGCCCCGCCGGATTTTCTGCGGCAGCCTCCGGTCTTCTCTGCCCCGGCGTATGCGCCGCCGCTCCCGCATGCATCGCCCGATCGATTGGTTCCGGCCTCGGATTCCCTTATGACATAAAGGATTGTACCCGGCAGTGCTTCGTTGCGAACCATCTGCCGGAAGAAGGGGATGTCCTCCTCGCTGAGGAAATCGTGCGTTGCCCGCACGGAGGCCTCCCAGAGGGCGGTCAGTGCGTCCAGCTCTGCGGGCGAGGGCTGCGGGAGGTGTTCGATCATGCGGTCGTAAGGGTTACAATAAGGTCACGGGCGGTTTCTGCCGCGCGAAATTCCGGGCCAGGGCTGCTGCAAAGGGCGTGCGGAATGTGCGGGCACCGAAGGCGCACCCTTTCATGCAGGCGCAGCAGCGGATGCAGCGTGCCGGGTCGGTGTGCAGCTCGTCGCCGCGTGCGATGGCCTGCGTGGGGCACAGTGCGACGCAGCGGCCGCATTGCGTGCAGCGTGCGGCATCTCCCTCGGGCAGCAGGACGACGGGGTGGCGTTTCTGCCGGCGGCGGTATCCCAGTACGAACCGGATGAAGCGCAGCTTCGGGAGGAGCGGCGTACGCGGTTCGCGCAGTTTCGCGGGGTCGATGGGGACAAGGGCGCCCGTTGCGGGGGCCTTGGCTGCATCCATGCTGCCGGTTTGGGTTGCCCGGGAGGTTGCTGCGGTGTCGGATGCCGTTTCCGGGTTCTTGCCGGGGGAAGGCCCTGTTTTTGCTAATTTTTCGCGCACCTGAGCCCCGAATGCCCTGGCGGCAGCCAGATCCCGTGCGTCGGGGCGTCCCTGTGCGATCGGGGTTTCGGGCGTGCTGTACGAATGCTCGCCGACGAATGCCCCTGCCGCTACGGGCACGAAACCCCGTCCCGCGACGAACGAGGCGAGTTCTGCGACGGCCGTGCCGAACGAGCGGTTGCCGTAGACGGCCAGAACGACGGCCGGGGTGCCTTCGCCGCGGATCTCCCGCAGGCGTTCCAGGGCTGCGGGCGCCACGTGCCCTCCGTAAACCGGCACGGCGAATATGGCGACGGCTTCGCCCGGCAGCGGGGCGGGGTACCCGGCGGGATGGGTCAGGTCGATGGCCGTGACTGTCGGTTCCCCGTGCATGCTTTTCGTTTCGCCCCCGTTCCCGGCGGCAGGCCCCGGTGCCGCCGCCGCTGCGGGGCCCGCTCCCGGGACTTGCCCGGAAGAGGGTGCCTGCGCCGTGTCCGCGTTGTGTCCGGAGGACTCTTCTGTGGCTGTCCCTTCCGTTTCTGTCATCCCCTGCGCCACCGCCGCGGCGATTTTCCGCGATGTCCCGGTAGGCGAGAAAAAGAGGGTGTAAATGCTTGTCGTTTTCATGTTCCCGGCAGATTTTTTTCGGTGTAAAGATAACGTTTTTCCGGTTGAATTTTTATATTTGCCATGAAACCTGTAAAATTGAGAAGAGATGACTACGAAGATTTTTGCATGTGCGGTGCTGCTGCTCGCATCATGCGGCGGTACGCAGACGGCCGGGGAGCAGGCGCGGGTTCCCGAAACGAAGACCGAAGTGAAACACGGGCCGGAGATCGCACTCCTGAAGCCCGACCCGAAATCGGGCATGACGATCAACGAGGCGTTGCAGAACCGCCGCTCCTCGCGTGAATATGCTCCCGAAGCCCTTTCGCTCGAGGAGTTGTCGGGCGTAATGTGGGCGGCTGGCGGCATCAACCGCCCGCAGGACGGACGGCTCACGGCACCTTCGGCACTGGCGTTGTATCCCATCCGCATTTATGCGTTTTTCCCCGAGGGCGTTTACAGCTACGATGCCAAGGGGCAGAAACTGGTGCGCGTGACGGAGGGCGACCACCGGAACCTTGCCGGGGCACAGCCGTTCGTGTTTACGGCGCCGCTCAACCTGGTTTATGTGGCCGACATGTCGGTCTATGAAGGTAAGAATATCCCCGCCGGGCATGTCCGCTACCTTTGCGGGCAGGATGCCGCAGGCTATGCCGAGAACGTCAACCTCTACGCCGCAGGCCATGGCCTGAAGTCGATCACGCGCGGCAGCGCCCCCGAGGCCGAGCTGCTCGAGGCCCTCGGCCTCGACCCGGGACGTTACTTCCTTGCGCTGGCGCAGACGGTGGGCAAATAGCGGTGTGCCCCCGGAATGGAAAAGGGACGGCTTTTAGGCCGTCCCTTTTTTATTTGTCCGCAGGTGCGGCTATGGCCGGTCGGATGGCGCGCCCCGGCTTTGTGCCCGTCCCGGCTTTGTGCCCGTCCCGGCTTTGGCTCGGTCACGGCCTTTCGCCCGAGCTGTTGCGGGGCTGTTGCCGGGGCTCGTCCGGTCTTCCGTTTCCAGCTTGTCTCCGTCCCGTCCTGGGTTCGGTCACGGCCTTTCGCACGGGTTGTCCCGGGCGCGTTCCCCGGTGTTGTCCTGAAGGCCGTTTCCGGCTGTTCCGTCCTTAGTCTGCCGAAAGCGTTTCCTTTGCCGCATCCCGGCCGTCGGGTTCCTCCAGCGGGACGATATAGAATCCGCGTCCCGGTGTCCACTCCACGCAGAAAAGTTTTTCCGCATCGGGGTACCCCGCCTGCCGGAGGTGGCGCAGGAGCCACCGCTTGCCCTTGCCGCTGCGTTCGAGTGCGTCTTCCATGACCTTGCCCCCGTTGACAAGCAGGTACGATTCTGGCGGTTCGTTGCGGCGCGATATGGTTATCCGCCCGTTGGTTTCGAAACGCACGTCATCGACGTCGAACATCGAGAAGATGCCGTTTTCGCGCAGCATGGTGCGGAACTGTTCCATTTCGAGCCCGTTGCGGCGGAATTCGCGCATCACCAGCCGGCGGTCGCGGACGAGCATCACCGAGTCGCCCTTGATCGCCCTGCGGATGCGGTGGAAGCGCATCAGGTAGCGCAGCGAGACGTTGGCCGCCGTCCACACCGCGAAGGCGAATACCAGATACCATACCGGGGTGTCGGGGTTGTAGATTACGCCGCCGACCAGCGCCCCGAGTACGAACGAGTTTACCGAATCGAGGGGTGTGAGCTGTGCCATCTGGGTCTTCCCCGATATGCGCAGGAAAAAGATCACGCCCAGCATTCCGACCAGCAGTTTGATGGCGATGGATAGATACATGGTGTGCAGGTTTTGTTTTCCGTTTCCCCTCACCCTGCAAATTCCGCGCAAATCCGGAAAAACCTACCCGGCGGGGGGCTCCATCCTGCGAATAGCGTGGTACGGCCGTATCTCCAGCCGTCTTCCTCGGGGCTAAAGGCCGTACTCCGCGGCGTAACGCCACAGGGGTGCGGCCATCAGTGCCTGCCGGATGCGGCCGCTTTCGAGCAGGTCGCGAACCTCGGCGCTCGAGAACAGGTGCACGCGGATGTCCTCCGTAGCATCGAGGTGCTGTTCGCCCAGGCGTTCCACGCCCGTCGCCAGGTAGCAGTACGTCAGGTTGTTCTGCGTCGAGGGGTTAGGCGCCACGACCATTAGCTCGCGCCACTGGCCGCCGCCGTACCCCGTCTCCTCGGCCAGTTCGCGCTGTGCCGCGGCCAGCATCGAGGCGTCGTCGGGCTCGGCTACGCCCGCCGGGATTTCATAGTCCGTTTCGCCCAGCCCGTGGCGGTACTGGTCGATAAAGACGAATTTCCCCTCTTTCGTAATGGCGATGACGTTCACCCAGTCGGGATATTCGAAGACGTAGTAGTCGGGTATGCGGCGCCCGTCGGGCAGTTCGATGCTCTCGTGGCGTACCGTAAACCAGGGTTTGCGGGCGAGGTATTCGCTCGTGAGAACTTTCCAGTTGCGTTTTTTCGGATTTTCCATGGCGGCGTCTTGCTTGTCGGATGCAAAAATAGCGAAAAATAGTTATCTTTGTAACATCCGTAAAAAAACATCCATGTTGTCCCAGAACGAACGAAAGCGTATCATCGCCCTCATCAACCGCGAAGTGGTGCCCGCCATCGGGTGTACCGAACCGATCGCCGTGGCGCTGTGCACGGCGCGTGCAGCCGAACTGCTCGGCTCGCGTCCCGAAAAGGTCGCCGTGCGCCTGAGCGCCAATATCCTCAAGAACGCCATGGGCGTTGGGATCCCCGGTACGGGGATGATCGGCCTGCCGATCGCCGTGGCGCTCGGGGCGCTCGTCGGCCGTTCGGAGTACCGGCTGGAGGTATTGCGCGACGTGACGCCCGGGGCCGTGGAGCAGGGCCGCCGGTATATCGACGAAAAGCGCGTATGTATCGACCTGAAGCAGGGTATCGCCGAGAAACTCTATATCGAGGTCGAGGCCCGAGGCGCCGGGCACTGTGCCACGGCGGTGATCGCGGGCGGCCATACCTCGTTCGTATACCTCGAGCGCGACGGCGAGGTGACGCTCGACAAACGTACGGCCTCGGCGGCCGAAGAGGATGGGGGCGAAGTACCCCTCACGCTGCACCGCGTGTGGGAGTTCGCCACGACGGCGCCCCTCGACGAACTGCGCTTCATCCTCGAAACACGCCGCCTGAACAAGGCCGCCGCCGAGCAGGCTTTCGCCGGGGAGTTCGGCCACTGCGTAGGGCGTACGCTCCGTTGCGAGCGAGAACGGAAGATTATGGGCGACAGCATCTTCTCGCGGATACTGTCCTATACCTCCGCGGCGTGCGACGCCCGCATGGCCGGGGCGATGATCCCCGTGATGAGCAACTCGGGAAGCGGTAACCAGGGCATCGCGGCGACGCTTCCCGTGGTGGTCTACGCCGAGCAGACCGCAGCCACCGAACAGCAGACGATCCGTGCGCTGGTGCTGAGCCACCTCACGGTGATCTATATCAAGCAGAGCCTCGGCCGCCTGTCGGCCCTGTGCGGCTGCGTGGTGGCCGCCACGGGGTCGAGCTGCGGCATTACCTACCTGATGGGCGGCGACTACGGGCAGGTCGCGGCGGCGGTGAAAAACATGATTGCCAATCTTACGGGCATGATTTGTGACGGAGCCAAGCCGAGTTGCTCCATGAAGCTCACGAGCGGCGTCTCGACCGCCGTGATCTCGGCCATGATGGCGATGGACGGCCATTGCGTAACGCCCGTCGAGGGAATCATCGAAGAGGATGTCGACAAGTGCATCCGCAACCTCACGGCCATCGGCCGCGACGGCATGAACGAGACCGACAGGGTCGTACTGGGAATAATGACACATAAATGCTGACTATGAATAAACTGACCATGAAAATGAGGCTCTTTGCGGCGTTCCTGCTGCTCGGCCTCTGGGGCGCCACGGCCCAGACCGCCCGTGAGCAGATCGCCGCCATGCCCGAACGCGCGGGCGGGATTTACCACTCGTACGAGTACCTGCCCGGCCCCGCCGTACCCGCCCCGAAGGGCTATGTTCCCTTCTACATCAGCCACTATGGCCGCCACGGCAGCCGTTGGCATACTTCGGAAAAGATCTATGCCGAGCCGATGGGTATCCTGCGCAAAGCCGACTCGGCCGGGGTGCTGACCCCGAAGGGGCGCGACCTGCTGGCTAAGGTCGAGGTCATCGCAGCCGATGCCCGGGATCGTTACGGCGACCTCTCGCCCCGCGGCGTGGCGGAACACCGGGGCATCGCCGAACGCATGTATAAGGCCTATCCCGAGGTCTTTTCGACCGAGGACGGCCGCGAATGCTTTGTCCAGAGCCGTTCGACGCTCGTGCCGCGCTGCATCCTGAGCATGGCGGCCTTCAACGAGCGCCTCAAGGAGCTGAACCCCGAAATCCGGATGACCCGCGAATCGAGCCAGCGCTACATCCCTTATATGAGCAACGGCGCAGGGTTGAATTCCCAGCGAAAGGCATCCGGTGCCGTGGCCGACAGCCTGCAGGATGCCCGCACGCATCCCGCCCGTCTGATGGCGTCGCTCTTCTCCGACCCCACCTTCGTGGAACGCGAGGTGAAAAGGCCGGCGAAACTGATGAACCAGCTGTTGGCGCAGGCCGCCATCATGCAGGACGTCGAATACCTGGGCATCTCGCTCTACGACCTCTTCACCGAGGAGGAGATATACGCCGCCTGGGAAGCCGAGAATTTCCGCCGCTACGTGATGTTCGGCCCGTCGAAGCGCTTCGGCGACCCGATCATCGCCGATGCCAAGCCGCTGCTGCGCAATATCGTGGAGACTGCCGAACGGGTCGTCGCGGGGGAGGAGAACCTCTCGGCCTCGCTGCGTTTCGGCCACGACGTGAACGTCATTCCGCTGGTGGCGCTCCTGGGCGTCAAGGAGGCTTCCGGGCGCGTATGGACAGCCGAGGAAGCTGCCGGGGTGTGGCAGATACACCGCGTATCGCCCATGGCGACCAACGTGCAGTTCATCTTCTTCCGCAACCCCGAGACCGGCGACGTGCGGGTGCGGGTGCTGCACAACGAGCGCGATGCCGAACTGCCGATCGGCGGCGGCCCCTATTATCCCTGGGAGACCCTGCGCGACTACTGCAAGTCGCTCTATGAATGACATGCCCCGGTGCCGGGCATAAAAATAAAGGGGCTGCCCGCCGGTTCCCGGAATTAAAATCACCCTCGTCAGAAGCATCTCTGACGAGGGTGATTTTTTAAGCCGGCTTGCCGGGCAACCTTTTCCGCGGCTTTTTCCGCGGCTTTTTCCGCGGCTTTTTCCGCGGCTTTTTCCGCGGCTTTTCCGTGGCCTTTTCCGTGGCCTTTTCCGCGGCCTTTTCCGTGGCCTTTTCCGCGGCCTTTCCGGGGTGGACGCCGATAGTCCCCTCTTGGGGGACTGCTAATGGAAGATGGTCTTGACGATGATGTTCGTGGCACCCTGGTGACGGGTGGTGTAGTCTTTGGCTATACGGCTTGTTTTCAGCAGGAAATCCTCGTTGTCGCGCAAGGGGATGAACCACGTGCGCAGTTCGTCGTAGTTTTTCACCGAACGGGCGGCGCCGAGCGTCACCAGGTCGCGTGCCTCCTTGAATTTCGCGTAGTTGGGGCCGAATGCCACCGGAAGCCCGAATGTCGCCGCTTCGAGCGTGTTGTGTATCCCCACGCCGAACCCGCCGCCGATATAGCTCCACGTCGCGTAGCCGTAGACCGACGCCAGGATCCCCACCGTGTCGAGGATCAGCAGTTGCTTCGACCCGTAGGCCGTGTGGGGCGTGCACTGCGTGTAGCGGAGCGTCCCGCCCTTGGCCTCGGCCGCGAGGCGTGCCATGCGGCCTTCGTCCATCTCGTGCGGAGCCACGATGAATTTCACGTCGGGGTTGTCGTTTATCAGGCGGATCAGCAGCTCTTCGTCCGGGTTCCAGGTCGAACCCGCCACGAAGAGGCGTTTGTCCCCCTTGAACCGGTCTATGATGTCGATATGTTTGGCTGCGGCGGCGATTTCGGCCACGCGGTCGAAACGCGTGTCGCCCGCTACGATCACGTTGTCGAATCCCAGCCCGGCCAGCAGCTTTTTCGACTCTTCGTTCTGCACGAACATCACGTCGAAGGACTCCAGCGCCTGCCTCCACATGCCGCCGTAGGGGCGGAAGAAGATCGAGTTGCGGCGGAAGATGGCCGAGACGATATAGGTGCGCACCTTGCGGCGGCGCAGGTCGCGCAGCAGGTTGAGCCAGAATTCGTATTTTACGAAGATTGCGATTTCGGGATGCGCCGCATCGAGGAACCGGCGGGCGTTGCGCGGCGTGTCGATCGGCAGGTAGAAGATGTAATCCACACCCTGGTAATTCTTGCGGACTTCGTAGCCCGAAGGCGAGAAGAACGTGAGCAGGATCTTGTATTCGGGATGGGTCTTGCGGATGCGTTCGATGATGGGCCGCCCCTGTTCGAATTCGCCGAGCGACGCGACGTGCACCCAGACGATGCGGTCGGTCGGGTCGATGGTCTCGGCCATGCGTTTATAGAGGTCTTTGCGCCCGTCTATCCATAGCCGTGCCTTCGGATGCCTCGGTGCGACCAGCCGGATGAGCCACACATAGAGTGTCAGACCGAAATTATATAACCACATCGGTGTTTACGGTTTGCGGTGTTGAAGTACTATACGTTAACTTTCGCCGGGTGGGCCCGGGTTTTTCCGGCCCTGTACGCAGGGCTTTCATTTTCAGTGCGACAAAGGTAGTATAATTTGTCGGAAATGCAAAATTACCAGTTGTATTCCATCGCCCGCTCCACCAGGCGCACCTCCATGCGCCCGTCGGGCATCACGTCCACGGCTGCCAGGTCGAACTGCGCCTCTTCCTGCCCGCCCGTTGCGGCCAGGTAACGCACGGCCGCCCGCGTCAGTGCGCGGAATTTCTGCGGCGTGACGGCAGCCTCGGGCGGCGTCAGGGAGCCGGCCCTGCGGGTCTTGACCTCCACGAAATGCACGATTCCCGCCTTGCGGGCCACGATGTCCAGTTCGTAGCGGCCGTTGCGCCAGTTGAGGGCGCAGATTTCGTATCCTGCCCCGCGCAGGTACTCCACTGCGGCGCGTTCGCCCGCGCGCCCCGTTTCGGCCGTCGTGCCCATGCCCGTCAGTGGATGATGCGCTGGATCGAGTTGGCCCGTTCGAAGGCGGCCTTCAGCCCTTCGGCGTCGTCGCGCTCGATCATCCGGCGCATGATCTGCAACTGGTGGATATGCTCGCGCAGCACGTCCAGCAGGTTGTATTTGTTGCGCAGCATGATCGGCACCCACGTGGCGGCCGAACTTTTCGCCAGCCGCACGGTGCTCTCGAACCCGCCGCCCGCCAGGTCGAAGATGTGCCGTTCCTCGCGCTCCTTCTCGAGCACGGTCAGCGCCAGCGCGAACGAGGTGATGTGGGAGATGTGCGACACGTAGGCCGCATGCAGGTCGTGCTCCTCGGCGTCCATGTAGACGGCGGGCGCCTCCAGCGTGCGGAAGATGCGCTCGGCCGTCGCCAGCGCGTCGGGGTCGCTCCGCTCCGCCTCGCAAAGCACGACGTTGCGCCCCGTGAAGGCGCCGTGCTGGGCGGCGCGCGGCCCGCTGTATTCGGTGCCCCACATCGGATGGGCGGCCACGAAGCGCCCGCGGCGGGCGTGCATCGAGATCACCTCGCATAATTCGGCCTTGATGGAGCCCAGATCCATTACGACCTGGTGCCCCTCCACGCGGTTGAGGGCTTTTACGGCCATCAGGGGGATCGTATCGACGGGGGTGGCCAGCACCACGAGGTCGGCCTGCGGGATGCCCTCTTCGAACGCCACGATGCGGTCGGCCAGCCCGAGCCGCAGCGCCTCGGCGGCGTTCTCCCCGGAACTGTCTGTGCCGAGTATTTCGTCCGCTATGCCGCGGTCGCGCAACGCGAGGGCAAAAGAGCCGCCTATGAGGCCCATGCCCGCTATCAGAACTTTCATACCTATATATAAATATATTTATTGGCCGGAACCGCTTCCGGCCGGGAATCAGAGCAGGAACGACAGGTCGCTGCCCGGTTGTACTTCGAAGGGCTCCGTGCCCTTGCGAAACATGCGCATCGGGCGCTTGCCGATCAGTTCGAGTTTCCCCTCCGCATGGCGGAGCATGCACCCTTCGCGCAGCCCGGCGACCCAGCGCCGCGGATTGGCCTCGATGTATTCGAGGATGCGCTGCTCGCGCGTCTCGCCGGCGTGCCCCTCGGGGTTGGCGTCGAGGTAGTGGGGGTTTATCTGGAACTTTACGGCCCCGACGGCCTTGAACGACTGCGGTTCGACGATGGGCATGTCGTTTGTGGTGCAGATGGTGGGACATGCCACGTTGCTGCCCGCCGACCAGCCGACATAGGGAGTCCCGGCCTTGATTTTACGCAGGATGGCGGCCATAAGCCCCTGTTCCTGCATCTTTTTTGCCAGCGCGAAGGTGTTGCCGCCCCCGACGCACAGGGCTTCTGCCTCGCGTACCATGCGCGCGGGGTCTTTGGCCCGGTGTACCGAGCGCACGCGGATACCCAGCTCCGAGAAGCGTGCCTGCACCTTTTTTTCATACTCGGCGTAGGAAAATGTCACGGCGGCATAGGGGACGAATACGATTTCGCTGACGCCCTGCAGGAAACGCCCGATTTCGGGCATCGGGTAACGGAGGTATTCCTCCCCGGCGTTGGTCGAATTCGAGATCAGAAGCAATTTCATAAGTATGTGTATTTTAGTTGATTAATTAAAATTTTGTGCTAAATGTCGAAAAAGTTGTGAATAAAAAAAAGGTCTGTTTTGTCAAAAGTAATAAAAAAAGTGTTACTTTTGCGCAAAATTACCCCGGAAATACGAAAGAACTATTTCCAAATAATTGTTTAACTAAAAAATTAAAATTATGTCAGAAGTTCAATCAAAAGTTGTCGAGATCATCGTCGACAAACTGGGTGTCAAGGAATCGGAGGTTGTACCCGAAGCAAGCTTCACCAACCATCTGGGTGCTGATTCGCTCGACACCGTAGAGCTGATCATGGAGTTCGAGAAGGCTTTCGATATCCAGATTCCGGACGAGGACGCTGAGAAGATCGCTACCGTTGGCGACGCTATCAAGTATATCGAAGAGCACAAGAAATAATTTATAAAAAGAGCATTCACAGCCTCTTATAGCCTTAAATTTATGACAGAAAGAAGAGTAGTTGTTACGGGCATCGGTACGATCAACCCGCTCGGTAATAATATTGAAGAGTATTTTTCGAATTTGGAGAAGGGAGTCAGCGGTGCCGCACCGATTACTCATTTCGATGCAGAGAAGTTTAAGACGAAGTTTGCTTGTGAAGTAAAGAATTACGACTCGAACCTCTATTTCGACCGTAAGGAAGTACGCAAGTACGACCTTTTCACCCAGTATGCCCTGATCGCGGCCACGCAGGCCGTCGAGGATTCGGCGCTCGACCTCGAGGCCGTCGACAAGGAACAGGTGGGGGTGATCTGGAGTTCGGGCATCGGAGGAATCAAATCTTTCTTCGATGAGTGTCTGGGCTGGGCCGCAGGGGATGGAACCCCGCGGTTTAGCCCGTTCTTTATTCCCCGCATGATCTCCGACATCGCAGCCGGTTTCATCTCCATGAAGTACGGCTTCATGGGGCCCAACTACTGCACGGTGTCGGCGTGCGCATCTTCGAACCACGGCATGATCGCCGCGTTCGACGCCATCCGCTACGGGAAGGCCGACGTGATGGTGGCCGGAGGCTCCGAAGCTGCGGTCAACGAGCCGAGTGTCGGCGGGTTCAACTCCATGCAGGCGCTCTCCACGCGCAACGACGATCCCCAGCACGCTTCGCGTCCGTTCGACAAGGATCGCGACGGTTTCGTGATCGGCGAAGGCGCCGGAGCCCTGATCTTCGAGGAGTATGAACATGCCAAGGCCCGCGGTGCCAAGATCTACTGCGAGATCATCGGCGGCGGCGCTTCTGCCGACGCTTACCACTTCACCGCCCCTCATCCCGAAGGGAAGGGTGCCATGAAGTCGATGCGCGACGCCATCAAGGACGCCGGCATCAAACCCGAAGATATTGATTATGTGAATGTCCACGGTACCTCGACCCCCGCGGGCGACATCCCCGAACTGAAGGCTGTCGCCGGTGTGTTGGGCGACCACGTTTATAACGTCAATATCTCTTCCACCAAGTCGATGACCGGTCACCTGCTGGGTGCTGCCGGGGCTGCCGAGGCCCTGGCCTGCATCTTCGCCATCACGCACGGCGTGGTTCCCCCGACCATCAACTGCGAGAACCTCGACCCGGAGATCGACCCGAACCTGAACCTCACGCTGAACAAGGCGCAGAAGCGCGAAGTGAGGTGTGCCCTGAGCAATACGTTCGGTTTCGGCGGACATAACTCCACGGTCATTTTCCGTAAGATCTGATTACCTTAAAACCGTCCGGGCCCGTGTTCGATTTCATACTGCGCCCCCTTAGAAGGAATTTCGGGCGGGATAAGGCGTATTACAAGATTGTCGATGATATGTTCGGGTTTATCCCGAACAACATCGAACTTTACAAGCTGGCTTTGATTCACAAGTCAGCTTCTTTGGTTCTGGAGGACGGGCGCCCGATCAACAACGAGCGGCTCGAATTCTTGGGCGACGCCGTGATAGAGGCCGTTACCTCGGACTACCTTTTCATCGAGTATCCCGACCGGGACGAGGGGTTCCTCACGCAGCTGCGGTCGAAGATCGTGTCGAGGCAGTCGCTCAACGAGTTGGCCGTAAAGATCGGTCTGGATCGGCATGTCATCTCGAACGCCAGTACGAGCATCAGCCAGAAGCATATCTACGGCGATGCCTTCGAGGCGATGATAGGTGCCGTCTACCTCGACCAGGGGTATGAGTTCACCAACCGGCTGCTGATCAACCGGATCTATTTCCAGGCCCTGAACCTCGACGAACTGACCGAGTCGGAGACCGACTTCAAAAGCCGGCTGATCGAGTGGTGCCAGAAGAACCACCTCAAGATCGTATTCCGCACGGGCAACGACAAGGGGTACTCCTCGAACCACCCCGTGTTTTACTCCACGGTGCTGGTCGACGGTATAGAGGTGGGGCACGGCTCGGGCGATTCGAAGAAAGAGGCCGAGCAGCATGCCGCATTCTCCGTGGCGGAGTATATGACCGACGAACAGTGCGCGTCGCTGCTGGACAGGGTCGACCGGCTGACGCAATAACTTTTGGTTATACCCGGCGGCCGAAGCCAGGGGCATTGGGGCGGAGCGGCCCGGGTTGCGAACCTCCGGATTCCATGTCGGCATCAGGGGGGGGCTGTGGCCGATGCTGCGGCAGCTGGCTGCTGGTAGAACCCGGAAGCCGATTGCCCGGCTCCCGTAGCTGGTGTCCCGGCGGCCGATGCACGGAGCCGATGCACGTATGCCGGAACAACCCTGGCACACCTTACTTGCCGATGCCCGGAACTCTCTTAGACGGTCGATGCCCTGGGCTGGCCGGATACTTACGATATGCGGCCCGGTCTTGTGTCCGATAACTTTTCCGCATACCGCGCGATGTACACCCGATTTCCCACCCGATATTTCCCCTATGAAGACGATAACCGATAAGATGGCGGCACGGGGTGCCGAATCCCTCAGCGATGCGGAGTTGCTGGCCGTGCTGACCGATGACGAACAGACGGCCGGGGCGTTGCTCGCGGCCTGCGGCGGTGCGCTCGCGCGTATCGCGTCGGAAGATGCGGCCCGCCTGCGGATGGTCGGCGGGTTGGGGCTCAGGCGTGCCCGCCTGCTGCTTGCTGCCGCCGAGTTCGGCCGCCGCGTCGCGGCGTCGCGGGCTGCGGAAGCGGATGTCATTGCGACGAGCGACGACGTGGTGGCGCTGTTCCGCCCGCAGCTGGAAACGCTTGCCTATGAGGAGTGTTGGGCGGTTTACCTCACCTCTTCCAACCGCATCATCGAGCGCCAGCGCATAAGCCAGGGCGGGGTGCAGGGAACGGTCGTCGACCATCGGCTGATCGTCAAACGGGCGTTGGAACTGCTCGCCACGCAGCTGGTGCTGATCCACAACCACCCTTCGGGGGCTGCGGCGCCCAGTCCGCAGGACAAGGTGCTCACCGAGCGTGTCGCACAGGCTGCGGCACTGTTCGACATCCGGCTGTTGGATCACATAATCATAGCACGCGAAGGCGATTTCTCGTTCCTGCGCGCGGGGCTGGTGTAGCACTATTTCTTACTTCCGGCATTGCCGCATATTGCTATGATAGCGATGGCAATGAGCGCAATCAGAAGTTTCATCGTTCCCGTCATTTGTTTGGGTCGTTTCATCGGGGCGGGACGCAAAAGCGCGGACTCGATCCTACATCCACGGCAGAGGTATTGGACGACCCGAACGGTAGAATGGTAGAATATGCCCGCGCTGAAAAACAGCGAGAGCATCAACCTTCGTTCCTTACCGTCCGGGAAAGTGTCCAATTTTCTGCCGGAAGAAAAAAGCCGATGCACTTTTTTGTCTCTTATGTCGGCGGCCCATGGCAGGCCGCCGTGGCAAATATAGAAATAAATTCGCTACGGAAAGACGTAGTTCCCAATTATTTTGTACTTTTGTAATTCGGAAAATAATTTAAAAACAAGATAAAATGACGCAGGAAGAACTTTTCAAAAAACTGGTGGCGCACTGCAAGGAGTACGGGTTCGTATTCCCCTCGAGCGAGATATACGACGGGCTCGGCGCCGTCTACGACTACGGCCAGAACGGCGTGGAGCTGAAGAATAACATCAAGCGTTATTGGTGGGATTCGATGGTCAAGCTGCACGAGAATATCGTGGGGCTGGACGCCGCGATCTTCATGCATCCCCGCACGTGGGAGGCTTCGGGCCATGTCGGTGCGTTCAACGACCCGCTGATCGACAACAAGGACTCGAAGAAGCGTTACCGCGCCGACGTGCTGATCGAAGACTGGCTCGCCAAGCAGGATGAAAAGGTCGAAAAAGAGGTCGAAAAGGCCCGCAAGCGCTTCGGGGAGTCGTTCGACGAGGAGAAGTACCGCGAGACTTCGCCCCGTGTGGCCGAAACCCTTGCCAAGCGCGACGAGGTGCACAAGCGTTTCGTGGCTGCCCAGAACGCCAGCGACCTGAATGAACTGCGTCAGATCATCGTCGACTGCGAGATCGTGTGCCCGATTTCGGGTACGCGCAACTGGACGGAGGTGCGCCAGTTCAATCTGATGTTCTCGACCCAGATGGGCTCGACGTCCGAGGGTGCCAATACGATCTACCTGCGTCCCGAGACGGCACAGGGTATCTTCGTCAATTTCCTGAACGTGCAGAAGACCGGCCGCATGAAACTGCCGTTCGGAATCGCGCAGATCGGAAAGGCGTTCCGCAACGAGATCGTGGCCCGCCAGTTCATCTTCCGTATGCGCGAGTTCGAGCAGATGGAAATGCAGTTCTTTGTGAAGCCGGGTACAGAGCTTGACTGGTTCAAGAGTTGGAAGGCTACTCGCCTGAAATGGCACAAGGCGCTGGGCTTCGGTGATGACCATTACCGTTATCACGACCACGACAAACTGGCCCACTACGCTAATGCTGCTACAGACATTGAGTTCTTGATGCCTTTCGGTTTCAAGGAAGTAGAGGGTATTCACAGCCGTACAAATTTCGACTTGTCCCAGCATGAGAAGTTCTCCGGCAAGAACATCAAGTATTTCGATCCGGAAACCAACGAAAGCTATACCCCGTATGTCATTGAGACTAGTATCGGTGTAGACCGCATGTTCCTTAGCATCATGTCGGCTTCCTACTGTGAAGAGACGTTGGATAGCGGTGAATCCCGTGTTGTCTTGAAGTTGCCTGCTGCACTGGCACCGGTGAAACTGGCCGTAATGCCGTTGGTAAAGAAAGATGGTCTGCCCGAAAAAGCGCGCGAAATCATTGACAATCTGAAGTTCCACTTCCATTGTCAGTATGATGAGAAAGATTCTATTGGTAAGCGTTACCGCCGCCAGGATGCCATTGGTACTCCGTACTGTGTCACCGTGGATCATCAGACTTTGGAAGATAACTGTGTGACACTGCGTAATCGTGACACCATGCAGCAAGAGCGCGTGGCTATCTCTGAACTGAATAATATTATTGCAGACCGTGTAAGCATCACATCGTTGCTGAAAACCTTGCAATAAAGCGGTTATGGAATAGACCGGTGCGTGAACAAACTGAAATAGTAAATAGTAAAATAGTAAAATAGTAAATGAAAAAGTCCCTTTTGTTTTTGCCTTTCTTGCTGTTGCTGGTGGGTGCTTTTATCTCTTGTGAAGAAGTGGAAGAGGCTGGAAAGTATGATAATTGGAGAGAACGCGGCGAGGCTTTTGTTGACTCGATAAAAAGGCTGACTGGCGAGAATTATGTCGCCACAGCAGAGCAGGCCGATGCTATGGAACTCGGGAAACTGTATGCCATACAGACGACTGCAAGCACTTCTGAAGGTGCTCAGTATGTCTATTGCAAGAAGCTTGTGAAGAATGAGACGGGTGAACGCCCGTTGTATACGGGTTATCATTCAAAGGTGAATGCTTATTATTATGGGACTTATGTGAATGGCGAAGAATTCGACGGTTGCTTTGACGGTTATAGTGCTATTGACCGCGATATACCTATTCCTCCGGTAAAAGAACCTACGGTTTTTGATTCATTCGTGGATTTTGAAGTTTCGGGTGTCGTTGCCGGTTGGGCAGCTGCCTTGCAGCTTATGCGGATGGGTGAGCGGTGGATGTTGTATATCCCTTATCAAAGCGGATATGGTATAAATGATTATACTGCTCCTTATTCTACAAATACAATCCCCGGAGGCTCTCTGTTGACGTTTGACTTGCAACTGGTTAGCTTTGCCGAATGAGATAAAAGAGGGTGTGTGCCGAAACGCCCCGAATATAAGAATTCCCCCTGCTATAGATGTCTATGGCAGGGGGAATCTAGTTAATGGAGAGA
>OLYA01000085.1_pt1 | contig 63664 bp, 48 predicted proteins | sample 1674361 | NCBI WGS metagenome assembly OLYA01 (sample SAMEA103958165, study PRJEB25191) | human gut metagenome | biome: human-associated habitat [ENVO:00009003]; feature: intestine environment [ENVO:2100002]; material: feces | place: Germany | collected 2013/2015
CCATCATCCAGAACCGCGGCTGCTTCGGCGGCTGCAACTTCTGCGCCATCCAGCTCCATCAGGGCCGCCGCGTCACCAGCCGCAGCGCCGACAGCATCGTGGCCGAGGCGGAGCGGATGACCCATGAACCTGATTTTAAGGGCTACATCCACGACATCGGCGGCCCGACGGCCAACTTCCGGTTCCCGTCCTGCCGCGAGCAGATGCTGCGGGGCATGTGCAACGGCGGCAAGCACTGCTTGGCCCCCACCACCTGCTCCCACATGATCGTGGATCACAGCGATTACCTGAAGATCCTCCGCCGTGTCCGGGAGCTGCCCGGCGTCAAGAAGGTCTTCATCCGCAGCGGCATCCGGTTCGACTACCTGATGGCCGACCCGGACGACACCTTCTTCAAGGAACTGGTGGAGTACCACGTTTCCGGCCAGTTGAAGGTGGCCCCGGAGCACTGCGCCCCCAACACCTTGGCCTACATGGGCAAGCCGCCCATCCAGACCTTCAACAAGTTCAAGGACAAGTTCTATGAGCTGAGCAAGAAGGCGGGCAAGAAGCAGTACCTCGTGCCCTACCTGATGTCCAGCCATCCCGGCAGCACCCTGAACGACGCGGTCTATCTGGCCGAGTACCTTTATAAGAACCACATGCGCCCGGAGCAGGTGCAGGATTTTTATCCCACCCCCGGCACCGTGAGCACCTGCATGTTCTACACCGGCCTTGACCCCTACACCCTGAAGCCGGTCTTCGTGGAGAAGACCGCCGAGGGCAAGGCGCTGCAGCGGGCGCTGCTCCAGTATTACGAGCCGCGCAACGCCGAAAAGGTCATCAAGGCGCTCAAGATGACCCACCGGGAGGACCTCATCCCGCTGCTGGTCCCCGCCGAGGGACGCCGCGCCGTCCAGCGCTCGGCACGCCGGGCCGAGGCAGCAGAGGTGACCATCCACAACGACGGCACCTATACCGTCCGGCCCAACGGCAAGGGCGGGAAGGGGAAGACCGCGAACCGTGCTGCTGCCCCGGCGGGCCGCCAGCCCAGCCCCGGTGCGCGGTTTGCGCCCCACGCGGCCCCCGGCCACAAGCCGAAGAACAATCAACAGAAAGAGAATACGACGTGGAAAACTACAAAACGGAAAAAGTAAGCTTTTGGCGAACCCCCTTCCGCCGCCTTGTGGCCCTTGCGCTGGCGGCGGCGCTGGCACTGGGGCTGGCCGCCTGTGATGTTTCCTCGGTGGTGCCCGGCGGCAGCGCCGATGTCATCCCGAACCCGTCCAGCACAGCTCAGACCGACGGCGACCCTGCCAACGACAGCTTCCAGATGCACTTCCTCGATGTGGGACAGGCGCTGAGCGTTCTGGTGGAGTGCGACGGACAGTACATGCTTTACGACGGCGGCAATGTGGACGATGGCAGCATGGTGGTCAGCTACCTGCAGAATCAGGGCGTGGAGGAATTGCAGTACGTCTTCTGCTCCCACGCCCACGAGGATCATGTGGGCGGTTTGGCCGCTGCGCTGGCCTACTTCCCGGCCAACCATGTCTACAGCCCGGTGACGGATGCCTCCACCAAGTGCTTCCAAGATTTCGTCAAATACACGCAGCAGCAGGGCTTGCAGGTGGAGGTGCCCGCAGTGGGCACCGTCTGGCAGCTGGGCAGCGCGACCATCACCCTGCTGGGCCCGGTGGCGCAATACAGCGAGACGAATGACACTTCTCTTGTCCTGCGGGTAGACTACGGCTCCACGAGCTTCCTCCTCACCGGCGACATGGAAGCCGACGCCGAGCGCGACCTTGTGAACAGCGGGGCGAACCTGAAGGCCGATGTCCTTCAGGTGGGGCACCACGGCTCCAGCACCTCGACGAGCTATATCTTCCTGAACGCGGTCCTGCCCGAAATGGGCGTCATCTCCTGCGGCGTGAACAACAAGTACGGCCACCCCCATGAGGAGACCCTGAGCATCCTGCGGGATGCGGGGGTGGACGTCTACCGCACCGACCTGCTGGGCACCGTCGTTATCGGGTCGGATGGGCAGAACTACACCATCCGCACCGACAAGACGGCCACCGACGCCGAGCTGAACCCCACCGATCCGGCGGCGTCCGGCACGGCCCAGCAAGCGTACATCGGCAATGTGAACTCGAAAAAGTTCCACCTGCCCACCTGCCCGAACCTCCCGGCGGAGAAGAACCAGATCCTGTTCTCCAGCTACGATGAGGCTGTGGCGGCGGGGTATGCGCCCTGTTCGACCTGCATCCAGTAAACGCCCTCAAGGAGGGTGCCCCAATAAAGGAAAAATCCCCTCTCAGCCTTACGGGCCGGGAGGGGATTTTCCATGTTATGAGAAGGTTGGAGAGAAAACGCGATTACTGATTGCCCTTGTAATCCAGCGGCAGGCTGGTCCAGCGGGCGCGGAAGAGGAAGGCGGCGTCCTTCGGCTGACGCTGACGGGTGAAGATGCCCTTCTTGTTGCCGTTGACGCGCAGGATGCCCTCGGTGGTCTGGAAGTCTGCGAAGTTCCAGACCAACTCGCCCTGCACGAAGTCGTAGCTGTCGAAGACGTTGTGGTTCATGTCGAGGTACTCGTTCTGGTACTCCTGACTCCACATGACGCTGGGCAGCTTGTGCTCGGAGGGCATGGTGTCGGCACCGTACTCGGTGAAGATCATCGGGCGGCCGTTCAGGACCTGTGCCCAGCCGTTCATCTCCTTGCGGAAGGCGGCCTCGGCGTCCACGATGCCCATGCCGCCCATGACGTACCAGCCGTAGTAACGGTTCAGGCTGATGAAGTCAGCGAACTGCTGGCCCTTGCTGTTGTTGGGCAGGCTCATCATGACGACGGCGTAGGTGCGGGGGCGCTTCTGGGGGTCGAGCTCGTGAGCCAGATCGAACAGGGTCTTAAAGTAAGCTTCGGTGCCCTCGCTGGTGCACTGGGGCTCGTTCAGGATGCTCCATGCGATGACGGAGGCGTGGTTCTTGTCGCGGCCGATCATATCGGTCAGCGCGTCCTTGTGGTTGGCCAGCAGCTGCGGGGTGGTCTCCTTCTCGAACCAGCCGACCTTCTTGCCGTTGCCCTGATTGGCGGCGAGGAAGTTCATGGTGCTCTCCATGAAGCCGACAGCGGGGACTTCGTCGATGATCAGGAAGCCCTCTTCATCAGCCATCTGGTACAGCTCCTCGGCGTAGGGGTAGTGGCTGGTGCGGAAGCAGTTGGCACCGATCCACTTCATCAGCTCGTAGTCGCGCTTGACGGTGGCGAGGTCGAGGCCGCGGCCGCGGATATCGGCGTCCTCGTGCTTGCCGAAGCCGCGCAGATAGACGGGCTTGCCGTTCAGCAGGAAATGGCCGTCCTTGATCTCGAAGGTGCGGATGCCGACCTTCTCGGTGTATTCATCGACCACGGCGCTGCCGTCGTGGATGCGGATGACGATATTGTACAGGTAAGCAGCGTGGACATTCCACAGCTTTGCGTCCTTGACGACGAGGGTGCCTTCCTTGCCGGTGGCCTCAGCGACCTTGGCGGTGCCGTCGTACAGCTCGACGGTGACTTCGTGGTCGCCGTTGGTGGTGACGGTGTAATCGACCTCAGCGCCCTCGGCAGTCAGGCGGTGCTTCACGGAGTAGTCGAGGATACGCTCGGTGGGCAGAGCCATCAGCTTGACCGGGCGGTGGATGCCGGCGTAGTTGTAGAAGTCAAAGTAGGGGGCGGCGATCTTCTTGCCGTTGGACAGGACGGTGGTGTTGCCGGCGGGCAGCATGTGCTCGTTCAGCTCGTTGTTCAGCAGGACGCTGAGCTTGTTGAACTGGTTGTAGCGGACGATGTCGGTGACGACTGCGTCGAAGGGCAGGAAGCCGCCCTCGTGCTGCGCCACTTCCACGCCGTTGACGAAGACGCGGGCGTGGTGGGTAGCGGAGCCGAAGCGGATGGCGATGTCCTTGCCGCTCCACTCGCCGGGTATGAAGAAGTCGGTCTCGTACCAGAAATCGCCGCAGTACTCGCGGGACTCCTTGTCGGTGAAGAAATCGCAGAAGGATGCAGGAACGGGCATGGAGATGGACTCCGGCAGACCGTTGGCCCAGTTGGCCTCAACGCCTTCGCTCTTGGCATCGAAGCTGAAGCGCCACATGCCGTCAAGGCTGACGACGCGGCGGGAGGTGGAAACGACAGGGTACAGCAGGGACTTGTTGTTCATTGCAAAAACCTCTTTCTCGTCATACGAAAGTTCTTCTGGATCGCACTTGAACCTCTCAGTCTCACCTACGGCTTGCCATCTCCCCTGTTGGGGGAGATGGCAGAAGCATGGACGGAGAGGTTTGGAGCAATCATTGTCTTCTGGTACCAGTATGACAGATTTTTCGAAAAGGGAATAGAACAAATTTGCAATAAATCCAGACTTTTTTCAGGTAAATTGGGCTCTTTCTGGGCAGAATACCTATTATAGATCGCGGGGTCTGAAAAAAACTGGTGAACTGTACCGTCTCGGAAGAAGGATACGCAAGAAACTCTACAGAATTTGTGAAAAAGCCGTGAAATTGCATAAAGAATAACCGTAAGATTTTACGATTTCACCTAAAAATTCTTCTAACGATGATTGCTAAATCTTTGTCATAATACTAGTATATCAGAATGAATACAGCGAACCATGTTTCACTGTGTTCCGAACGACCGCGAGTTTTAGTTAAGGAGAAACCAATGGCAAATGAGATGAAGAAAGCCGCCCCCTTCGGCATGAAGGACAAGGTCGGCTACATGTTCGGTGATTTCGGCAACGACTTCACCTTCCTGCTTTCGTCGAGCTTCCTGATGAAGTTCTACACCGACGTCATGGGCGTCAACGCCGCCATCGTTGGCATGGTGATGATGATCGCCCGTTTTGTGGATGCGTTCACCGATGTGGGCATGGGTCAGATCGTGGACCACTCCAAGCCCAACAAGGACGGCAAGTTCCGCCCGTGGATCAAGCGGATGTGCGGCCCTGTGGCTATTGCGTCCTTCCTGATCTATCAGTCCGGTCTGGCCGGGATGCCTTACGGCTTCAAGGTGGCATGGCTGTTCGTCACCTACATCCTGTGGGGTTCCATCTTCTACACCTCCATCAACATCCCCTACGGCTCCATGGCTTCCGCCATCTCCTCTGACCCGAAGGACCGCGCCGATCTGTCCACTTGGCGCACCATCGGCTCTACGCTGGCCAACATGGTCATCGGCGTGGCAACTCCTATGGTGGCCTACGTGGTCGTGGACGGCAAGACCGTCATGTCCGGCTCCCGCATGACCATCATCGCGGGCGTCTTCTCCATCTGCGCCATTCTGTGCTACATCGTCTGCTTCAAGCTGACTGGCGAGCGCGTGGAAGTGCCCGCAAGCAATCAGAAGATCAGCGCTTCCGCCATCTTCAAGAGCATCTTCACCAACAAGGCCCTGCTGGGCATCATTGTGGCTGCCATCTTCGTGCTGCTGAGCCAGTTGACCGTCTTGAGCCTTGCCGGTTACGTTTACCCCAACGTCTACGGCAGCGCCGCAGCCCAGTCCACCGCAAGTCTGCTGGGCACGGTGGTCATGCTGGTGGTCTGTGCACCCTTTGCTTCCAAGCTGTCTGCCAAGTTTGGTAAGAAGGAGCTGGCTATGGGTTCCAGCATCCTCTCCGCTTTGGTCTGGCTGGTCTGCCTGATCTGGCGCCCGGCAAGCGTCTGGGGCTTTGTAGCTTGCTACATTCTGGCCAACATCGGCATGGGCTTCTTCAACACGATCATCTGGGCGATGATCACCGACGTCATCGATGACGCCGAGGTCCGCAACGGTGTGCGTGAGGACGGCACCATCTACTCCGTCTACTCCTTCGCCCGGAAGCTGGGTCAGGCGTTCTCCTCTGGTCTGGTGGGTGCTCTGCTGGGCATCATCGGCTACACCGAGGCAACGGCCTTCGATCCTGCCGTCACCCGCGGCATCTTCAATATGGCCTGCATCGCCCCCATCATCGGCTTTGTCTGCATCGTGCTGGCACTGGCCTTCCTCTACCCGCTGAACAAGAAAAAGGTCGAGGAAAATGTGGCTGAGCTGGCAGCCCGCCGCAATAAATAACCCTCTCAGGCGCTTCGCGCCAGCTCCCCCGGAGGGGGAGCCCTTGGCAGGTCGGTTTTGACCGTACTGCCTGAACAAAGTTTCGAAAAACCGTAAAATAGAGTGCTCCGCTGTCTAGGGCAGCGGGGCATTTTTCTATATCTACCACTTGTTTCTCCCGCAAAAATACTGTATACTGGTATATTAGATGATGTACCAGCAGAAAACAGGCGAGAAAAGGAGCGGTGAAGACGATGCGGGTCGATCCATTACAGGTGCTCACGAAGCTGGCGGCAGCCCAGAACATCCCCACCCGGCGGGTGACACCGCCTTTTGAGGGGCTGGACGAGTTCGATTACGGTCTGCGCCGTTCGCTGGACCCGCAGTTCGACTGGCAGGAGTTCGGCCAACTGCTGCTGGACAACACCCCGGAGCAGACGCTGCTCTTCGTGGAGGGAACGTTTGAACTCCACTTCGCCCTCTTCCGCATCCCGGACGAGGAGAACACGGTCTTCCTCGTGGGGCCGTGGACCTTCGGCCAGCGGAGCGAAAAGTCCCGCAAGTGGGGCAAGCGCCATCTGGGCGTGGCAGGGGAGAGCGCCGTGCAGGAATACTACAACGGCGTCAAGGTGCTGGGAGCCAACGATTTTTACTCCACCATCCGGGTCCTTGTCGGGATGATGTTCGACGAGGACGAGCTGAAGGTGAAGCAGATGAAGGAGTTCCTGCCCTTCCAGTTCCTGCCGGATATCCGCTATTTCAACGAACCCAAGTTCCAGAAGGACATCCCCATCTCGATGCTGGAGCAGAGGTACGAGTCGGAGAACCGCATCCTCGAAGCCGTGGGCCGCGGCGACGAGGAAGCCGCCGTGGAGGCGATGCACCAGCACTCCCGCTTTACCTACGGCGGACGGTTCGAGGGCTCGCTTTACCAGCAGAAGAACCGGATGATCGTCTTCAACACCCTGCTGCGGAAAGCCATCGAACCCAGCAAAGTGCACCCTTATTATATTGACGCCATCTCCAGCAAGTACGCCCGGATCATTGAGGAGGCCGATGAGGTGCCTGAAGAGCTGATGTGGCAGATGGTGCGGGATTACTGCGCCTATGTCCGCCGCTACTCGCTGAAGGAATACTCGCCCGCCGTCCAGAAGGTGATGAACTACGTCAACCTGAATGTCGCCGAGCCGCTGACACTCAAGAGCCTTGCCGCCATGTGCTTCATCAGCCCGTCCTACCTGTCGGCGCTGTTCAAGCAGGAGACCGGCACCACCCTCATCGACTATATCAACACCCAGAGGGTCAACCGGGCTGCACAGCTACTGGAGCAGAGCAGCCATGCCATTGCCGCCGTGGCCGAGGAAGTGGGCATTCTGGACGTGAACTATTTCACCAAAATCTTCAAAAAGACCCTTGGCGTCACCCCCACCCGCTACCGCCGGGAACATAAAGAAAAATAACTGCGGAAAGCAGAAATGAAAAAAAGACTCATTTTGTCCTTTTGGTGCGCACAGTCCGTGCAGAAAGGCGAAGCGGGTCTTTTTCTGTCTTGACACATTTGTTGCAGAAAACGCCGGATGCTGTAACCCCTTTGACAGACTTTATGGATTTTTGGTGGATATTTGGACGCATGTTGCAATTTCGACAGAAATTGTGCTTGATATGAAAATCGATCTTGCATACAACAGGGGAAATTGTGAGGAGTGCACAAAAGACTTTGCGGAATCTTGTGGATTTGTTCTATTGCGAACTGCCCGACAGACGGTTATAATACAAACAGAATCACGAAACGTGCGGTTTGATGCGTTTCGGAAATTTGCTGTGATATGCGAATGAAGGAGAACAATATTATGAAAATGATTTCGCGTCGTGACTTCATGAAGGCTTCCGCTGTTGTGGGTGCTGCTGGCGTTCTGACCGCCTGCGGCGGCTCCTCCAGCTCCACTGCTGCCTCCTCTACTGCTGCTTCCTCTGTGGCTGCTTCTTCTGCAGCCGCTTCTACCGGCAGCGCAAACGTTGGCGTCTGCATCTATCAGTTCGCTGATAACTTCATGACCCTGTACCGCACCGATCTGGAAGAGTACTTGAAGGATATGGGCTATGCCGTCACCATCGTCGATGGCAAGAACGACCAGAATACCCAGACCGAGCAGATCAACACCTTCCTGCAGCAGGGTGTGGACGTTCTGATCATCAACCCCGTCCAGACCACTTCCGCTCAGACCATCGTGGATACCATCTCTCCGTCCGGCACCCCGATCGTCTTCATCAACCGTGAGCCTGACAAGGCCGTTCTGGATTCCTACGCTGGCAAGTGCTGCTACGTTGGTGCAGACGCACGCCAGTCCGGTACTTATCAGGGCGAGCTGATCCTTGAGACCTCTACTCAGGGCGATATCAACGGCGACGGCAAGATCACCTACATCATGTGCAAGGGCGACCCCGAAAACATCGATGCACAGTATCGTACCGAGTACTCCATCAAGGCTCTGACCGACGCCGGCAAGGAAGTCGAGTGCCTGTACGAGTATCTGGACAACTGGGATCAGACCACCGCACAGCAGGACGTTGCAAACGCTCTGGCACAGTACGGCGACAAGATCGAAGTCGTCTTCTGCAACAACGATGCAATGGCTCTGGGCGCTCTGCAGTCCATCGAGCAGGCTGGCCGCAAGGTCGGCGAGGACATCTATCTGGTCGGTGTTGACGCACTGAAGGAAGCTGTCCAGAATGTCGTTGATGGCAAGATGACCGGTACCGTTCTGAACGACGACGTGGGTCAGGCTACCGCAGCTGCCGACGCTACCAAGCTGTTCGTTGAGGGCAAGGACGTCGAAGAGTATTACTGGGTCGATTACGTCAAGGTCACCACTGAGAACGCTGCTCAGTACCTCTGATCCTGACCGAAAATCACTCACGGTTGCAAGGTACGCAGTGAGACCTAGGCTTGATAAAAGCTAAAAAGCGCGTGCGTGCGAGAGGTTTCTCGGCGCACGCGCCTTGTTTTAGTAAGGGCTCATGGTGCCTTAGTTTGAACGACAAGGAGGCTCTGCGGAATGTCAGAATACCGTCTGGTAATGAAAGGCGTGGTCAAGACCTTCCCCGGCGTCAAAGCGCTGGACCACGCACAGTTGGAGCTTCGCCCCGGCAAGGTCATGGCCCTGATGGGCGAAAACGGCGCTGGTAAGTCCACTTTGATGAAGTGCATGTTCGGCATTTACAAGATGGACGAGGGCGAGATCGAATACGAAGGCCAAAAAGTTACCATCCCGAACCCGCTGGAAGCGCTGAACCGCGGCATCGCGATGGTGCATCAGGAGCTGCAGCCCATCCCGGCGCGTACCGTGGCCGAGAACATCTGGCTGGGCCGCTACCCCACTAAGAAGGCGGGTCCCATCACCATTGTGGACCACGCCAAAATGTACAAAGATACCGATGACCTGCTGAAGAAGCTGAAGCTGGACATCAACTCCCATGCAAAGCTGGGCAGCCTGAGCATCGCCCAGATGCAGATGGTGGAAATTGCCAAGGCTGTTTCCGCAAACTGCAAGGTGCTGATCTTGGACGAGCCCACCTCGTCCCTGACGGCCAACGAGGTCGAATCGCTGTTCCGCATCATGCGTGAGCTGAAGGATCAGGGCGTTGCGTTGGTCTACATCAGTCATAAGATGGACGAGATCAAGGTCATCGCTGACGAAGTTACCATCATGCGGGATGGCCACTACATCGGCAAGTGGGACGTTGCCAACATGACCAAGGAACAGATCATCGCCAAGATGGTCGGCCGTGAGCTGTCCAATCTGTTCCCGCCGCTGGAGAACCACCCCTCCGACGAGGTCATGATGAAGGTGGAGGACTTCACCTCCATCCATCCGCGTTCCTTCCGCCATTGCAGCTTCGAGCTGAAGAAGGGCGAGATCCTCGGCGTGGCCGGTCTGGTCGGTGCACAGCGCACCGAATTGATGGAAGGTATCTTCGGTCTGCGTGCTCACACCACCGGCAGGGTCTGGATCAAGGGCGAAGAGGTCCACATCAAGCAGCCCCGCGACGCCATCCATAAGAGCGTGGCTCTGCTGACGGAAGACCGCCGCGCCACCGGCATCATGGGCGTGCTGAGCGTGGCCGACAACATCTCCATTGCGTCCTTGGACGCTCTGCGCAAGGGCCCCATCATGCTGGACGACAAGAAGATCCTCGATCTGGTCGCCACCAACAAAGAGAAGATGGCCATCAAGGTGCCCAGCCCCAAGACCGCCATCAAGAGCCTTTCCGGCGGCAACCAGCAGAAGGTGCTGATCGCCCGCTGGCTGGCGAATAACCCCGATGTGCTGATCCTCGACGAGCCCACCCGCGGCATCGACGTCGGCGCAAAGTACGAAATTTACTGCATCATTGCTGACTTGGCTAAGCAGGGCAAGAGCATCATCATGATCTCCTCCGAAATGAGCGAGATCATCGGTATGTCCAACCGTGTCATGGTCATGTGCGATGGCCGCATCACCGGCTTCATCGACGGCAAGGACGCCACCCAAGAGAACATCATGGCTCTGGCGACCCAGTTTGAGACCGCGCCCGAAACGGCAGCGGCCAATCAGTAAACAAGGAGGCTGTCTATCGTGGAAGCTACCAAGAAATTAACGGGTAAATCCGTAAAGAAATGGCTGGGCAACAACGCCATTATCGTCCTGATGCTCGCGGTGTCTCTGATCGTCGGCATCATCCACCCCAACTTCTTCGCTGTTGCGAATCTGATCAACCTGTTCAAGAACGTGTCCATCCGCTACATCATCGCGCTGGGCATCTCCGGCTGTTTGATCACCACCGGCAACGACCTGTCCGCTGGCCGTCTGGCCGGTTTCGCAGCCTGCCTCGCCTGCATCTTTGCGCAGACCGAGGGTGCTGCCGGTAAATTCTATCCCAATATGCCCACCCTGCCCACCCCGGTGGTCTTCATTCTGGTCATCGCCATCTGCGCCATCGTGGGTCTGTGCAACGGTCTGGTCGTCAGCTACCTGAAGGTCCAGCCCTTCATCGCTACCTTGGGTATGCAGCAGGTCGTCTACGGTATCTGCCTCGTCTACACCGGCGGTACCCCCATCGGCTCCCTGAACAAGGACTTCACCTCTCTGGCCTCCAACACCATCATCGGCGTCCCCGTTCTGATCTGGATCGCCCTGATCGTGGCCGCCTGCTTCTGGTTCCTGTACAACAAGACCCGCCACGGCAAGTACATGTACGCCATCGGCGGCAACGAGGCTGCCGCTGAGGTCGCCGGCGTCAATGTCGCCGCCACCAAGATCCGCATCTATATCCTCGCTTCCTGCATGTTCGGTCTGGCAGGCTGCCTGCTGGCTGCCAAGTCCGGCGGCGCATCCGTTAACACCGCGCAGGGCTATGAGCTGGACGCTATCGCAGCTTCTACCATCGGCGGCGTTTCCACCACCGGCGGTGTCGGCACCGTCCCCGGCATTCTGGTCGGCGTTCTGGTCTTTGAGCTGATGAAGGTCGCTCTGCAGTTCATGAACGTCAACTCCTCCTACACCTACATCGTGCAGGGCCTTGTCATCATCGTGGCTGTCGCCATCGATATCCGCAAGTACCTCGCGAAGAAGTAATCCCTGAAAAAGAGAGCGCCTATCGGGCCGCCCGCTCGTTGCAGCGGGCGGCCCACTTTGTTATAATAGAAGAAAAAGCCAAGGAGAACGATTATGTCCGAACTGAACGAAAAAGAAGCCGAGCTGGCCCGGCGCGAGGCGCTGCTGGCCGAGCGGGAGGCCCAGCTCGAAAAGGAACAGGCCGAGTTCGCCGCCGCCAAGGAGCGGGGCGAGGAGGGCAAGAAAAGCTTCCTCAACAACAACGACCCGAACTTCGTGAACCCGAAAGAGAAGCTCTACGACAAATTTCCGCTGACCGTGCACCAGATGGACATCATCATCGGGGTGCTGTTTGCCCTCATTATCCTGTTTTTGGTGCTGGGCGTGACGCACACCAGCTTTTTCGGCCTGTTCGGCGGTTGAACTACGGTAAAAACGCCGGAAGTACATCTGCCGCATAGAAACAAAAAATGGATGCTGCGATCAAACGCAGCATCCATTTTTGTTGCCTATAAGAGCTGTTCTTTTACAGCAGCACGTACTTGAGGATGAACAGCACGGTCAGGATATACATGAGGGGGCTGATCTTCTTCTCCTTGGCCTTGCCGGTGATGAGGTTGAGCAGGGTCCAAGAGATGACGCCGATGGCGATACCCTCGGAGATGCTGTATGCAGTGGGCATGGCAAGGATGGTCAGGAAGGCGGGGATGCCCTCAGCCGGGTCGTCGAACTCGATCTTCAGGGCGGAACCCATCATGTAGAAGCCGACGATGATCAGGGCCGGAGCGGTGGCGAAGCTGGGAATGGTCAGGAACAGGGGGCTGAAGACCACAGCCAGCAGGAACAGCACACCGGTGGTCATGGAGGTCAGGCCGGTGCGGCCGCCCTCGGTGACGCCGGAAGCGCTCTCGACGAAGGTGGTGGTGGTGGAAGTGCCCAGCACAGCACCGGCGCAGGTGGCGATGGAGTCGGCCATCAGCGCGCCCTTGATGTGGGGCAGCTTGCCGTCCTCATCCAGCATGTCGGCCTTGGACGCCACACCGATCAGGGTGCCCAGCGTGTCGAACAGGTCCACGAACAGGAAGGAGAACATGACGGCGAAGAAGTTCAGGATGCCAACACCGGAGAAATCGGTCTTGAAGACTTGACCGAAGGTCTTGCCCAGCGCGGAGAAGTCAAAGCTGATGAAAGAGGTGGGGATAACGGAGTACATGCCCGCATCGGCGTTCGGGATGTAGATGCCGGTCAGCTCGCAGAGGATGCCCAGCACCCAAGTGATCAGAATGCCGTACAGGATGCCGCCCTTGACCTTCTTGACCAGCAGAACGGCGGTGATGAGCACGCCCACCAGAGCGAGGATGGCGCCCACACCGATGCTGTGGAAGGCCTCGCCCTTGAAGTGCTGGTAGGTGACGAGGGTGGAGTCGCTGTTGACGATGAGCTTGGCGTTCTGCAGACCGACGAAGGCCACGAACAGGCCGATGCCGACGCTGACGGCGCTCTTCAGGGTCATGGGGATGGCGTTGAAGATGGCCTCACGCACACTGGTCAGGCTCAGGACGATGAAGATGATGCCCTCGACGAAGACGGCCATCAGGGCCAGCTGCCAGCTGTAGCCCATGGTCAGGACGACCGTGTAGGAGAAGTAGGCGTTCAGGCCCATGCCGGGGGCCAGAGCAAACGGATAGTTGGCCAGCAGCGCCATCAGTGCCGTGCCGACAAAGGATGCCAGCGAGGTGGCGATCAGGACGGCGTTGGCGTCCATGCCGGAAGCCGACAGGATGCTGGGGTTGACCGCAAGGATGTAGGCCATGGTCATGAAGGTGGTGATACCTGCCATGAGCTCGGTCTTGACATCGGTGTGGTTTTCTTTCAGGTGAAAGATCTTTTCTAACATGAAAGTTCCTCCTGTGATGTGATGAAAAAATCCGCCGCGTGGGAAAACGGACGGAAAGAACAGCTCCCATTGTACCCGAAAACGTTGCAGTTGTCCATCTAAGAAACACAGAAAATTCATGATTTCTTCAAATTTTCTCGGATGAGTATGACTTATTAAGACAAAAAATGAACTTTTTAGCGGGCAGCTTGACATTTTGAAGAGCGAGGGCTATACTGGAATCAGAAACTAAGAGCCATCCAAAACGCCACAAAAATGACCCCCTCGGTACTTGCACTACCGAGGGGGTCTTCAGTTAGCGGTCGTCGTCCTTCAGGAACTTATCCAGCCACTGACAGATGCAGTGCGAAGCAACGTTTGACGCGATGCCCGCAGCAACAGATGACAGAAACACCAGAATGCCATCCAAAGCGCTCACCTCCTTCCGCCTTAAACGGATGGAGTGACGACGACAGCCAATGAAAGTATACCACAGCGCGAAAAACGTCGCAATAGAAAGACCCTTCGGCAGATGTACGACTACCGAAGGGTCAATTTGTTTGAACTCTCTAAAAATGATTTACTTCAGCACCGCGCCGAGATTTGCGCTGGTGACCATACGGGCGTAGCGGCTGAGCCAGCCGGTCTTGATGTTGGGCTCCGGGGCCACATACTTGGCCTTGCGCTCGGCAAGGACCTCGTCCGAAACTTCCAACGTGATGCTGGCGTTGGGGATATCAATGTGGATGATATCGCCCTCCTCGATCAGGCCGATGGGGCCGCCGGAAGCTGCTTCGGGGCTGACGTGGCCGATGGCCGCGCCGCGGGATGCGCCGGAGAAGCGGCCGTCGGTGATGAGGGCCACGGTCTTGTCCAGCTTCATACCAGCCAGCGCGGAGGTGGGGTTCAGCATCTCACGCATACCGGGGCCGCCCTTGGGGCCTTCGTAGCGGATGACCACCACGTCGCCGGGGACGATCTGGCCCGCGTAGATGGCCGCAATGGCCGTCTCCTCGCTGTTGAAGACGCGGGCCGGGCCGGAGTGCTCCTGCATCTCCGGGGCCACGGCGCTGCGCTTGACCACGCACCCGTCCGGGGCGATGTTGCCCCACAGAATCTGCAAGCCGCCGGTGGAGGAGTAGGGGTTCTCGATGGGGCGGATGGCCTTGTCGTTGAGAATGCGGGCCCCCTTGATGTTCTCACCCAGCGTCTTGCCGGTGACGGTGGGGACGTCGAGGTCCAGCAGCCCCTTCTTGGCCAGCTCGGCCTGAACGGCGGGGATGCCGCCCGCAGCGTAGAGGTCGGGCATGTGGGTCGGGCCGGCAGGGGCCAGATGGCACAGGTTCGGGGTCTTGGCGCTGATCTCGTTGAAGAGCTTCAGGTCGATGGGCACGCCCGCCTCATAGGCGATGGCCAGCAGGTGCAGGACGGTATTGGTGGAGCAGCCCAGCGCCATATCGCAGGTCAGAGCGTTGCGGATGGAGCGCTCGTTGATGATCTGGCGGGCGGTGATGCCCTTGTTGACCATGTCCATGATGGCCATACCGGCGTGCTTGGCCAGCTGCAAGCGCTTGGAGTAGACAGCGGGGATGGTGCCGTTGCCGGGCAGGGCGATGCCGATGGCCTCGCACAGGCAGTTCATGCTGTTGGCGGTGTACATGCCGGAGCAGCTGCCGCAGCTGGGGCAGCAGTTGCAGGTGCAGTCTTCCAGCTGCTCGTCGGTGATCATGCCGGCCTTGTAGGCGCCGACGGCCTCGAACATCTTGGAAAGGCTGACTTCCTCGCCGCCGTAGGTGCCGGCCAGCATCGGGCCGCCGGAGCAGACCACGGCGGGTACATCCATTCGGACTGCCGCCATGACCATGCCGGGCACGATCTTATCGCAGTTGGGCACGAGGACGAGGCCGTCCAACTGGTGTGCCATCAGCATGGTCTCCACGCTGTCGCAGATCAGCTCACGGGAGGCGAGGCTGTACTTCATGCCCACATGGCCCATGGCGATGCCGTCGCAGACGCCGATGGCGGGGATGAGGATGGGGGTGCCGCCCGCCATCTGGACACCGGCCTTGACCGCATCGGCGATCTTGTCCAGATTCATGTGGCCGGGGACGATCTCGCTGTAAGCGGATACCACGCCGATCAGCGGGCGGTCCAGCTCTTCCGGGGTGTAGCCCAAAGCGTAAAACAGGCTGCGGTTCGGTGCGCGCTCCGAGCCTTTGGTCACGTTGTCACTTCTCATGGTCTCTCTTTTCCTCCTGATGCAAAAGTGCCAGCGGGGCACAAAATACCACGCTGGCACGGGTCGATTTCAAAAAACTTACTTCTTCAGCCAGCTCATCATGCTGCGCAGCTCTGCGCCCACCTTCTCGATGGGCAGCTCTGCTTCCATGCGGCGCTTTGCGAGGAAGTGGACCTTGCGGCCGCCGTTGGGGCTCATCTCGGTCAGGAACTCGGAGGCGAAGGTGCCGTCCTGAATCTCGGTCAGGACCTTCTTCATCTCCTTGCGGGTCTCGGCGGTGATCAGGCGCTTGCCGGTGCGGTAGTCGCCGTACTCTGCGGTGTTGGAGATGGAGTAACGCATCTTGGAGAAGCCGCCCTCGTTGATCAGGTCAACGATCAGCTTCATCTCGTGGCAGGTCTCGAAGTAGGCCATCTCAGGCTCGTAGCCAGCCTCGACCAGCGTATCGAAACCGGCGTGGATCAGCTCGGAAACGCCGCCGCACAGCACTGCCTGTTCGCCGAACAGGTCGGTCTCGGTCTCCTCCTTGAAGGTGGTCTGCAGGATGCCCGCACGGCCCGCACCGATGCCGGAAGCGTAAGCCAGAGCGATGTCCTTTGCCTTGCCGGTGTAATCCTGCTCCACGCAGATCAGGGACGGGCAGCCCTCGCCCTCGGTGTACAGGCGGCGGACGATGTGGCCGGGGCCCTTGGGAGCGATCATGATGACGTCCACGTTCTTGGGAGCGGTGATGGTCTTGAAGTGGATGTTGAAGCCGTGTGCAAAGGCCAGAGCCTTGCCCTCGGTCATGTAGGGAGCAACCTGCTTGTTGTAGATGTCGGCGCACAGCTCATCGGGAACCAGCATCATGACCACATCGCCAGCCTTGGCAGCCTCTTCGACTTCCATGACCTTGAAGTTGTCGTGGGTGGCAGCAAACTCGGAAGCCTTCTCCCAGTGAGCGGAACCCTTGCGCAGACCGACGACAACGTTGACGCCGCTCTCAGCGAGGTTCTCGGAATGGGCGTGGCCCTGACTGCCGAAGCCGATGACGGCGACGGTCTTGCCGTCCAGCACGCCGAGGTTGCAGTCGGAATCATAGTACTTCTTGATAGCCATGGTAGTTGTTCTCCTTTTATCGTTCTGTTTTTTATATTCGATTAACTTGAAAACTTGTTGATACTCCCCCAGCCGCTTTCCCAGAAGGAGGTGGCAATGGAAAGCATTGACGGAGAGGTTCAGTGGCACTTCGTGCCGGGCAGGGGCAGCTGCACATCCCGCACTTCCTGCGGGGGCTTCTGCATGTGCTGGTGCATCCCGCCGCGTTCCAGTGCGGTGACGCCGGTGCGGCAGAGTTCGAGGATGGTGTAATCCGCGAACATCTTTAAGAATGCGTCCAGCTTTTCGGGCTTGCCGATCAGCTCGAAGACCATGCTGTCCGGGGACAGGTCGATGATCTTGGCCTTATAGATGCTGCCGATCTCCCGCAGCTCGGTGCGGGTGTGGACGTCGCACGCGACCTTGAGCAGCAGCAGCTCCCGCTGCAAAGCGTTCTCACTGTCGAGGACGAAGACCTGACGGGTGACTTCCAGCCGCTCGGTCTGGAGGATGAGCTGGCTCAGCTCCTTATCGGTGCCGGACACCGTGACCGTGATGCGGCTGACGGTGGGGTCATTGGTGGCCGAGACGGTCAGGCTGTCGATGTTGAAGCCGCGGCGGCAGAACAGGCTGGACACGCGGGCCAGAACGCCGCTCTGGTTGTCCACCAGCAGACTGATGACTCTGCGTTTGGATTCCATGGTGCGTTCCTCCTCACTTCATGATGATATCGTTGATGTCGCCGCCGCCGGGGATCATGGGCAGGACCTTTTCGTCCTTGTCGATCATGCACTCGATCCATGTGGGGCCCTTGTTCTTCAGCGCCTCGGCAAAGGCGGTCTGGAACTCGGCGAGATTGGTGCAGCGGTAGCCCTTCAGCCCGAAGCCCTCGGCCAGCTTGACGAAATCCGTCTTGCGGTGGGGGTCGGTCTGGGAGAAGCGCTTGCCGTAGAAGGCGGTCTGCCACTGGCGGACCATGCCCAGCACCTGATTGTTGAAGATGACCGTGATGATGGGCAGCTCATAGCTGACGGCGGTGCAGGCTTCGTTCAGGTTCATGTGGAAGGAACCGTCGCCCGTGAACATCACGACCCGCTGGTCGCGGCCCAATGCCATCTGGGCACCGATGGCGGCACCATAGCCGAAGCCCATGGTGCCGAGGCCGCCGCTGGTGATAAAGCCGCGGCTCTTGGCGTGGCGGATGTACTGGGCGGCCCACATCTGGTGCTGGCCCACGTCGGTGACGTAGACGGCCTCCGGGCCGCACTGATTGCACACCTCGCCGATGACCTGATGGGGCATCAGGCGGGAAGCGTCGGACACCGGGTGGTAATCCTGCGCCTGCCACTCGTGGATCATCTTCATCCAGTCGGGGTGCTTCTTCTCCTCGATGAGGGGGAGCATCCCGCCCAGCACATAGGCGGCATCGCCGGAAATGGCGAGGTCCACATCCACGTTCTTGCCCAGCTCACTGGGGTCGATGTCGATCTGGATGATGGTGGCGTTTTTCGCAAAGGTTTTGGGGTTCAGGGCCACACGGTCCGAGAAGCGGGTGCCCAGCGCGATGAGGACATCGCAGTCGGCCACGGCCCGGTTCGCGGTGTAGCAGCCGTGCATACCGATCATGCCGATGTTCATCGGGTCACCGTAGGGCACGACGCCTGCCGCCATCAGGGTGTAGGTGGCGGGGATCTCAGCCTTGTGAATCAGATCCCGCAGGGGCTGGCAGGAGGCTGCGCTCCGCACGCCGCCGCCGAAGTAGACCAGCGGGCGCTCCGCCGCGTTGATGATGTCGGCGGCCCACTTGACCTGTTCGGCGTTGTAGGTGGTCACGGTGCGGATCTTCTCCGGCTGCTTGGGGGTAAACTCGCAGACGGCGGCGGTCACGTCCTTGGGGATGTCCACGAGGACGGGGCCCTTGCGGCCGCTCTGGGCGATGCGGAAGGCCGCGCGCATGGTGTCGGCGAGGTCCTCGACCTTGCGCACCGTGAAATTATGCTTGGTGATGGGCATCGTGATGCCCTCGATGTAGGCTTCCTGAAAGCCGTCCGTGCCGAGGCCCGCCGTGGGAATGTTGCCGGTAAAGGCGACCATGGGCACCGAGTCCATGTAAGCGGTGGCGATGCCGGTGACAAGGTTGGTCGCGCCCGGACCGCTGGTGGCCAGCACCACACCGGTGCGGCCGGTGGCACGCGCGTAGCCGTCGGCTGCATGGGCTGCACCCTGCTCGTGGGCGGTCAGCACATGGGTGATGCGGTCGGCGTTCTTGTACAGCTCATCGTAAAGGTTCAGCACTGCGCCGCCGGGGTACCCGAAGAGGGTGTCCACCCCCTGCTCGCAGAGAACTTCCACAAAAATCTGAGAACCATTCAACTGCATTTCTCGTCTCTCCTGTTTCCTATCCTGTTCCAACTCTACACTTTTTAAAAATCCCTCAGATACGTCAAATTTCGTATCTACCATTCGATTTTGAACGTTGGGTCAATTATACTATAAATCGGTCGGATGTCAAACAATGATTTGTAAAGTGAATCACCGGAAAGATGAAGATAATTAAACACAGGCTTGCACTGGACCTCATAGAGCGGTATAATTTTGGTACATTCGTTAAATCAAGAGGGAAAAGGCTATGAAACTTCGTGAATGGAATGCCCGGCTCCACGGGCTTGTGATCTTCCGCGCCCTGCTGGACGACCCGGTGGTGGCCAAATTATTGGACTTGACCGACCGGATGGAGGCGGGTACCCGCAGCATGGGGCCGGTGTGCGACGCAGTGGCTTCGTTCGAAGCGGCTCTGTTTGAGCAGACCACCAATCTGGGCGAATACCTCTCCAACGCCGTGTTGGAGACCGAGACGGTCTGCGTGCGTCAGGCGGCAGCGGGCGGCATCGCGCCGGTGCTGCAAAGTGCGCTGGACGGTGAACTGCACTTTTTGCAGGAGCTGTGCGGCCTGACGCTAGACGAGCTGTTCCAGACCGCCTACTCCGAGCAGAGCCAGCGCCCGGAGCTGGCCTTCCTGCCCCGGTGGGAGACGAAGAAAATCGACCTTGCGGCAGCCTACGCCCAGCGGATGCAGGAAGCCGGGAAGAAGGGCTATGGCATGTTCGCCAAGCACCATGTCTTCACGGTGGAGAATGGCCGGTTGGTGCCGGTGAAGTACCCCGACCCCCAGCGCCTCTCCGAGCTGCCGGGCTATGAGGGCGAGCGGGAAAAGGTGATCGCCAACACCAAGGCCCTGCTGGCCGGGATGCCCGCCAACAACGTCCTGCTCTATGGCGACGCGGGCACCGGCAAGTCCAGCGCCGTCAAGGCCATTGCCAACGAGTTCGCACCCGATGGGCTGCGGCTGGTGGAGGTGAAGAAGAATCAGCTCTATCAGATTCCCGATCTGATGGACAAGCTGGCGGCGAACCCCCTCAAGTTCATCCTCTTCATCGACGACCTGAGCTTCACCGCCAACGACGACAACTTCGCGGCCCTGAAAGCCATCCTCGAAGGCAGCGTGGGCGGCCGGGCCAAGAACATCGCGGTCTATGCCACCTCCAACCGCCGCCACCTGATCAAGGAGACCCTGACCGACCGCACCGGCGACGATATCCACGAAGCCGACACCCGGCAGGAGCTGATGAGCCTTTCCGCCCGGTTCGGCCTGACCGTGACCTTCCAGCGGCCCGAAAAGGCCCGCTTCGAGGCCATCCTCACCGAACTGGCCAAGCAGCATAACATCCAGATGCCGATGGACCAGCTCCTCGTCAAGGCAGAGGCCTTCGCCATCCGCGCCGGCGGCCGCAGCCCCCGCGTGGCCAAGCAGTTCATCGAACAGTGCGAGAGCGGCGTGCAGAAATAAAAAAGGACGTGTCTGCTTGACAAACATCTCGAAAGCGCATATAATAAACTTGCGAAAGATGAATGCTGACATGGTGCTTCATGAAGGCATACAAGAAGCCCCCCGGTATTGCAGTACCGAGGGGCTTCTTGTTGCTGGGGTTAATGCTTACCGTCCATAAAGAACTGTTCGTCAAGCCATTTGCAGATATAGTACGAAACGATACCTGCTGCGACGGACAGCGCGAAAGATGGAATCGCAGACAAAGCGCTTCACCTCCTTCCCAATGGAGGGGCGGGGGAGACGGCAATTACAGAATAACATAAAATTTGACAGAACACAAGCGAAAAGGCAGTGCCCGATTGAGACGGGCACTGCCTTTTTGAGGAAAAATCGGTGCTACAAAAATCAAACGCGCTCGGCGACGAGCTGGAAGCCCGCCTTGGTGAGCTCTTGACGGATCTGTTCGATCTGGGCGTGGTCGCGGGTCTCCAGTGCCAGCTTGAGGAAACAGCTGGAGATGGGCATGTTGGGGTCGGAGCCGTCATGCAGGACGGAGACGACGTTGCTGCCGCAGCGGGAGACGATCTCGGCGACCTTTTTGAGCTGGCCGGGCTTGTCCTCCAGCGCGATGGTCAGGTTGGCCTTGCGACCGCTCATGACCAGACCACGGGTGATGACGCGGTTGAGGATGTTGACGTCGATGTTGCCGCCGGAGACGACGCAGACCACCTTTTTGCCCTCGATGGGCAGCTTGTGGAAGAGGGCTGCGGCCACCGGCACCGCACCGGCACCCTCGGCGACGAGCTTCTGGTTCTCCATCAGGGAGAGGATGGCGGCAGCGGTCTCGTCTTCCGTGACGGTCACGATGTCGTCCACATACTCCTCGCAGAGCTTGTAGGTCAGCTCACCGGGGGTCTTGACCTGAATGCCGTCCGCAAAGGTGGAAGCGGCGGAGAGAGTCTGGTATTTGTGCTCGTGGAGGGAACGGTACATGCTGGGGGCACCCTCGGCCTGAACGCCGTAGACCTTGACATCAGGCTTCAGGCTCTTGATGGCAAAGGCCACGCCGGAGATGAGGCCGCCGCCGCCCACAGGCACGATGACGGCATCGACGTCGGGCAACTGGTCCAGAATTTCCAGACCGATGGTGCCCTGCCCCGCGATGACCTGCTCATCGTCGTAGGGGTGGATGAAGGTCATGCCGGTCTCCTGCTGCAGCTCCACGGCCTTGTCGTGGGCGTCGTCGTAGGTGCCGGGCACGAGGCAGACCTCTGCGCCGAGGCTTTTGGTGTTCTCCACCTTCATGATGGGGGCACCGTCCGGCATACAGACGATGCTCTTGATGCCCCGGCGGGTGGCGGCCAGCGCCACGCCCTGCGCGTGGTTGCCGGCAGAACAGGCGATGACGCCTTTCTCGCTCTCCTCCTTGGAGAGCTGGCTGATCTTATAATAAGCGCCGCGCACCTTGAAGCTGCCGGTGGCCTGCAGGTTCTCGGTCTTCAGGTAGAGCTGGCAGTCCTTGGACAGCTTGGGTGCTTCGATGAGGTCGGTCTTGCGTGCAACGTCCTTCAGCACGAAGGCGGCATGGTATACTTTGTCGAGAGTCAACATCTTTTTATCCTATCCTTTGTTCCGTCAGTGATGGTATAAAGTATAGGTTAGCAAAAGTATTTTGTCAAATGAATGTATTTCATGACCGCGACGGGTAGAATGACAAGCGGCAAATAAAAGAAGCGGTGACCGCCGGGGGCACCGCTTCGAAAAAACGTTTTAGATCTCTGCAAGGATCGCGTCGCCCATGCCGGTGCAGCCGACACAGGTACAGCCGTCGCTCATGTTGTCGGCGGTGCGGATGCCCTTGTCGAGCACCTTGTTCACGGCGTTTTCGATGGCATCGGCTTCCTCGGTCAGGCCGAAGGAATAGCGCAGCATCATGGCCGCGGAGAGGATGCAGGCGGTGGGGTTGACAATGTCCTTGCCCGCGATGTCGGGGGCGGAGCCGTGGATGGGCTCATACAGGCCGCGGGTGCCGTCGCCGAGGGAGGAGGACGGGATCATGCCGATGGAGCCTGTGATCATGGAAGCCTCATCGGAGAGGATGTCGCCGAACATGTTCTCGGTCACGATGACGTCGAACTGGGCCGGGTTCTTGACGATCTGCATGGCGCAGTTGTCCACGAACATCTCGCTGTACTCGACGTCCGGGTACTCGGCCTGTAAGCGGTGCATGACGGCGCGCCAGAGACGGCTGGTGTCCAGCACATTGGCCTTGTCCACGCAGCAGAGCTTCTTGCGGCGCTTGCGGGCCGTCTCGAAGCCAATGCGGCCGATCCGTTCGATCTCGTGCTCGGAGTAGGGCATGGAGTCGATGGCCTGTTTCTCGCCGTTTTCGAGGGTGTAGGTCTTGTGATCGCCGAAGTAGACGCCGCCGATCAGCTCACGCACGATGATGAAATCGATGCCCTGTGCCACGATCTCCGGCTTCAGGGGGCTGGCCGGAGCCAGCTGGGGCCAGATCTTCGCGGGGCGGTTGTTGGAGTACAGGCCCATGCCCGCGCGGAGGCGGAGCAGACCCTTTTCGGGCCGCTGCTCACCGGGCAGACCCTCCCACTTGGGGCCGCCGACGGCACCCAGCAGGACGCTGTCCGCCGCAAGGCACTTGTCCAGCTCGTGCTGGGGGAGGGGGTCGCCGTACTTGTCGATGGCCTCGCCGCCCATGGCTGCGTCGGTGTAGTGGAAGGTGTGGCCGTACTTTTCGGCGATCTTATCGAGGACGCGGATCGTCTGCTTGACGATCTCCGGGCTGGAGCAGTCGCCCCAGATGACAGCAATGTTCTTTTCCATAATGGCTCCTTTATGCAGAACTCTCCCAGTCGCTTTTCGCGACAGACCCCTTGGCGAGGGGCCTGAAAGCCTCCCTCTTTGAGGGAGGTGGCATCGCGCAGCGATGACGGAAGGAGTTATTTCTTCGTCAGCGACTTCATCAACCCGCCATCCGCGATGATCTTCTGGATGAACGGGGGGAAGGGCTCGGCTTGGAAGGTCTTGCCGGTGGTCTTATCGGTGATGAGGCCGGTGTCGAAATCGACGCTGACTTCATCGCCTGCGGCGATGGCGTCGGCAGCCTCCGGGCACTCCATGATGGGCAGACCGATGTTGATGCTGTTGCGGTAGAAGATGCGGGCAAAGCTCTTGGCGATGACCACCGAGATGCCCGCCGTCTTGATGGCGAGGGGGGCGTGCTCACGGGAGGAGCCGCAGCCGAAGTTCCAGCCGCCGACCATGAGATCGCCCTCGTGGACCTTGTTCACGAAGTCCTTGTCGATGTCCTCCATGCAGTGTGCGGCCAGCTCCTTGGCGTTGGGGGTGTTCAGGTAGCGGGCCGGGATGATGACATCGGTATCCACATTGTCCGGGTATTTGAAAACGGAACCGTTTGCATTGTTCATGGTGTTTCTCCTCTCTTAGACCGTGCGGGGGTCGGTGATGTAACCGGTGAGGGCGCTGGCGGCGGCGGTGGCCGGGGAGGCCAGATAGACCTCGCTCTTCACATGGCCCATGCGGCCCACGAAGTTGCGGTTGGTGGTGGAGACACAGCGCTCGCCCTCGGCGAGGATGCCCATATAGCCGCCGAGGCAGGGGCCGCAGGTGGGGGTGGAAACGATGCAGCCCGCGTCGATGAAGGCGGTGGTCCAGCCGCGGAGGATGCACTCCTTATAAACAGCCATGGTGGCGGGGATGATGATGCCGCGCACGCCCTTGGCGATGTGCTTGCCCTTCAGGATGTTGTAAGCGGCTTCCATGTCCTCCAAGCGGCCGTTGGTGCAGCTGCCGATGACGACCTGATCGATCTTGATCTCCCTGCCCTCGCTGGCGGGGTGGGTGTTCTCCGGCAGGTGGGGGTAGCTGACGGTAGGCTCCAACTGGTCGAGGTCGATCTCGATGGTCTGCTCGTACTCGGCGTCCGGGTCAGCCTCGTAGAAGACCGGCTCGCGCTGGCTGCGGCCCTTGAGGTAAGCTTTCGTCGTCTCGTCCACGGGGAAGATGCCGTTCTTGGCACCGGCCTCGATGGCCATGTTGCAGATGCACAGGCGGTCATCCATGGTCAGGTTGGCGACGCCGGGGCCGGTGAACTCCATCGACTTGTAGAGCGCGCCGTCCACGCCGATCTGGCCGATGATGTGGAGGATCAGATCCTTGCCGGAAACGCGGGGGCCGAACTTGCCATTGAGCACGAACTTGATGGCGGCGGGGACCTTGAACCATGCCATGCCAGTAGCCATACCGGCGGCCATGTCGGTGGAGCCGACGCCGGTGGAGAAGGCACCCAGTGCGCCGTAGGTGCAGGTGTGGCTGTCCGCACCGATGACGCAGTCGCCCGCGGTCACGATGCCTTTTTCGGGCAGCAGGGCGTGCTCGATGCCCATCTGGCCCACATCGTAGAAGTTGAGGATATCGTATTTGTTGGCGAACTCGCGGCACTGCTTGGACTGGGTCGCGCTCTTGATGTCCTTGTTGGGCACGAAGTGATCCAGCACGATGGCGATGTGCTCTTTATCGAACACGCTGTCGAAGCCCGTGCGCTGGAATTCGTTGATGGCGACGGGGGTGGTGATATCATTGCCCAGCACGATGTCGAGCTTGGCGTTGATGAGCTGCCCGGCCTTGACCTCGGCCAGACCGGCATGTGCGGCTAAAATCTTCTGCGTCAGGGTCATTCCCATGGTGGTACTCTCCTTTTATCTTAGGCTTTCCTCCATACAACCTCTCAGTCTCGCTGCCGCTCGACAGCTCCCCTAGTAGGGGAGCCTCTGGCGAAACCGTTTACTTTGCGGGGACTGCCAAGGCCTCCCCTACTAGGGGAGGTGGCAATGCGAAGCATTGACGGAGAGGTTGTACAGAGAAGATGCTTTTCTTTATTTGCTGTTAATAGCAGATACCAGCGCTTTGATACCGGCCACGATGATATCGGTATCGGTGCCGGCACCCCACGTCATGCTGCCGTCGCCCCATGAGAGGCCAACATAGGAAGCGGCGCGGGAGGTGGAGCCTTCGTCAAGGCTGTGCTCGGAGTAGACTTCGAGGTGGAAGTCCATGCCGGTAGCGCTCTGGATGGCGTTGGCCACGGCGTCCAGACGACCGTTGCCCACCGAGGTGACCACCTTGCGCTGGCCGTTCAGGTCCAGCGTGACGGTGGCGGTGATGCCGTTGACCTGTGCGAAGTGGGCCTCCACAACGGAGAGCGGCTTTTCCTTGTTGAGGAAGTTCTCCTCAAAGATGCGGAGCACTTCGGCGGCGCTGAGCTCTTTGTGGCTGTGGTCGGAGACGTTCTTGACCTTATAGCCGAGGTCTTCGCGCATCTTCGGGGGCAGGTTATAGCCGTAGTTCTGCTCCAGCACGAAGCCGATGCCGCCCTTGCCGCTCTGGCTGTTGATGCGGATGACGTCTGCATCGTAGGTGCGGCCGATGTCGTGGGGGTCGATGGGGATGTAGGGGCAGGTCCAGCGGTGTTCGCCGTGCTCCTTGCGGTAGGCCATGCCCTTGGCGATGGCGTCCTGATGGCTGCCGGAGAAGGCGGCAAAGACCAGCTGGCCCGCATAGGGAGTGCGTTCGTAGATGTGCATCCGGGTCACCCGCTCGTAGGTGGCGCAGATCTCCGGCATGTTGGAGAAATCCAGCTTGGGGTCAACGCCGTGGCTGTACATGTTCATGGCCAGCGTCACAGCGTCCACGTTGCCGGTGCGCTCGCCGTTGCCGAACAGGCAGCACTCGACGCGCTGGGCACCGGCCAGCACGGCCAGCTCAGCACAGGCGACGCCGGTGCCGCGGTCGTTGTGGGGGTGGGTGGAGATGATGACGCTGTCGCGGTACTTCAGGTGCTTGTCGCAGTACTCGATCTGGTTGGCGTAGACGTGGGGCATACTCATCTCGACCGTGACGGGCAGGTTGATGATCATCGGGCGGTCGGGGGTGGGCTGCATGATGTCCAGCACGGCGTTGCAGACCTCGACAGCGTAATCGACCTCGGTGCCGGTGAAGCTTTCGGGGCTGTATTCGAAGAGGAAGTTGCCCTCGTACTCCTGACTGAGCTGTTTGACCAGCTTTGCGCCGTCGGTGGCAATCTTCTGGATCTCCTCCTTGGACTTGTGGAACACCTGCTCGCGCTGGGCGACGGAGGTGGAGTTGTAGAAGTGGATGACAGCGTGGGGCGCACCCTTGACGGCTTCGAAGGTGCGGCGGATGATGTGGTCGCGGCACTGGGTCAGCACCTGCACGGTGACGTCATCGGGGATCATATTCTTCTCGATGAGGGTGCGCAGGAACTCATATTCGGTCTCGCTGGCGGCGGGGAAGCCGACCTCGATCTCCTTGAAGCCGATCTTGACGAGCATCTGGAAGAACTCCAGCTTTTCCTCAAGGCTCATGGGCACGATCAGGGCCTGATTGCCGTCGCGCAGATCCACGCTGCACCATGCAGGGGCCTGTTCGATGTGGTCTTTTTTTACCCAGCTGTCATAACCGGCGGGGACCGGGTAGTAACCCGGTGCGTATTTGGTGGCGTCCATCATTTTGTTTTCCTCCAGATTTCTCATTTCCTACACTTACTACGTATTACGTCAGGCTCCCCTTCGTACAACCTCTCAGTCTCGCTGCCGCTCGCCAGCTCCCCTAGTAGGGGAGCCTCTGGCGAAACCGGGAACTTTGCGAGGACTGCCAAGGCCTCCCCTACAAGGGGAGGTGGCAATGCGAAGCATTGACGGAGAGGTTGTATAGAGAAAGAGCCTATCCGAAAGAAAAAGGCTCCCGTCTCTCAAAGGACGAAATCCCTTGAGAGACGAGAGCCTGTAAGTTCAAACTACAGGGCACCCGTGGTACCACTCTCTTTGCTGGCAGAGCCAGCCACTCGACACGATCGGCTTTTGGCGGCGAATCGCTGCCCCGGTAACGGTGGGCATCCGTCAAAGCCTACTGCGATTTCAGCTTTGCCGCTCAGGGGCCAGTAGCCGAAGCTCTCCGCACCGCCTTGCACCACCCGGCGGCTCTCTGTGAGCAGAAAACACTTCGTTTTTTCCCCGTCAACGCATTTATGCTTGTTTCAAAGTGAGCTTATTGTACCAAACCCGTCTGCCCCTGTCAAGCAGTTTGACTCAGATGCAAAATGAAGAAAATTCAACTTTCGACGGAAAATTCCGGGCAGGTTTCATTCCTCAATGCACCGGAACGGGTCAGCGGCCATTGGAAGTCTGCGCATCACCGGTCTCGGTGATCATCATGACGTTGCCCTGAATGGGGTTCTCCACGGGGGAGGCGTAGCCGCCGTAGTTCGAGTCGCGGCCTACGATCAGGTCGCGGCGGCAGCGGAGGCCGACGGTCAGGGCAGCGTTGCTGCCAAAGTGGCGGAGGGTGATCTTGGTCTTATCGGACTGGCCCTCGCACAGCAGGGACAGGTTCAGGGTGGTGGAGTTCTTGTTGGTCTGCAGCACCACGGTGCTGATGCCGTTGGCCATCAGCTTGCGCATCTCACCGACCGTGGCGCGGAAGGTGGCGATATCCTCCGGGACGGAGAGGGTCATTACGCGGCCCTCCTGTGTGGCGGTGTAGAGCACCTGTTTGCCCAGCAGACCCTTGACGGTGTATCGTGCCGTGTAAACGGCTTTGGGCGTGGTGTCCGTGCGGGAGTCAGCCGCCGACGCCGAGGTCTGCGCATCGCCGGTCTCGGCGATCATCATGACGTTGCCCTGCACCGGGTTTTCCACCGGGGAGGCGTAGCCGCCGTAGGTGGGGTCGGCCTCGCCCACGGCCACATCGGCGCTGTGGAGGGCGATGTCGCCTTGGACCATGGTGCTCTCATCCTGCGGGGGCAGGTAACCGGCGACGGTGACATCCTCGGTGAGTGCGGCGGTGTCCGCTTCACCCTCTGCGGCGAAGGCACCGACGCTCATGGCTGCGGCGGCAGACAGAACAAGGGCGGCTGCAATGGCCTGACGGGCGAGTTTCGTATTCAAAATCTTCATGGATGTGTCCTCCTGTATTTCCGGACTTTGGTTGTCCGTTCTATCTGGAATACGAAAGGGGAAAGGGGATTATTGCGGGGAATCCAAAATTTCCATGAATTCGTCGCCGGTGATGGTCTCCTTCTGGTAGAGGTACTTGGCCAGCTCATCCAGCTTTTCGCGGTTGTCGGTCAGGATCTGGATGGCTTTCTGATGCTGGGCCTTGACGAGGGCGACGACCTTTTGGTCGATCTCGCGCTGGGTCTGGGCCGAGCAGGCAAGGGAGGTGTCTCCGCCGAGGTACTGGTTGTTCACGGTTTCCAAGGCCACCATGTCGAAGTCGTCGCTCATGCCGTAGCGGGTCAGCATGGCGCGGGCAAGCTTCGTTGCCTGTTCGATGTCGTTGGACGCGCCGGTGGTGATGGAGCCGAAGACGACTTCCTCCGCCGCGCGGCCGCCGGTCAGGGTAGCGATCTTATTTTCCAGCTCGGTCTTATCCATCAGGTAGTGGTTGCCCTCTTCCACCTGCATGGTGTAGCCCAGCGCGCCGGAGGTGCGGGGGATGATGGTGATCTTCTGCACCGGGGCAGAGTGGGTCTGTTTTGCCGCCACAAGGGCGTGGCCGATCTCGTGGTAGGCCACGATGCACTTTTCCTTGTCGGTGAGGATGGAGTTCTTCTTCTGGTAGCCCGCGATGACCACCTCGATGCTCTCCTCAAGGTCGGCTTGGGTCACGCTCTTGCGGCCCGCGCGGACGGCCCGCAGGGCAGCTTCGTTGACGATGTTGGCCAGCTCGGCGCCGGATGCACCGGAGGCCATCCGGGCCACGACGCTGAAATCGACGCCGGGGGCCAGCGCGACTTTCTTGGCGTGGACTTTCAGGATCTCCTCGCGGCCCTTCAGGTCGGGCAGCTCCACGGGCACCCGGCGGTCGAAGCGGCCGGGGCGGGTGAGGGCCGGGTCAAGGGATTCCGGGCGGTTGGTGGCCGCCAGAATGATGACGCCGTTGTTCCCCTCAAAACCGTCCATCTCGGTCAGAAGCTGGTTCAGGGTCTGTTCGCGCTCGTCGTTGCCGCCGTACTGGCCGCTGTTGCGCTTCTGGCCGATGGCATCGATCTCGTCGATGAAGACGATGCAGGGGGCCTTTTCCTTGGCCTGTTTGAACAGGTCGCGGACCTTGGAAGCGCCCATGCCCACGAACATCTCGACGAATTCCGAACCGGACATGGAGAAGAAGGGCACGTTGGATTCACCGGCCACGGCCTTGGCCAGCATGGTCTTGCCGGTGCCCGGAGGGCCGACGAGCAGGATGCCCTTGGGCATCTGGGCGCCGATGTCCTTGTACTTGCTGGGGTCGTGCAGGTAGTCAACGATCTCCTGCAGGTTCTCCTTGGCCTCGTCCTCACCGGCCACATCCGAGAAGTGGATGCCCTCGGTGGACTGGACGTAGACCTTGGCGTTGGATCTGCCCATGCCGCCAAACATCATGGAGTTGGGGCCGCCCATCTTATCCATGAGCTTTTTGTTCATATAGTTGCCCAGCGCGGTGAACAGGATGATGGGCAGCACGAACCAGATCAGAAAGCTGAGGATCGGAGACCCCTGTTCCACGATCTCGCTGGAAAACTCGGCCCCGGCGGTGTAAAGCCGCTCGGTCAGGCCAGAGTCATCCATCAGGCCGGTCTTGTAGACTTGGGTGTTGTCCTTATCGGTGAAGATGATCTGGTTGGACTCGATGTCCACTTTGCCGATGTTCTTCTCCTCGGTCATGCTCATAAAGGTGCCGTAGTCCACCTCTTTGATCTGCCGTTCGTTCATCCACGGCACAAGCACGACATTGAGGAGCAGAAGCAGTAAGAGCACGATGGTATAATAGATCGCCAGCGGCTTTTTGGGCGTTTTGACTTCTTTCATGAAAATCCTCCTTTTAGGCCGTATAAAGCCTCTCTAAAAAGAGAGTAGCACATTCAAATTTAATATGCCAGTTTTGCCAGCACCATTTTGCAAAAACTTCGCAGTTCGTTCATAAAACAAAAAACCAAAAGAACCTCCGCCCAGCTGAAAGGCAGAAGTTCTTCTGGTTTTACACACACATGAAGGAGAGTTGGTTGTCAGAGCATGGGGGTACGGCGCCCGGCACCATCATTCGCCGCGGACGGCTGCGAAACCGGCTTCGAGGTCGGCGATGATATCGTCGATGTGCTCGGTGCCGATGGACAGGCGGATGGTGTTCTGATAGATCTGCTGCTCGGCCAGCTCCTCGTCGTTCAGCTGGCTGTGGGTGGTGGAAGCCGGGTGGATGACAAGGCTCTTTACGTCGGCGACATTGGCCAGAAGGGAGAAGACCTTCAGGTTGTCGATGAACTTGAAGGCTTCCTCACGGCCGCCCTTGATATTAAAGGTAAAGATGGAAGCGCCGCCGTTGGGGAAATACTTCTCATACAGCGCGTGATCGGGGTGGTCGGGCAGGGACGGATGGTTGACCTTTTCGACCTGCGGATGGTTGGCAAGGAACTCGACGACCTTCTTGGTGTTCTCCACATGGCGCTCGATGCGGAGGCTCAGGGTCTCGGTGCCCTGCAGCAGCAGGAAGGCGTTGAACGGGGAGATGGTCGCACCGGTATCACGCAGCAGGATGGCGCGGATGTAGGTGACGAAGGCAGCGGGGCCGGCAGCCTCGGCGAAGGAAACGCCGTGGTAGCTGGGGTTGGGCGCGGCGATGTTGGGATAACGGCCGCTGGCCTTCCAGTCGAAGTTGCCGCTGTCCACGATGATGCCGCCCAGCGTGGTGCCGTGGCCGCCAATGAACTTGGTAGCGGAGTGAACCACGATGTCTGCGCCGTGCTCGATGGGACGGATCAGGTACGGGGTGCCGAAGGTGTTATCAATGACCAGCGGCAGACCGTGCTTATGGGCGAGGGCTGCAATGGCGTCGATGTCGGGGATGTCGCTGTTGGGGTTGCCCAGCGTCTCCAGATAGACGGCCTTGGTGTTGGGCTGGATGGCGTTCTCCACCTCGGCGAGGTCGTGTGCATTGACGAAGGTGGTGGTGACGCCGAACTGGGTCAGGGTGTGCTCCAGCAGGTTGTAGCTGCCGCCGTAGATGGTCTTCTGGGCAACGATGTGGTCACCAGCCTGTGCCAGCGCCTCGATGGTGTAGGTGATGGCTGCGGCACCGGAAGCGGTTGCCAGAGCGGCCACGCCGCCTTCCAGCGCGGCGATGCGCTTCTCGAAGACGTCCTGCGTGGAGTTGGTCAGGCGGCCGTAGATATTGCCCGCGTCAGCCAGACCGAAGCGGTCCGCGGCGTGCTGGCTGTTGCGGAAGACGTAGGAAGTGGTCTGATAAATGGGCACTGCGCGGGAATCGGTGGTGGGGTCGGCCTGCTCCTGACCGACGTGGAGCTGGAGGGTCTCGAATTTATAGTTAGACATGTTATTTACCTCTCTCTTTATACGAATGGTATTATTTTTGCTTACAAAAAATCCCGGTCGCTGCGGTCTCAAGACAGCGTACCGGGCAAGAAGTTCGACATTATGCTTGCAACATTACACTTCGGGACACATTCGTCCACCGGAGGGCAAAGCACAGTAGCTCGTCAGATTTTCTGCCCGGACTGAGTACATTCGCCCACAACGGAAGTTCGCGTGCAGCAGATTTTTCCAGATCAGCGTCATGGTAGTGCCCTCCTTTCTCTGAAATCCCACCAAGTTTGTGGATTGGATGGCTGCATTATATCCCCATTTACCTAGATTGTCAATAGGTTGATGAAAAATTGCTTGGAAAAATTTTGGAGAGGGCAAGGCCGCTGGCGGCGAGGCAGGGCCTTTGTTTGGCACTGCGTAAGGTGGGGCCGGGTAAGCCCGGCGTCATGAAATGCGGAGGGCACTTTTCGTTGACGGAACTCTTTCCCTGTTGTATACTGATGCTATTATCGAAAAAAGAGGGGGGAGCGGCGATGTCCATCGGGCCAAGCCGGCCGCTGGCGCTGGAAAAGCCGGAGACCATTGATCTGAAACAGGCTGCGCGGTATTTCGGCCAGCGGGGCGAACCGGATGCGGCAACGGCCTCTTTATTAGAGAGGTGTGCCGTGCCCATCTTGGCGGCGGCAGCGCCCCACGCCGTCTGGCTGGAAAGCGATGTGGACAGCCTTGCGGAAGCGGGCCTTTTGCAGGGGGAGGATGTGTACCGCCACCTGACCGGCTGTGACCGGGCCATCCTGCTGGCTGTGACCCTTGGCCCCGGCGTGGATGCACAGATCCGCCGGGCCGGGGTGGGGGACATCGCGGCGGGCGTGGCGTCGGATGCGCTGGGTTCCGCGCTGGCAGAGCAGATGGCCGATGCCGCCGAAGCCGAACTGCGCAATGCGGCAGCAGGGCAGGGCCGCTATCTGACCGGCCGCTACTCGCCGGGCTACGGCGATTGGCCCATCACGGTACAGCCGCTGGTGGCGGCGGCGCTGGATACTGCCCGGCGGGCCGGTCTGTGCGTGACGGACACCAACCTCATGACCCCCCGCAAGAGCGTCACCGCGCTGCTGGGCGTCAGCGAACACCCGGTCAAGGGCCATCTCGCAGGGTGCGGCCACTGTGTGCTGCGCACCCGCTGCGAATATCGAAAGAGGGGGATCACCTGTGCAAGCGAATGAACTGTTTACCCAACCGAATACCATCCTGCTGGACGGCGGCATGGGCACCATGCTGCAGGCGGCGGGCCTGAAGCTGGGGGCCAAGCCGGAGGAGCTGAACATCACCGACCCGGCGCTCATCGAGGGCATCCACGCAAAATATGCCGCAGCGGGCAGCCGCATCATCAACGCCAACACCTTCGGCGCATCGGCACACAAGCTGGCGGGCAGCGCCTACACGCTGGAAGAGATCATTGCGGCGGGCATTGCCAACTGCAAGCGGGCTTGCGCCCCCTACGGCGCACTGGCGGCGCTGGACGTCGGCCCGCTGGGGGAGCTGCTGGAGCCCAACGGCACGCTGGCCTTTGAGGACGCTGTGACGGAATTTGGCCGCATCGTCCGGGCCGGTGTGGCGGCGGGGGCTGACCTCATCTTTTTTGAAACGTTTACCGACCTGTACGAGCTGAAAGCGGCTCTGTTGGCGGCCAAGGAGAACAGCACCCTGCCCATTCTGGCCAGCATGAGCTTTGAGGCGGGGGGGCGCACCTTCACCGGCTGTACGGTGGAAAGCTTCGCCGCCACCGCGCGGGGTCTGGGGGCGGATGCCATCGGCATCAACTGCTCGCTGGGCCCCAAGGAGATCTTCCCGATGGCGAAGCGGCTGGCTGAGGCCGTGCCCGGCAGCTTCCCGGTCTTCGTCAAGCCCAACGCGGGTCTGCCCCGCGCCGACGGCTCCGGCTACGACATCACTCCGCAGCTCTATGGGATGCAGATGAAGCCTTACCGGGAGCTGAACCTGTTCGCGGCGGGCGGCTGCTGCGGTACCACGCCGGAGTTCATCCAACTGCTGAACGGTGTCTTTGCCGGCTGCAAGCCCGGCCGCCCCGACCACCCCATGAAGTCGGTCATCTGCTCGCCGGTGAGCTGCGTCAATGTGGACGGCATCACGGTGGTGGGCGAGCGGATCAACCCCACCGGCAAAAAGCGGTTCCAACAGGCCCTGCGGGAAAATGACATGAACTACGTCCTCGAACAGGCCGTCAGTCAGGTGGAAGCCGGGGCGCAGATCCTCGACGTCAACGTGGGTGCCCCCGGCGTGGACGAGCCCGCGCTGATGGAACAGGTGGTCAAAGCGCTGCAGAGCGTGGTCAGTCTGCCCTTGCAGCTGGATTCTTCCCACGCCGAGGCACTGGAACGGGGTCTGCGGGTCTACAACGGCAAGCCCATCGTCAACTCGGTGAACGGCGAGCCGGAGGTGCTGGAAAAGATCCTGCCGCTGTGCAAAAAGTACGGCGCGGCCGTGGTCGGCCTTGCCATTGACAAGCGGGGCATCCAGCCCAAAGCCGAGGACCGCGTGGCCGTGGCCCGCCGCATCAAGGAAGCTGCGCTGGCCGCCGGCATCCCGCAGGAGGATATCTACATCGACTGCCTGACCCTGACCGCCAGCGCCCAGCAGCAGGACGTTCTGGCCACCGTGGAAGCCCTCCACACCTGCAAAACAGAACTGGGCGTCCGGACCATTCTGGGCGTGTCGAACATCAGCTTCGGCTTGCCCTGCCGCACCTACCTGAACACCACCTTCCTCACCATGGCCATGTACGCGGGGCTGGATCTCGCCATCATGAACCCGTCCAGCGAGGAGATGATGGCGGCGGTCTACGCCTACAATGTACTCATCAACCGCGACCCCCAGAGCACGAAGTACATCGAGCGGTACGCGAACCGGGTGCCCGCCTCCGCCGCGCTGGCCAAGGCTGCCCAAGCGGCCACGGTGGCCCAGTCCGGCGGCGAAGCGGAACTGTCCGGCCCTTATGCCCCCCTGATGAAGGCCGTGGAAAAGGGCCTGAAGGGCGAAGCCGCGGCCCAGACCCGCGCCCTGCTGGAAACGAAGGAGCCGCTGGAACTGGTGGATGAAGCCCTCATCCCGGCGCTGGACATCGTGGGCAACAAGTACGAAAAGGGCACCCTCTTCCTGCCCCAGCTGCTCCAAGCTGCCAGCGCCGCCCAGAGCGCCTTTGAGGAGATCAAGACCGCCATCGCAAAGAAGGGCGCGGCCAACGAGAGCAAGGGCCGCATCGTCATCGCGACGGTGAAAGGCGACGTCCACGACATCGGCAAGAACATCGTGAAGGTCATCCTCGAAAACTACGGCTTCGAGGTCATCGACCTTGGCCGCGACGTGCCGGTGGAGACGGTGGTGAACACGGTGCGGGAGAAGGATGTGCATCTGGTGGGCCTCTCCGCCCTGATGACCACCACCCTCAAGAGCATGGAGGAAACCATCGCGGCCCTCCACGAAGCAAAGCTCGACTGCAAGATCATGGTCGGCGGCGCAGTGCTCACCCCCGAATACGCAAAGAAGATCGGCGCGGACTGGTATGCGAAGGATGCCAAGCGCAGCGCAGATATCGCAAAAGAATTTTTTGGGGTATAAATAAAAAGCCGGAGTTGCTCCCCCAGTCGCCTGACGGCGCCAGCCCCCTCGGAGAGGGAGGCGGCGTCGCGTGATCGCCATATTCCGCCCTTGCGTTATACGCGCTTATAAAGAATGGGTTCGTCATGTTTTTTACCTCCACAAATTTCGAGTTGTTGAACTAGGCCGAATATACCATACGCAGTTAAAAATAGCAAAAGGCAGGATACCATCGCCACGATGATACCCTGCCTTTGCTTGTTGCTGTTCGGGGCCAGCGTTCGGACATTTGTTGGACTTCGATAGTGCTCTTGTTGGGGCGTGTGGAGCCCCAAACCCTGCTGGGAGCGAGTATGGCAAACTGGAATTTTCAAATTAGTCTTTGCAAATAACCTTTGAACCTTCACCATCAATTACAATTCCCTGACGGTTGTTAATTGGGCATAGATTCAAATCCGAAAACTCAGTCATTATTTTCTCGGTAACTTTCTTAAATGGTGCTGTAAGATAATGCGGAAGAACATAGAAATCAATCAAATCAAGCCCTGCATCATCTTCTTGTGAGTAGTCCTCCGGCTTTTCATCCATTTGCTCGATATATTGGATGCTTGGAGCGCATATAATCGCACCTGCCGATTCACCAATCATCAGTTTTCCCTTTGCCAATTCTTTCTTCAACAGCTCATCCGTTCCCGTTTTACGGAGCTGGTCTATAAGGAAAAAAGAATTTCCGCCGGTAAAATATATCACATCCGCATCTTCAAAAACAGACTGTATCGTTGAATAAGCCTCCGTTGAAATATCAATTTCAGTTACGATTGCTCCCAACTTTTTGAATAATTTTCGAGCCGAGCCGACATAACCGGTGTAGCCTTCACGCAGCGAAGCTGTTGGAATAAATGCGACTTTCTTATTTTCAATTTCTTCCTTTATCAGACTTCCTACACTTGAAAAGTGCGAACATAAAAACAGTTTCATCAATATTCTCCTTTATATATAAATTCCGATTTGTTGAACTAAGCCGAGTATACCATGCCAGCCAATGAAAGTATACCCATCTAGGGGAGAATTGGCTGAAAAAAGCGTTTGAAGCGTTCCGCAGAGCGCTTCAAACGCGAACAATAAAAATATTATTTCCATCCCCGGTCGGTGGGGTCCAGCATCCCGGCGGCGGAATACACCAGCGCGTTGCAGATGGCAGCGGCAACGTTGCTGCCGCCCTTACGCCCCATGGCAACAATGGCAGGTACATCGTAGGCGGTGCACACCTCAAACAGCCGCTCCTTGCTCTCCACCACGTTCACAAAGCCCACCGGCACCCCGATGACCAGCGCAGGGCGCAGCCCGGCGGTTTCGATCAAATCGGCAATGGTCAGCAGCGCTGTGGGTGCATTGCCCACCGCAAGAATGGCACCGGGGTGCTCGGCGGCGGCTCTCTGCATGGAAGCTACCGCCCGGGTGGTACCGTTGGCTTTTGCCAGCGCGGCCACTTCCGGGTCGGCCATGTAGCACAGCGCTGTGCTGCCCAGTCGCGCAAGGCCCGGCTTTGTAATGCCGGAAAGCGCCATGTTGGTGTCGGTAACGATGGGCGCAGCGGCTTGCAGCGCCGCCACGCCCGCCGCCACCGCGCCGGGGGTAAAGCGCAAATTGCGGGCGTAGTCAAAATCTGCGGTGGTGTGGATCACCCGCTTGACCACGGCGGCAGTCTCCGGCGGCGGGGTAAGACCCATTGCGTCCAGCTCTGCGGTGATGATAGAAAGGCTCGTCCGCTCGATATCGGCGGGCAGATGGTGCTGCGGGGTCATACGGTGTTCCTCCCTTCCAGTCCCATGGCGGCGTATAGGGCGTTCATGTCCAGCGCCCGGCGCACGCCGTCGGCCAGCAGGTCAAACTGCTGCTGCCGGTACTCTTGCATGGAGAGCAGCGGCGCATCGGCAGGGGAGATGCCCTTGCGGCTGCACAGCAGCTGCACCAGCTTTTCGGTCAGCTCTCCGGTATCAAACAGCCCATGCAGATAAGTGCCCGCCACGTTGCCCTGCACGCAGCCCTCGGCGCTGCCGTCCGCAAGGCGGCAGAAGGGAACACCCTGCACGGCAGTGCGTCCGGTATGGATCTGGTAGCCAGTCAGCATTGCCCCCGCCAGCTGCGGCGCGGTGACGGTGGCAGTATCCTGTGTGCGGTGCTTGGCGTCCGTAAATACGGTCCGGGTAGGTAGCAGCCCCAGCCCGCGCACGGTCTGGCTGCGTCCGCTCTCGGTGCCCTCAGGGTCGGCGAGGGTCTCGCCCAGCATCTGGTAACCACCGCACACGCCCAGCACCGGCGTGCCGGAAGCTGCCAACTTCTGCACTGCACTTTCCAGCCCGCACTGCCGCAGCCAGAGCAGGTCGTCTATGGTGTTTTTTGTGCCCGGCAGAATGACCACGTCCGGCGCGCCCAGCTGCCGGGGGCTTTGCACATACCGCACGCTCAGCAGCGGGTGCTGCTCCAGCGGCATAAAATCTGTAAAATTGGAGATATGCGGCAGCCGCAGAATGGCAGCATCCAGCGGCTTGACGGCGCGGCTGCTTTCCAGCCGGGAGGAGAGGGAGTCCTCGTCCTCGATATCCACCCGCAGGTAGGGCACGACGCCCAGCACCGGCAGATGGGTCTTTTCCTCCAGCATGGTAAGGCCGGGCTTCAGGATGGAGGCATCGCCCCGGAACTTGTTGATGACCAGCCCCTTGATGCGTGCCCGCTCGGCGGGTTCCAGCAGCTCCACCGTGCCGTATAGCTGCGCAAACACGCCGCCCCGGTCGATATCTCCCGCCAGCAGCACCGGTGCATCCACCAGCTCTGCCAGCCCCATGTTGACGATATCGTCCGCTTTTAAGTTGATCTCTGCCGGGCTGCCTGCGCCCTCAATAACGATGATATCCACCTCTTCGGCCAGACTATTGTAGGCGGCTAAAATGTCCGGGATCAGGCTCTTTTTCAGCTTGAAGTAGGCGGCAGCGGGCATCTGTCCGCGCACCTCGCCGTTCACGATGACCTGACTGCCCACATCGCTGCTGGGCTTGAGCAGAATGGGATTCATGCGCACATCCGGTTCTATGCCGGCGGCTTGTGCCTGCACCACCTGTGCCCGACCCATTTCCAGACCGTCCCGGGTGACAAAGCTGTTCAGCGCCATGTTCTGGCTTTTAAAGGGGGCTACCCGGTAGCCGTCCTGTGCAAAAATACGGCACAGCGCAGTGCACAGCAGGCTTTTGCCCGCACCGCTCATCGTGCCCTGCACCATAATGCATTTTGCCCGGCTCATGTAAGCACCTCCTGTAAGACTTTTAAAAGCTGCTGGTTTTCCGGCGCGGTGCGCACGGCGGTGCGGTACCAGCTGCTGTCCAGCCCGGGGTAGTTGCCGCAGCTGCGCAGCACGATGCCGCGCTGTCGCAAGCTTCCGCCCAGCGTTTCCGGTGCTTGGAACAGCAGATAATTCGCACTGCCATCCAGCACCCGCAGCCCCAGTGCGCGCAGCCCATCCCGCAAAAAGGGACGCTGCTGCGCAATCAGTTCTTGCACCCGCGCCACATAGGCGGTCTCGTCCAGCGCCGCCAGCCCCGCCGCCTGTGCAAGACTGGAAACTGCCCACGGCTGCCCGGCGGCCTGCATCTTTTCCAGCAGGGCGGTGTTGCTGCACAGGCAGTAGCCCAGCCGCACCCCGGCCATGCCGTACAGCTTTGTAAAGGCTTTCAGGATGACGAGGTTCGGGCTTGCCAGCAGCTTTTTGGCAGACAGCGCTTCGCTTTCCGGCAGAAAGTCCAGAAAGCACTCGTCCACCACCAGCAGCGCACCGCAGCGTTCGCATCGGTGCAGCAGTGCCTCCACCAGCGGCAGCGCAGTCAGCTGCCCGGTGGGGTTATTGGGCTGACAGAGGAATACCATGTCGGTGTCCTCGCCCACAGCGGAAACAAACGCCTCGGTCAGCGCAAAATCTTCGCTTTCCCGCAGGAAATGCCGCCGGATGGTGCAGCTTGCCGTTTCCAGCGCGGCGGCATACTCCGCAAAGGTAGGGGCGGGCAGCAGGGCGGTGCGGGGCTTTGCCGCCCACACCAGCCGGAAGATCAGGTCTGCTGCACCGTTGCCGCACAGGATATGCGCTGCGGGCACGGTTTCGTGCACTGCCAGCTTTGCCCGCAAAGCGCGGCAGAGGGGGTCAGGGTAGCGGTCTGCGGTGGCAAGCGCGGCGGTGATGGCCTTTGCCACCCCCGCCGGCAGCCCCAGCGGGCTCACGTTTGCAGAAAAGTCCAGCGCGTCCTGTCCGTACTGCGCCCGGTAACCGGCCCAGTCGCCGCCATGTACAAGCTGCATCATAAAATACCTCGTATCACCAGCCCAAGCGCCAGCGCCAGCAGGCTTTCGGCGTACATCATGCGGTCTGCGCGGCGGATATCCTCCGGCTCAATGGGACGCACGGCATCGCCGATGGTGGGCTTTTTGTAGTATTCACCAAAATAATAGGCGGGCCCCGCCAGCTGCACGTTTAGTGCACCGGCGCAGGCGCTCTCGGTCTGGGCGCTGTTGGGGCTGGCGTGGTTGCGCCTGTCCCGCCGCCAGATGCGCCACGCATTGCGGGCATCGTTGCCGGTCAGGGCGGCAGCGGCTACCCACAGCAGGGCGGCAATGCGGCTGGGCAAAAAGTTCGCAATATCATCCAGCTTTGCCGCCGCACGCCCAAAGTGCAGATATCGCTCGTTTTTATAGCCCACCATGCTGTCCATGGTGTTGATGGCTTTGTAGGTGAGCGCCAGCGGAGCGCCGCCCAGCAGCATATACAACAGCGGCGCGATCACGCCATCGCTGGCGTTTTCTGCCACGGTCTCCACAGCGGCCTTGGTCACGCCTTCCGCAGTCAGCGCCTGCGTGTCCCGCCCCACGATGCGGCTTACCGCAATGCGTGCCGCAGGCAGGTCGGGTTTTAGCAGCTCCCGGTAGACGTTCGTACTCTCCTGCACAAGCCCCTTTGCCGCCAGTGCCTGCCCGCACCAGAACATCTGTACTGCCAGCCCCAGCAGCGGGTGCAGGGCGGCGGCTCCTATGCAGATAAGGCTTGTGAGCGCAAAGGTGCCCACCGGCAGACAAAAGGCTAAGATGCGCCCGCCCCAAAGCTCACCCTTCGGCGTTTTGGGCAGGCGGGCACGCAGCCCTTTTTCCAGCGCAGAGATGGCCTTGCCCATGTACACCACCGGATGCGGAAGCCACGCAGGGTCGCCGAAAACGGCATCCAGCACAAAGCCGCCCAGTACCGCGTAGCCGATCATTCCCGCGCCTCCTTCGTGTACTGCACGGTCTTTACCAGATGCAGCACCCGCTTTGCCGCCCAATCCTTGGCATCCAGCACAAAGCCGCCGGCGTTGGGGGCGCACCATTCGTAATAATCCTTGTGGGGCAGGGCATAGCGTTCCATGGCAGCCATCTGGGTGCCGCCGTGGGCTAAGATGACCAGCATCTCCTCGCCATCCGCAAGGGCTTTGTCCACTAGTGCGGAAAATGCTGCGCAGATGCGCTCACAAAACGCGGCCTTGGTCTCGCCGTCCGGGCAGGGACTTTCACAGTTGGCGGCTACCCATGCAAGGTAGTCCGGGTCGTGCTCCATTTCAATATAGTTTCTTCCCTCAAAGCTGCCAAAGCACATCTCCTTCAGCCCGGCTATTTCTATAAGCTTTGCGCCCGGGAACAGCACCTCGGCGGTTTGCCGGGTGCGGCAAAGGGGAGTGATATACACGGTCTTAGGGGAGATGTCTGCTCTGCACAGTACAGCGCGCCCGGCGACAGACAGCGGGATATCCCTCTGTCCCTGATAGCGCTTTTCAGCATTGTATTCGGTCAGGCCATGACGCAATAAATAAATCAGCATTCCGGCAATTCTCCTTTCAAAACGGTGGGGATGCCGCAGAGCATCTGCACCACGCACGCAGCGCGTGCCGCCAGCATACAGGCAAGCCGCCCGGCGTTTTCCCGCGCGGCACGCTCTGCTGGGTCTACGGGCACCACACCGCCGCCCACCTCGGTGGACAGCACGATATCATAAGCGGATAATTTGTCCGCGAGTTTCTCAAGTTCAGTGTTGTCCTTGCACCCGGCGGCAAGCTGCTGCACGTCTGCAATACAGCGGCCGGACAGGGTGCGGGCAAAGGTGCGCTTGCCGCTGTAAAGCGGCCCGGTGATAAAGATCATATCAGCCCTCCCCATTGGCAGGTGCACAGCGCCGCCAGCATCCAAAGCTCCGTCTTTTGCAAAAACCACCCGGCCAGATCGCCGGTAATGCCGCCCAGCTGCTGCACGGCTACATGGTGATACCACAAAAACAGCAAAATTGCAACTGCTGCCAGTGCCCCGCCGCCTAAAGCCAGCAGCGCCCCGCAAAGCAGAACTGCGAGCACCGTCAGCACATTGCGCACAGCGGTGCGGTCGGCAGCAGAGGCAAAGGTGTGGGCAAGGCCGGTGTTTTTCGCCATGGGAAAGGCCGCCACCGCAAGGCCGGAAAGTGCCCGTTCTAAAACCAGCGCCAACGTCCAAAGCGCGCCCACTCGGGGCGTGAACTGCACGCAGGCGGCAAGGCAGAGATAAGCCGCAAAGTAGCTGCACAGCCGGATGACCGCAAAGGCTCCGCAGTGCGGGTCCTTTAAAATTTCCAGCTTCTTTTCCCGGTCGCCGTAGCTGGCAAGGGCGTCACAGGTGTCGGCGTAGCCGTCCAGATGGATGCCGCCGGTCACCCATACCGGCACAAGGCAGAACCCTGCCGCTCGCGCCGGGGCGGGCAGCGGCAGCACCCCGCACACGCACCACAGCGCCCCGCATAAAAGCCCCACCAGCGGAAAGGCGCACAGCGCATACCGCATATTCTTTTCGTTCCACGCAAACTGCGGCACCGGCACCGCCGAAAACATGGCAAAGGCCACTGCAATAGTCTGCAAAACGATCATTTTTCCGCTCCTTTATAATAGACAGGGATGCCGCACACCACCCGCACTACGGCGTCTGCCCGAGCGGCAAGTGCGTTGTTCACCCGTGCCAGCGCCAGCAGATAGCGGTCGGTATCCCCGGCATAGTCCGCGCCGCCGCTGAATACCTCGTTGGAAACAACGATCAAGTTTTCGCACTGCGCTGCAAGGCTCACCAGCCCTTGCAAAATGTGCTCGGCGGCGGCATCGCCCGCCCCGGCGGGGTCGTACAGCTCGTTGGCGGTCAGGTTGCCCAAGTCCTCCAGCAGTGCGGTACCCCTGCGGGGCAAATGCACCGTCTCTAAATGCAGCGGACACTCGATGGTCTCAAACTGTTTTGCGGCGCGCATTTTGCGGTGCTTTTCTACCCGGGCGGTGCACTCGGCATCCCACACCTGCATGGTTGCCAGATAGTACCGCGGCAAACCGCAGCGCAGCACAAGGGCTTCGGCGTATTCACTTTTGCCGCTGGCAGCGCCGCCCAGCACCAGCGTCAGCATTGGGGCGTATACGGCGCAATGCCGCCCTCCGCAAAGGAATAGCACCCCTCGTACACTGCCAGTGCCATGTCCCACAGCGGGATGCTGGCCACTGCGCCGGTACCCTCGCCCAGATGCAGCCCGGCGGTAAGCAGGGGCGTTTTGCCCAGCACTTCCAGCACAAGCCGGGCGGCAGGCTCGGTGGAGCAGTGACTGGCAAACACGGCCTTGGATGCTGCCGGGCACAGCCGCACAGCACACAGCGCCGCCACCCCGCTGATAAACCCATCCATCAGTACGGGTATGCCTGCCAGCGCCCCGCCCAGAAACATCCCGCACATCCCGGCGATATCAAAGCCGCCCAGCTTGCTCAGGACGTCCAAGGCATCATCGGGGTCGGGGTTGTTGCAAGCGATGCCCCGCCGGATGGCATCAACCTTGCGGGCAAGCCCTGCATCGGAAAGCCCTGCGCCGCGCCCGGTCATGGTCTGCACCGGCTGTGCCAGCAGCACGGCAGCCACGGCGCTGGAGGTGGTGGTGTTGCCAATGCCCATCTCGCCGGTAGCCACCAGCCCGTAACCCTCGGCGGCAAGCTGCCGGGTCAGGGCAAGGCCCCGCCCAATAGCCTCCACTGCCTCGGCACGGGTCATGGCAGGGCCTTTGGTAAAGTCCGCAGTTCCGGCGGCAACGCGGTGGTCCAGCACGCCGAGCACCGGCGCACTGGCGATGCCCATATCCACCGGCAGCACATCGCAGTGCGCCGCCTGCGCCATCCGGCAGACGCTGGTGCGCCGCGCGGCAAGGTTCTCGGCTACGGTGCGGGTCACGCTCTGATCGGTCTGGCTTACACCCTGCGCCACAACGCCGTTGTCCGCGCAGAGCACTGCCACCGCCCGGCGGGAAAAATCAAACTGCGCCGTTCCGGTCAAAGCGGCGGCATCTTCCAGCAGCGTTTCCAACGCGCCCAGCCCGCCCAAGGGCTTGGCAAGGCTTGCCCAGTGGGCATGGGCGGCAGCACGGGCAGCGTCGTCCGGCGGGGTGATGGCAGCAAGCAACTGCATCAGTTCAGCTTCGGTCATTTTCGTCATCCTTTGTGTTTTAAAAAGTGCCGCGCCGCCTGTACAAAGCGGCGGGGCAGGGCAGTGCCTGCCCAGTAAAGATGCGGGAAACCGGCATACAAATGCGCGTTTGCAAAGCTGCATTCCCACTGTCTTTTTTCGGTTTTGCGCACAGAAAAGTCTGCACCGTTTTCGGAGGAATCCCAGTGGTGGAATTCATGGATGGGCAGCGCTTCTCCGGCGCAGAAAAGCATACTGCCAGCCTTTGCCGTCATGACGGCATAGCCAAAGCGCACCAGCCGCCCGGTGTTGTGCCCGCTGCCCGGCAGCACACCTGCCATGGGGTATGCCTTGCCGTCTGTGCCCTCCAGCGCCTGCCCTAAGTACAAAAAGCCGCCGCACTCGGCAGCAGTGGGCAGACCATTCTGAACAGCCTCCCGGACAGCGGCACGCAGGGCGCGGTTTTCACTCAGCTGCCGGGCGTACAACTCCGGGTAGCCCCCGGGTAGGTACAGCCCGCCGATATTTTCTGGCAGAGATGCATCCCGCAGCGGGCTGAAAAACACAAGTTCTGCACCCGCGTCCCGCAAGGCGTCCAGTGTTTCGGCATAGGCAAAGCAGAAGGCTTCGTCCCGCGCCACGGCAATGCGCACGGCGGGTGCGCACGGCGCGGCAAGCGGCGGCGCAGCCGGGGCAGGGCGGTCGGTCAGTGCTGCCAGCTGTGCCCAGTTCAGCACAAGAGCATCGGCAAGCTTGCCCAGCTTTTGCTGTAAGTCCGCAACCTCGCCGGCGGTTTTCAGCCCGAGGTGACGGCTCTCAATAGCGCATCCCGGCAGATGGGGTAGATACCCCACCACCGGCAGACCGGTCTCGGCTTCCAGCATCGGGCGCAGCGTTTTATACAAGGATTCAGAGCAATCATTGAGCAGAATGCCTACGATATGGCTGGGTGTGCGGAACTGCAAAAGCCCCTGCAGCTCGGCGGCAAGGGTGATGCTTGCACCTTTGGGCTGTACCACCAGCAGAACCGGCAGCGTCAGCGTGTCGGCCAACTTCCAAGCGCTTGCGCGGGTGGTCAGTCCCTGCCCGTCGTAAAAGCCCATGGCGCCCTCGCATACGGCAGCGCCGTGCCCGGCGGCATACCGGGCGTAAAGCGTGCACACCGTATCCGGGGCGGAGAGGTAGAGGTCTAAGTTGTGGCTTTCCACCCCCAGCGCACTGCGGTGAAACATAGGGTCGATATAATCCGGTCCGCACTTGAAGGCACAGGGATCAGTCCCGCGCCGCTGCAAGGCGGTGAGTAGTGCGCAGGTAACGGTGGTCTTGCCGCTGCCGGAGCGCGGCGCGGCGATGAGAAACTGCATCATGTCCGTGCCCCCGTAATGAGAAACACCGGGTTGTTGGCCATCAGCAAATGCAGACTGCCCGCCGCTTTTGTGCGGCTGACGGAGATCTGTGTCACCTCCGCGGCAAGGCCGTGGGCGGTCAGGGCAGCTACGGCGGCGCTGAGCGTTTCCAGCGCAATGGCGGCAATGCACAGCCGCGCAGCTGGATTTTTGTGCAGTACGGCGTCTATAACAGCGTCCATGTTGCCCTTTGTACCGCCGATGAATACAGCATCCGGGGCAGGCAGCATGTCCAAAGCTTCAGGGGCTTTGCCCTCGATCAGGGTCAGATTATAAGCTGCAAATTTCTCCCGGTTTTTCTCAATGAGCGCACAGGCTTCCGGGTCACACTCTATGGCGTATATCTGCCCGGCAGGGGCGGCAAGCGCCAATTCCACGCTCACACTGCCGGTGCCCGCGCCCACGTCCCATAGGGTGTCCGTGGGGGTAACTGCCAGCTTTGCCAGCGCGGCGGCGCGCACCTCCTGCTTTGTCATGGGCACAGCGCCCCGGATAAAAGCATCGTCCGGCAGGCCGGGCGTGCGGCGGGGCGGCAGGGCTTCCCGCTCGATGAGCAATACGCTCAGCGGTGCAAAGGTTTGCTCCGCCAGTTCCCGGGTAAGCCCAAAGCGGATGGCTTCTGCCGGGGTGCCAAGGTTTTCGCCCACAAGGGCGTGAGCAGCGCCCAGCCCGGCGGCGGTCAGTTTGGCGCAAAGGGTGGCAGGGGTGTCCTCACCGCCGGTAAGGAAAAATACCTGTGGATGCGCTAAAATCTCGGCTACCGGGTCGCAGGCACGGCCATGGGCCGACACCAGTTTCCAGTCCTGCCAGGGGCGTCCTACAGCAGCAGCTAAAAGCTGCACACTGGAAAGCCCGGGCAGCACCTGGACGGAGTATCCCATGACCCGCAGCAGGGGCAGCAGCTTAGCCGCACCGGAGTAAAACCCGGTGTCGCCGCTGTACAAAACAGCGGTGTCGGTGTCCGGCTGCGCAGCCAAACACGCAAGGATCTCCTCCGGCTTATACACTGCCTTGCGGTCAGCAGTGCACCCAGTCGGCAAATGCTCCAACAGACGTTTTGCCCCAAGGATGAGCCCTGCGCTTTGCAGCGCAGCCAGCCCTTGCGCGGTCAGGCTTCCCGGGCAGCCGGAGCCCATTCCGATGAGAGAGATCATGCCAGAACCTCCTTGCAGCGTGTCAGAATTTGTGCGGCAGTTTGTCCGTTTTCAGCCGGGCGGCGCACCACGATCAGCTGCGCGCCGGTGTCCTGTGCGGCCTGTGCCTTTTCGGCAAAGCCGCCCACAGCGCCGCCGTCTTTCGTGACTAGATACCGGATGGAGAATTGCTTCATCAGGGCGAAGTTCAGCGCATAGGTGAATGGCCCCTGCATGGCAATGATGTTTTTGTGCGGGATACCGGCGGCCTCGCAGGCGGCAATGCCCTCCCGCGTGGGCAGCACCCGGGGGAACAGCCGCTCCGGGCTGAGCGCCGCAAAGGCAGCAAGCTCCTTTGCACCGGTGGTCAGCAGCACATTGCCACTGCATCCGGCCAGAAACGCGGCGGCGTGGGCGGCGGTGGCAAACACCATGCTCCCGGCAGGCAGCGGGCTTTCTTCCCGCAGCAGCCGGTGGTACTCCACCCCGGCAGCGGCACACGCGGCCCGGATGTTTTTGGTGGCGTCTACTGCATAAGGGTGGGTGGCGTCCACGCACAGGGCAGCGCCCTGCAAAAGAGCGGTCATTTCCTCGGTAGTCAGCCGTCCGCAGTGCACAGTAATGCCGTCCGCTTCGCCCTGTTCCTCCGCGCCCAGCGGGGTGGCGACACTGACCAGCACCTGTGCGCCCAGTGCCGCCAGCTGCTGGGAGAACACCCGCCCCTCGGTCGTGCCGCTGAAAACCACTGCCTTCATCTGCGGTACCCCCGCGGGGTGACCATTCTGCCGCCCAGCTGCTTTGTGGCGGCGTTGCCGATGTACACGGTGGTAAACATATCCACCGCAGTGTTTTCCAGCTGGGCAAGGCTCAGAACGCGGGCAGTCTGACCCTCCCGGCCAATGTTGCGCACGATGCCGCAGATGGTATCGGCGCTTTTGCCGTTTTCCAGCAGAATGCGCACCGCCTTTGCCAGATAGTCCGGTCTGCCCTTGGAGGAGGGATTGTACAGCGCAACGCAGAAATCCCCCATAGCGGCGCAGGCCAGCCGCTTCTCGATGACCTCCCACGGGGTCAGCCGGTCGGAAAGGGAAATGACGCAGAAATCGTGCGCCAGCGGTGCGCCCAGCACTGCCCCGCCGCTGAGGGCAGCGGTCAGCCCGGGCACGACTTCCACGGCAACATCCGGGTAGTCCGGGGCAAGTTCCAGCAGGGGACTTGCCATGCCGTACACCCCGGCATCGCCGGAGCAGACCAGTGCCACCCGCTTGCCGGTGCGCGCCTTTTCCAGAGCCCAGCGGCAGCGGTCAAGCTCCTGCGTCATGCCAGTAGAATAGTATTCCTCGCATGGAAATTCATCGCGGATGAGGTCAAGATAGACCTTGTATCCACAAATCGCGTCAACGCTTTCCAGCGTGTTTGCAGCCTGCTGGGTCATATAAAAAGGCTCGCCGGGGCCAAGCCCCACGACATAGACTATCTTCGCGGGACGGTCAATATCGATTTCCATCACGTCAAGCATTCTGCCACCTCCAGTCCGGGGCAAAGGGCCTGCACGCCAGCGCAAAGGTCACGCCGTTGCAGGCAAATTTCGGGTAAAATAAGTTGCCGCCTGCGTCCAGCACAGCCGCCCGCTCGCAGACGTTATCCACCCCGGTCACGCTCTGTACAAAAGAGGAGGGGGTGAACTGCCCGGGCAAGCTGCGCAGCTGCGCGGCAGAGTAAAACCGCACCGGCCAGCCGTGTGTCAGACAAAAGGCCAGCAAGCCCGGTTCATTTTGTTTCAGGTCGATGCTTGCAGCGGCAGTAACTGCCTGCGCAGCAAAGCCGTGCCGGGCGCAGAAAGCGGCAAAAGCAGCTTCCAGCGTGTCAGCGCTTGTGCCCCGCTTGCAGCCGATACCCAGCACCCCGATGCGCGGCACAAGATGCAGTGCCTGCCCGGTGGGGCAAAGGGTGAGTGCAAAGTCGGCTTTTTCCGGGGCTTCTGCGGGGCATAACCCGGCAGGTGCAGTGCCCGTTATCAAGAAATCAGCCCAGTAATAGACCGGCTGTCCGGCCAGTAATTTGCCGCTGACCAGCTTGATGCGTTCCGGCTCCAGTACCATGCAGTTTTGGTGCTTTGCCCACTCGTCCACCGCAAAAATGCCGTGGGCATCGGTGGCGGTGGTGATCACCGGCACGGCTCCGCATACAGCGGCAATGGCCCGCGCAAGATCGTTTGCACCGCCCAGATGCCCGGACAGAATGGGCACGGCAAAGCGCCCGCATTCGTCCACCACTACCACAGCCGGGTCGGTGGTCTTGCTCTTGCAGTGGGGTGCGATGGCCCGCACCGCAATGCCCACAGCCCCTACAAATATCAGCGCATCCGACTGCACAAACTGTGCGCTTGTCCATTCTGCCAGCGATATACCGTTCTGTCCGCACCGGGCAACGCTGCCGGGCAGGCTACCGGCAAGGCGTTTTGCCAGCGCAAGGCCGGTCTCCGTAAAGGCAAGGTAGGCGCGGGTCATACCGTGTCTCCCTTGCGGAACTCGGTGGTAAAGGCGGGGTCGTACAGCTTGCTGCGCTCGTACTGCGTGCCGAGAAAATCCCCTACCACGATAAGCGCCGTCTTGGAAATGCCCGCCGCGCGGGTGCTCTCGGCCAAAGAGCCGACTGTACACCGCACGATTTTTTCTTCCGGCCAGCTGGCCTTGTACACCACGGCGGCGGGGGTGTCCGGCGTATAGGCACCCTGCAAAAGTGCTGCCTGCACCTTATCGATCAGCCCGATGGACAGAAAGATTACCATGGTCGCGCCGTGTGCAGCAAGGCTTGCCAGCTTTTCCCGCTCCGGCACGGGGGTGCGTCCTTCCATGCGGGTGATAATGACCGTCTGGCTGACCGTGGGCAGGGTATACTCGGCGTTCAGCGCGGCGGCAGCGCCGCAAAAGCTGGAAACACCGGGGGTATCATCGTAACAAATGCCGTCTGCATCCAGTGCATCCATCTGCTCCCGGATGGCACCGTACAGGCAGGGGTCACCGGTGTGCAGACGCACGGTGGTTTTGCCGGCAGCTTCCATCCGGCGCATCACGTCCAGCACCTGCTCCAGAGTCATCTCGGCGCTGTTATAGATAGCACATCCCGGCTTTGCCAGCCCTAGCAGCGCCGGGTTGACAAGACTACCTGCATAAATAATGCAGTCAGCAGCCTGTAAAAATGCTGCACTGCGCTGGGTGATAAGATCCGGTGCGCCGGGCCCGGCACCTACAAAATGTACCATGTGCGTTACTCCTTCCATTCGTTCAGCAGGCGGGCGGCAGTTTCGGTCTGTCCCAGTGGGCCGTGCTGGTTTGAAAACAGCACCGCGCCCACCCGGAACGCCCCGCCCGCGCGGCGGTCGAGATGCAGCTGGATGGAGGCAAGCAGGCTTTGTAGCACCGGTTTCCGCAGCCCGGCTGTATCCAGAATCTCCAGACAGGCATCCGTAGTGGCTGCATTATACAGCGCGGTGCACACCTCTCGGTCAGCACCGCACAGGGCGGCGTGGGTGCAGAACAACTCCGTGCGGCAGTCTGCCGTGTGGGAGTGGGTGTTCATAATGCCGCCCGCCAGCTTGCACAGCTTGCCAACGTGCCCCACCAGCAGCACCTCGTCAAAGTGTGCTGCTGCTGCCATATCCAGCGTATCTCCGATAAAGTTAGACGTTTTGACCACCGGGATATCAGCAAACTGCGGATACGTTTCGTGCAGATAGTCCAGCCCGTAGTTGCCCGGGGCAAGGATGAGGCGTCGGTGGCTTTTTGCCCGCAGTGCCGCCTGATTCATCTCCAGCTGGATGGTGTCCAGAATGGCCTGCTGGCTCATGGGTTCTACAATGCCGCTGGTGCCCAGCACCGACAGCCCGCCCTCTACCCCGATATGCGGGTTGAAGGTGCGCCGGGCTACCTCCTCGCCGCCGGGGATGGAGATAGTCACGGCAAAACCGCCGGGATAACAGGCGGATTCCGCCTCTCGGCGCAACGCCTCGGTGATCATCTGCCGGGGCACATGGTTGATGGCGGCTTGCCCGACCGGCTGGTCCAGCCCGGGCTTTGTCACCCGGCCAACCCCTGCGCCACCTGTAATGCGCACCTCGGGCGTGCCGGGGAGCAGCGTCACCGTGGCAGTCACCGACAGACCGGTGGTCACGTCCACGTCGTCACCGCCGTCCTTTTCAATGGCGCATTCCGCGCCCTCGGCAGCAGCGCGGCAGAACAGGGGGGCAACCTCCACCACAATGCCTTTCGGCGTGCGCAGAGCGACGGTTTCCGGCGCAGTGCCGGTCAGCAGCAGACGAGCAGCCCCGGCAGCAGCCAGCGCCGCACAGGTGCCGGTGGTGTAGCCGCAGCGCAGCAGCTTCTGTCCGCTGCGCACATAGTGCTCAAATTGCGGCTTTTCCGGCTTTGACGGGTCAAAAACAGCGCTGTACTGTTCCTCGGTCAGGCCGTAGAGCGCTTTGATATTTTCCCGGGCAAAGGCCTGCTCCGGGGACATGGGGGCAGAGACGCCATGCGGCGAAACGCAGACCACCGCGTCCGCAATCTTCTGCGCCATGTCCAGCTCGTGCAGGGTGACGATGACCGCAAGCTGCTGCTCGTGCGCCAGTTTTTGTAGAATGGTCAGCAGCTCTATCTTGCCTTTTACATCTAAAAATGACGTGGGCTCGTCCAGCAGAAGTACCTGCGGCTGCTGACAGACTGCCCGCGCCAGCAAAATGCGCTGCCGCTGCCCATCGCTGACGCAGTTGAAGTCCCGGTCAGCCAGATGCGCCGCGCCCACCAGCTCCAGCGCGTTCCGTACCTGTTTTTTGTCCTCGGCAGAAAGGATGCCCAGCCGCCCGGTGTAGGGAATGCGCCCCGCCGCCGCAAACTCAAAGCAGGTGGTCAACTCGGTGCGGCGGGTGTGGGACAGCATCAGCGCCAGCTTTTGCGCCCGGGCGTTGCCGGGAATGCGGGCAAGCTCCTGCCCGTCCAGCAGCACCGCGCCGCCCAAAGGGGCCAGCTGTCCCGCCAACGTTTTGAGCAGGGTGGATTTGCCCGCACCGTTCGGGCCAATGAGTGCCAGCACCTGCCCCTTGGCAGCGCCCAGCGCAATATCCCGCGCAAGGGCAGCTTTGCCGTAGCCAATGGCAAGGGCGTTGGTTTCAACAGAGTACTTCATCGCACATCCTCCCGGTTGCGGCGCAGCAGCAGCCCAATGACCACCGGCGCGCCGAATACAGCGGTGACTGCGCTGATGGAAAGCTCCATGGGCGCAAACAGGCTGCGGGCAATTAAATCACACAGCAGGCAGAACGCTGCCCCGCCCAAGCAGCACCCGGGCAGCACATACAGCGGGCGGGCGCTGCCCAGCAGCTGCTTGACAAGGTGCGGCACGGCAATGCCTACAAAGGAGATAGGCCCGGCAAAGGCGGTAACGCAGGCGGCCAGCAGGCTGGAAAGCAGCACCAGCAGCCGGGAAAACCGCCGCACATCCACGCCCACGCTTCGGGCGTAGGCTTCACCCATCTGGTAAGCGGCCATGGGCTTTGCAAGGCAGAAGGCCGCCGCCAACGCGGGCAGCACCACCAGCGCCGCCGTGCGCACGTTGCCCCACGTCATGCCAGAAAAGCTGCCCTGCGACCAGTTGTGCAGGTTGACGATGCTGCTGTCCTGTGCAAAGGCCACCACAAACTCGGTGATGGCAGAGCAGATGTAACCGATCATCACGCCGCAGATTACAAGGATGCTCATGCGCTGCACCCGGCGGGCAGCAGCCAGCACAAAGGCCATAGCCGCCATAGCGCCCGCAAAGGCTGCAAGGATGAGTACGGCAGAGCTTGTCAGCAGGCCGTAGTTCAAAAACAGCACCATTACCAGCGCCACTGCCAGCTTAGCCCCGCTGGAAATGCCCATCACAAAGGGGCCGGCAATGGGGTTTGCAAAAAAGGTCTGCAACAGATAACCCGCTGCCGAGAGCGCAGCGCCCAGCAATGCGGCCATCACCGCGCGGGGCAGGCGCAGCTGTGTGATAATGCCTACGCTCAGCGCGTCCTGTCCGCGTCCGGTCAGGGCTGCAAGCACAGCCTGCGGGGTAAGCGCAACGCTGCCCCAGAACAGGCTCACGGCAAACAGCACCGCCAGCAGCAGGGCAAGGCAGCAATAGGAAAAAACAAGGCGTTTGCGGCTGGTCATAAGCGGCTCCTTAGATGATCCTGGTCAAAAAATGCAGGGTGTCGGGGTCGGCAGTTTCCCCGGTAAAAACAGCGTGGAGGTCCAGCATAAAATCTGCCAGTGCCATGCTCTGCTGGAAAAAGTCGGGTGTGGTGCACCAGATATCACCGCATTGCACCGCCTTGCACTCTGCCAGCAGCGCGCAGCGGGCAAGCAACTCCTCCTTGGTGGAGATCGTGCCCTCGATAGTGCCGTTATAAATGAGCACATCGGCATCCTTGACCCCGGCGTAAAGATCTTCCAGCGGGATATTCATGGTAGAAAGGCTGTTGCCGCTGTCGGTAAGGGCCGTAAAAACGTATTCGCCCCCTGCCATGCCGATCATCTGCGCCACATAGTCTCCGCTTTTGCGCACAGTGGCAAGGCCGCTGGAAGTAATGGAGAAAAACGCGCAGCGTTTGCCGGTGGAAGGCTGCTTTAGCAGCGGTGCAATGCGCTGTGCCTGCCGGGCGAACACCTCCTCGGCAAGGGCTTCTTTGCCCAGCAAGATGCCATACAGCTTGATCCATTCCATTCGCGCCAGCGGGCTGCTCTCGTAGCTGGAACGCTCTACCAGCACCGGAATGCTGAACCGCTCCAGCTGTTCCTTCACTTCCGGGGTGTGGTAGATCATGGTGTTTTCTACCGCAAGGCCGCAGTTTGCGGTCAGGATGCGCTCGTAGTCCGGGGCGCTGTACTTGCCCGCGTAGGCGATGCGCCCGGACTGCATGGCCTGCCTTGCCTCGTCCAGATACCAGCCCTCGGCGCGGGTGCCGGAAAGGGCAATGCTGTCCAGCGCGTCCAGATGGAGAAATAAGTCCATGGCAGAGGTGGACACCAGATAGATGTTCTGCACCGGCTGCTGCAAAACAGTCACGCCCTCGGGTACGGTGCGCAGAGTGGCAGCGCCCTCCGGCCGGATAAGGAACTTTGCCTGTGCGTCCGGGATGGTCAGCAGGGTAGAACCGTCCGCGTAGCAGTCGGCGGTAAACTGGGTGGCGTAGTCCAGCGGGTAGGTGTGGTCAAACACCAGCTCGTCTGTATCAGCCGGTGCTGTGGGCGCGGCAGTGCAGCCGGCAAGCACCAGCACGGCGGCAGGCAGAGCCTTTAAAAATTGAGCGCGGGTCAGCTTCATGGAAGGTTACTCCAAGGTAAAGGTCAGGGTGTATTCGATCTCGTGGGGCTTGCTCATGGCAACGGTGTCGGCGGTAACAGCCAGCGGGGTGCCCAGAGCAGCCACGGGAATCTCAAAGGTAGAGTTGCCCTCGGTGTTGGTGGGCAGATACTTCTCACCATCCACGATCATGTAGTCGTAGTTGGGGCTGCTCCACACGATGGTAGCGGTCATCTTGCCATCTGCCACGGTCAGGGCAGCGGGGCTTTCCACGGTGGCGCGGCCGGAGCCGCCCTCCAGCACTACGGCAGCGGTGTATGCGCCGTCTGCGGGGATCTCGGCGGCCTGCTCGGTCTTGGGCTCGGCGTTGCGCACGCTAACGATATGGTCATACCACTTGCCCTTGGTGCCCAGCAATGCCAGCTGGAAGTCGGTGTCCAGTGCTTCCACCGGGATATCATAGCCGTACACTTCTTCGGTGGTGCCGTCTGCGTAGGTAACAGTGTCCACGGTGGGGATGAGCCATGCGGTCTTATTGGCTTCGGCGTCGGCAGCAAGGCCGGGGTAGAGGTTCACGATCTTTTTGGAGGCCAGACTGACATGGAAGGTCATCACGCCGTTTTCCACGGTCAGGGTGCCCTTGCCGTTGCAGGCTTCGCTGGTGTGGAACATACTGCTGTCGGTCTCGAAATCAGCGGTATACACGCCGTCCGGCAGGGCAGCTTCGGCCACAGCAGAGGAAGCTGCCACGGAGGAAGCGACCTCAGAGCTTGCGGCAGCGGAAGAAGCGGGAGCAGCAGTCCCGCCGCAGCCTGCCAGAGAAGCAGCCAGCACCACGCCGGCCAGAGAAACGGTAATAAACTGTTTGCAGCGCATAAAATAAATACCTCAGTATCATAAATTTTGACCCGGATTTTGGCTTTCCGGGGTAGGGGCATGTTCTCCTCGCGCGGGGAACGCGCCCATAAAAGAAGCCCTCTCCGTGTGCAGGGCAGCGCCGGAGAGGGCTTCTGAATCCATTAGCCGTTCAGAAGATCCATAGCGGCCTTGGTATGTGCAATGTACAGCTGCTGGATGTCCGCAATGCGACCCAGACCAGAGATCTGGCAGTCCACATTTTCAAAGCAGCCTGCGGTGGTAAACTGGCTCAGCCAGCTGTCGGCATCCTCACCGGCCATGTCGTTGTTGGCGTGGTCGCCTGCCACCACCATCAGCGGGCGCAGGATGACCTTAGTGTAACCGGCAGCCTTCACAGCCTCGATGATGGCCTCGCAGGAGGTCTCCTCAGGCTCGCCCTCCACCGTGCCGATGAACACGTTGTCGTAGCCTAAGGTCTGCATGGTGGTCTGCATCTGACTGTAACTCACCTTAGCGGTGTGGGAGGTGCCGTGACCCATAAAGACGAAAGCAGTCTTATCGGCAGCGGCAGCGGCGGCGCTGTCGTAACCGGCTTCCTTCACAGCGGCAGCGGTAACAGCCTTGGCAACGGCTTCCTTATCTGCGTTGATGACGGAGGCATCTGCGCCCACCTCGCCCAGCAGGGGCTCGGCCACAGCAACGCTCTCAAACTTGTCGCGGTACTGGTCCAGCATCTCGTTCATCTCGTCGTACTCGGCACCGTGCATCAGATGGGTGGGCTGCACGATCAGGTTCTTCACGCCGTTTGCCACAGCGCGGTCCAGTGCCTGCTGCATGTTGTCGATCTTCTCGCCGTCGCGTGCCTGCACATGGTTGATGATGATCTGCGCGGTAAAGGCGCGGCGCACGCTCCAGTCGGGGTATGCAGCCTGCAAGGCATCCTCAATGCCCTTGATGTCGGCGGCGCGGCTGTCATTGAAGGAGGTGCCGAAAGACACCACCAGCAGCTCGTTTTCGCCAATGTCATCGGCGTTGCGGGAATCGTCCTTGGAGGCATCGCCGGTGTCGCGGCCAAAGTAGTCGGGGTCAGCGTTCTCGCCCTCCACCAGCTCCTTCTGGGCATCGGTCAAGGCGTCCCATGCAGCCTTTGCGGCTTCGCACTGGGCATCGGTGTCGTCGGTGCGCTGCTGCACATAGATGGCATCGATCAGGTCTGCCACATTCTGCGCGGCCAGTGCGTCAGCGTCTGCGCCGGAAGCCTCGCTGCTGGCGGCAGAACTGGCAGCAACAGAGCTTGCAGTGCTGGAAGTAGCCCCGCCGCAGCCGGTCAGTACACCGGCGCACAGAGCCAGAGCGGTCAGAGCGGCCGCCGTTTTGCGGATGTTGCGTTTTTTCATCTTGTTTTCCTTTCCTGATGTGGGTGAAATACGGCGCCGAACAGAAGGGTACAGGAAAGAGAGGCTGCAAAAACGGGGCCTTTTGCTTGCGAAATGGCAAAGCAAAAAGACCCCGTATCTTACAGGCTTTTTGGTACAACCAATTCCTCGTGATCTGGGGCGGCAAAGCCCCGGTACCAACAGCAGGCAGGTTTCCTGACTCAAAGCTCAACGCCCGCTGCCGCCTTCCCAAGCCGGATGGCTCAGTGACCGGTGCAAAAGCACCCTGACAGTGGACTCCCTTATCACAGTGACGAGATCGTGCGGGATTTGCACCCGCTTCCCTTTTAACGTTCCTGCCGCCGCCCGATGGGGCAAAGTGACGGAACGCACCTGTTGTTTTCTGTTCAGTTCGACAAAAAGTATAGCACAGCCCCTTACAAAACGCAAGAAAAACCGGAGAAATGCTTGACCTTCCCCCCGTCGGAAGGTGTATACTTGGCTCAAAACTGAAAGCAAGGGGGCAGCTCATGTTAAAGATAGAACATCTGACCAAAACCTACGGCGGCAAACCCGCCGTGCAGGACCTTTGCCTGCATATCCGACCGGGGGAGCTGTGCGCCTTTATCGGCCACAACGGCGCGGGTAAGACCACTACCTTAAAATGCTGCTGCGGCATCCAGCAGTTCGACGCCGGCGAAATTTATGTGGACGGCATTTCGGTGCGGGATGACCCGCTGGAATGCAAGCGGCGTCTGGCCTATCTGCCGGACGACCCGCAGCTTTACGACTATATGACCGGCATCCAGTACCTTGATTTTATTGCGGATATCTTTGGCGTAAGCGCCGCACAGCGGGTGCAGCGTATCCGGCAGTACGGCGATGCCTTTGGCCTGACGCAGGACCTTGCGCAGTCCATCGGGGCATACTCCCACGGCATGAAGCAGAAGCTTGCCATCATTGCGGCGCTGCTGCACGAGCCGAAGCTGATTTTAATGGACGAGCCTTTTGTCGGGCTGGACCCACTGGCCTCCCATCAGCTCAAGACCCAGATGAAAGCATTCTGTGCGCAGGGCGGCGCGATCTTCTTCTCCACCCATGTGCTGGAAGTGGCCGAAAAGCTCTGCGACCGGGTGGCCATTCTGCGCAAAGGCCAGCTGGTGCGCGAGGGTGCCATGGAGCAGGTGCGCGGCGATGACACATTGGAAGAGGTCTTTCTGGAGCTGGAGGATACGGGGGGAGCACTATGATCCGTGCATTGCTCAAAAAACAGCTTCTGGAGCTGGGCGCGGCCTTTGTGCGCAGCAGTAAGACAGGTAAGCAACGCTCCCGGGTGGGGACGCTTGGCTACGCATTGCTGTTTGCGGTGCTGATGCTGCTTGTGATGCTCAGCTTTGGCTCAATGGCGCTGCCGCTGGCAGTAATGCTGGTGCCGCAGGGGCTGGACTGGCTCTATTTTGTGCTGATGGAGCTTTCGGCGCTGACGGTCAGTGTGCTGGCCAGCGCTTTTACCAGCTACGGGCATCTGTTCCGCTGCCGGGATAACCAGCAGCTGCTGGCACTGCCCATCCCGCCGGGCGCTATTTTTGCGGTGCGCTGCGGCGGGGTATACCTGACCGGGCTGATTTATTTGCTGCTGGCGTGGGTGCCCTCGGTGGTCTGCTATGCACTGGCAGCACCCTGTCCCGGCGGAGCCCTGCTGGCAGCGCTGCCGGTGGCACTGGCGCTGGCGGGAGTTTCCATGGTGCTGGCCGTTCTGCTGGGCTGGGCGGTGGCGCTGCTCAACCGCCGCGCCCGGCACAAAAGCCTTGTCACCGTGGTCGGTACGCTGCTGTTTCTGGCGGTCTACTATGCAGTGTTCCAATGGGTGGGCAACGCGGTAGATGCCCTTGCGCTGGATGCCGTGCAGGCGGGCGCATCGGCAAGCCGTGCTGCTGCGCCGCTGCGTCTGCTGGGTCTGGCGGCAGTGGGCAACGTCCCGGCGCTGCTGCTGTTGCTGGCGCTGGCTGCGGCCTGTATGGCGCTTTGCGGCAAGGCGCTGGCAAAGCCGTATCTGCGGCTGCTGACCCTTGAACCCGGCAGAGTCAAAGCGGAATACCGCGCAAAAGCACAAAAAAAGCAGCCCCCGCGCCGGGCATTGCTGCGGCGGGAACTGCTGCATCTGGGCGCTTGCCCCATGTGGCTGCTCAACTGTGCACTGAGCAGTCTGTTGTTGCCGGTGCTGGGCGTGGCAGCACTGTGGAAGGCCGCAGACCTGCGCGCCTTTACTGCTGCTTACCTGCCGGAGAGCCTGCCCATGCTGGTGTGTGGGATGGTGTGCACCATAGCCGCCATGAACTTTATCACAGCGCCCTCGGTGTCGCTGGAGGGCGGTACCCTCTGGCTGCTGCAAAGCCTGCCGGTGACTCCGCAGCAGGTGCTGCGGGCAAAGGTGGAGCTGCAATTACTGCTCACGCTGCCGGCGGCGTGGCTGTGTGCCGGGTGTGCCATGGCGGCGCTGCGCATTCCGGCAGGGCAGTGGCTGCCGGTGCTTGCCGTGCTAACAGCCTTTGTGTGGCTGACAGCGCAGCTGGGGCTTGCTTTGGGGTTGTGCCTGCCCAACCTCCACTGGGTCAGCGAAGCCGCCGTGGTCAAGCGGAGCGCGGCCAGTATGCTGGCGATGTTCGGCGGGTGGCTGCTGGCGGGCGGGGTGCTGTTTTTGCCCCTGATCTTACTGGACTACGCTGTGTCGCCGCTGGCCGCACAGACTGTTTGTCTGGCTGTGCTGCTGGGGCTGGATTTACTGCTGCACCGCTGGCTGTGCACCCGCGGCGCAGCCCGGTTTGCCACCCTGCACTGAGGTGGGAAGAATTTTATCAGAGAAAAATCGGGCAGCCTGCGGACTGCCCGATTTTGCATTCTTATGGAAAACAGCGGCACTGCGGGCAGACCGGTGAAGCTTTTTGTTTTGCAGTTATAGCGCGTCCAATGCGGTGCGGGCGGCACGGATGTTTGCTTCGCTGGTCTGCCAGATCTCAAACTCCGAAAAGCCCGGCAGACCCATGGGGACGCCCTCCCGCCGGAAGGTCATGCGGCTGTCCAGCACCTGCTTGCCGGAAAGATGGAACGCCCGGGCACCAGTCTGGGCAGCAAGGGCGGGGATGTTGGCAGCTGATACGCCTGCACCAACCAGAATCTCTACCTCCTGCCCGGCAGCTTCCACCAGCTGCCGCAGCAGGGCAGCACCCTGCGGGGCGCTTGCGGCCTGTCCGCTGGTCAGGATAGTAGCAAGCCCCAGCTGCTTTGCAGCCTCCAGCGCGGCAAAGGGGTCGCAGCAGACATCAAAAGCACGGTGCAGGGTGCAGTCCACGGTGCGGTGGGCTTTTTCAGCCGCCTGCCGGGCTGCGGCATAGATGGGGCGCAGGGCGTCTGTGTCCAGCGCCCCCGCCGGGGTCAGCACGCCGGTCACGATGCCGTCGGCACCGGCGGCTACCAGCTCGGCGGCGCATTCGGCCATCTGTGCAAGCTCGTAACGGTCGTAGCAGAAATCGCCGAAGCGGGGACGGATAAGCGCCCGCACCGGCAGACCGGTCTCGGCCTTGACCTGACGCAGCAGGGCAGAGGAAGGGGTGGTGCCGCCGATAATAAGGTCGGCGCACAGTTCCAGCCGGTCAGCGCCGCCGCGTTTTGCCGCCAGCGCGCTGGCGGTGCTGTCTACGCAAACTTCCAAAGTGCAGTGCATAGCGATACCTCCATCTACAAAAAACAATTTTGAATGGCCGCCGCGCTGCTTTGGCCATTTTCAGCGGAATGAATACTTTAATTTATCAATGGGAAAATCTGAGGATTTTCCCATTGATTTTTTCACAGGGGGGAACGCAAAGGAAAAGTGCTTTTGTTCGATGCTGCGCTATAAAAAAGGCTGTTGCGCCATGATATGTGCAACAGCCTCGGGGAGTTATGGTTTATTTTACGCTTTCAAGGAAGCGGACAAAACCGGCGCGGCCTGCTTCATCCAGCTTGTACACACCGGCATCGGCCAGCACCTGTGCAAACACATGACCAACCTCGTCCTGCAGGATGGTGTGGACGTTGTCGGCGTTCAGCTCCGAGTGTTTTGCAAGGATCTCTTCCGCCCACTCGGCGTGCTTTTGCAGGGCTTCGGGGTACTCTGCGGTGGGCAGGTGTGCCACCAGCACATCGGCAAGGTCAAACAGCTCCTGCTTCAGGCGGCTGGGCAGCACGGCCAGACCCATGACCTCGATAAGGCCGATGTTCTCCTTTTTGATGTGGTGCAGCTTGGCATGGGGGTGGTACACACCCAGCGGATGCTCCGGGGTGGTGATGTTGTTGCGCAGCACGAGGTCCAGCTGATATTTGCCGTCCCGCATCCGGGCAATGGGGGTGATGGTGTTGTGGGGCTCGCCGTCGGTCTCGGCAAAGATAAAGCAGCTCTCGTCGGTGTAGCCGCGCCATGCAGCCAGCAGCTTATCGGCCAGCTCCACAAGGCGTGCATCGTCGGCGCAGATCAGGCGGATGCAGCTCATGGGCCAGTGCACGATGCCGGCCTCCACATCCTCAAAGCCGGGGAACACCCAAGCCTTTTCAATGGGGGCTTTAGCCATGGCGAACTCGTAATGACCGCCCTGAAAATGGTCGTGGCTCAGGATGCTGCCGCCCACGATGGGCAGGTCAGCGTTGCTGCCCACAAAGTAGTGGGGGAACAGCCCCACAAAATCCAGCAGCTTGCGGAAGGTTGCCCGCTCGATTTTCATAGGGGTGTGCTGGTTATTGAACACGATGCAGTGCTCGTTGTAGTAAACGTAGGGGCTGTACTGCAAATTCCACGCACTGTCGTTGATGGTCAGCGGGATGATGCGGTGATTTTCGCGCGCGGGGTGGTTCATGCGGCCGGCATAGCCCTCGTTCTCCGCACACAGCTGGCACTTGGGGTAAGCACTCTGGGGTGCAAGCTTTGCGGCGGCAATGGCCTTGGGGTCTTTTTCCGGCTTGGACAGGTTGATGGTAATGTCCAGATCGCCGTACGCGGTCTTGGTGACCCATTTCAGATCGCGCTTGATACGGTAGCGGCGGATGTAGTCGGTGTCCTGACTGAACTTGTAGAACCAGTCGGTGGCGGCCTGCGGGCCCTCGTCCTCGTACCGCTCCTCAAAGTTTGCGCGCACGATGCTGGGGCGCGGGGTCAGCACGCCCATCAGTTTGGTGTCAAACAGATCGCGTGCGGTGGAATTATCCTCGCACACGCCGCGGGCAACGGCATCGTCCACCAGAGCCTTGAGAATGCTTTCCAGATCGGTGTAGCACACTTCGCCCTCCGGGGCGGTAAAGTCGTCCAGCTGCATGGTCATCAGCAGCTGGTTGCGGATATAGATCTCGTCATCGGGCAGAATCAGCCCGGTGTCCAGCCCGTAGTTCACGAGCTGCTGGATGGCGGTGGAGATCACAGCACAGCACCTCCCTCAGGACGGATGTTCAGCACATGGCAGCGGCCAGCGCCGAGGATCTTTTCCATGTTTGCCTTAAAGTCTGCCAGCATCTCCACCGGCACAAAGGCCTGCACCGTACCGGCAAAACCGCCGCCATGCACGCGCACAGCACCCTTGCCGCCCAGATAATGCTTGGCAGCGGCGATGGTCACAGCCACCTCCTGATGCTCCTTGTAACCGGCGGGGATGACGTTCTGCAGATACTCCCAGCTGCTGTCGCCGGAGGCGGTCACCAACTGCAAAAAGGCATCAAAGTCGCCCTCGCGCAGGGCAGCTACCTGCTGGGGCACGCGGTCATTATCGGCGTAGAAGTGGAAGGCGCGCAGCACAGCGCGGTCGCCGCACTGCTTGCGGCAGGCCGGGATATTTGTAAGGAAGGTCTCAAAGGGTACGTCCCGCAGCACCTCGCCACCGCACACAGCGGCCACAGCGCGGCACTCGTTGGGGATGGCGGCGTACTCGTCGGTCAGGTCGGCATGGTCTGCACCGGAGTCCAGAATGCACAGTGCCAGACCTGCCTTGGAAAAGTCCACCTGCACCGGCTCCACGTCTGGGTTTGCCTTGTCGGCAAAGTCGATGGTGATAATGTTGCCCACGCTGGAGGCCATCTGATCCATCAGGCCGCAGGGCTTGCCAAAGTAGACGTTCTCTGCCCACTGGCCGATCTGTGCGATGGCAATGGGGGAGACCTTTTCAGCCATGAAGCAGTCGTTCAAAATCACGCCGACCAGCACCTCAAAGGCGGCAGAGGAAGAAACGCCGCTGCCCTTGGGCACATTGGAGGAGATGTACACGTCCAGACCGGACAGCTTTGCGCCACGCTGACGGAAAGCCTCGCACTCGCCGCGCAGCAGGGAAGCGGTGGTGTTCTCCTCCTCCTTGCGGGCAGTCAGGTCGTCAAGGTCGATGACGCAAAGGTCGTAGCCCTCGCTCTGCACGCGAAGCTGGTTCAGGCTGTTGGGGGCGGCAGCAGCGATCATGTCAATGTTTACGCTGCCTGCCAGCACGCGGCCATGCTGGTGGTCGGTGTGGTTGCCGCCGATCTCGGTGCGGCCGGGGGCACTATACAGACCGGCCTCGGTGTGTGCGCCAAAGGTGGTCTCCAGCCCGTCCAGAACAGCCGCATAGCGGGCTGCCTGTGCAGGGGTCTCGTCGGGAGTGCAGCAGTACAGCGCAGCCAGACGCGCAGCGTGTGCGCCCTCGGTCAGTTCCTGCTTCCAGGTGGAAATGGACTTCATCATGGAAATTTCCTCCTACTATTATGATCGGAAAAGTTGATGCAGCCGTTCGCAGCTGCCGTAGCTGCTTCTATAATAGTCAAATGCAGCGCAAAAAACCATGTGTTATTGTTGCATCTCGATGAAAAGTTGCAAAAAGCGTCTGTGCAGCCCAATCGACTGCTGTCGAACAAATAAAATAAAAGTTTTTCGGGCAAATCAAAATGCTTGGCATAAATGCACACAAATCCCGGAATTTTGAGCGCAGCGCCCAAAAAAGACGGGATGGAAAATTGCACTTTGCACAAAAAATACCCCCGCACCGATGCAGCCATCGGGTGCGGGGGTGTGGTTCAGCGGGTAAATTCGCTGCCGGTCAGGCCGTCAAGGTTCAGCATTCCTTCCAGTGCGGCAATGTCGGCGTTTACGTCCAGCGCATCGGCTTGGAACAGCTTGTCCAGTTGGTTTTCAAAGGCGGTCACCAGCAGGTCCATGCTGCGTTCAATGCTGTGCTTGGCGTCGGTGATGTTCGTACCCTCCACTGCCTGCCCGGAAAGGCTGGCGTAGGTGTTCAACAGCTTGAGTGCAGTGGGCAGATAGTAGTTCATAAACTTTTGCAGCTGCGCCTTTTTCTCCGGGTCCTTCT